>Ga0115564_10005142_pt1 | contig 10486 bp, 8 predicted proteins | sample COGITO_mtgs_1105_7_FD_88680 | JGI IMG/M metagenome (GOLD analysis project Ga0115564, IMG submission 88680) | Pelagic marine microbial communities from North Sea - COGITO_mtgs_110523 | ecosystem: Environmental > Aquatic > Marine > Epipelagic | place: Germany:Helgoland, sampling site Kabeltonne... | reverse complement strand
TGGACATCATGGGTGGCAAGACTCGGGTCACGGTGGATGCCAGCCAACTGCGCGCTGTGTAGTCAAAAGACCACCTGGCACATCCAAAAATAGCTGCAGTTAAGAGAGCTTGGTCGGAAGGCGGGCTTGCAGGATCCAGGCTATACATGGCTTGAGCGCAGGACGACGATGCCAACCTGTGCAAGAACCGAGAGCGATAGGTCAGGTTCTCGTTTGTCTTATAATACTTGTTTCAGCGCGGCTGCGACTGCGGTGCTTTGCCAACACATCTTGTCCCACCATTTCCGACTGGAACTGATGTTGGCGGTCGGTTGGGTTGAAAGTGGTTTCGATTGTCATTCGCATCCCTCGGTACGGCCAAGTTAAGTAAAGAATCCGAGAGGTTGCGCTGTTGCTCACGCTGCAAAACAGCAAACAGCCCCTCTGCTTTAACAGGGCGGCTTACAAAACGTTGACTCAGTGTTGACTCGTTTGATATTGCTTATACACAAGTAAATCAGTCGGGTTTTAAGTGACTGATTTATTTGTATTATTTGGTTGCGGGAGTAGGATTTGAACCTACGACCTTCAGGTTATGAGCCTATAAAGGCATGATTCCAATAGGTTAGCAAAAACAAACACTTAGCCGAAAAGCCTTTGATACCACGGATTTTCTTTTCCCACATTCGTGCGCATTGGCGGACATTCAAACGCAAACACAGCGCAAAACACGCATTCGCGGGTTGATGTGGCGTTGAGGTAGCTGGTCGTTCCAATCCTTGAAACAATCGCCGCCCGCCAAGAACGGCAAGCAGCGAAAATTTTGCTTGGCTCCCGGAGGTCTAGACAACTCCCTGTTTCGACGATATTAATGGCTCGTATACCATCGGAAGGTCGACTAATGAACAATCTTAAAGCATCCACCGCTATCGTTTCAGTGCTTGTGACAACGCAAGCCATGGCTGATCCGACAGTCATGTTAGGCCTTTCTTTCAACTTTGGCGCAGGCGAACCTGTTTCCACCGGTGTAACAGCGAAGCTTCTCTCTGACGATAAAGCAGAGTCCGTAGTGGGCGCCGCGGGTGTGTCCTATTTCTTTGACAACGGTGGATATTTTGGCGTTGATGCAGGTGTCGGTTACCTGTTTGACGGTGACGTAGCAACGACGCTCACCTACGACTTCATCAATGACCGCCCTCAGTTCAGCATTGGTTACGCAGACGTCTGCTAAACCCTCCAAGCCATTACAGAACAAAATAAAGCCTCCGTCCTCTGTTTGGAGGCTTTTTATTTGCAATGGCTAGTGATTACCCTGCAAAAGCTCTTCCGAAGATCGCAAAGGGCAGCTCGCGCGGTGCTTCCCGAGGCTGTCCTCATCAAGTGCGATGTCAATGAAATCCGCGACTATCCTATCGTAATTGTCCCGGAGCGTCCTGTCTTTCGGGTTCAGCCGCGTCAGCATCACGAGCCCTGTCGGCGGGCAGTCGAGAAAGGTCATCTCGAGATCCGGCCGGTACTTGCGCAGGATCGGTACTAGTTTCCAGACATCGCCTGTCCACCAACTAGGATAGGCGCCGTCCCGTGGCGCATCACCATGCTCGCGCACCGTCATCTCGACACTGAGCGGCAAGCAGTCATGCAGGAATATGACGCCAGCCGGAGCACAATATTGTTCTGTGTTGATAAGGTCTCGAAGCAAGGCTTCGAACTGGTGTAGCCCATCAAGAAACGCCGAGGTGATCGGTCCACGGAGGTAGACGGTTGGGTCATGCTCTTCAAAGAACGCGTCACTGGTCATCTGGAACAGGAACGCCGCTTGTTTCTTGCCCATGATTGGCTGTTTGAGCTGAAATTCGGGATCAATTGCGACCGCCGTGCAGGTCAATGGAGCAAGGGATTGGCCGTAGAATGTCCCGATCTCGAGATGCGCCCTGGACCCGCGCGCCTCGAGGAACTCGGCCATATAGTTCACATAGGAACGCCCGCCGTATTCAACGGCCGATTCCTCCGTAATCTGCTGCGATGTCGGCGCGGCTGTCCGGAAAACACCGACAAGGTCGCCCCATTCGCCCTCCGTATCGTGCCAACTCTCGACAAGCTCGCATCCTGCATATTTCGCAAGCGCCGCCATCGAATCCGGCAGGAACCGGTAGCAATCGACAGGATACCTGTGAATTGGTCCATGGGACGGCACGATCAACACGATGAGCGCGCCCGGCTTGGCGATCCGCACCATCTCGTCGAACGCCTTCCAAAAGAACTCGCAATGCTCCATCATCTGGCCGCTAATCACGATATCGGCGGAATTGTCCGGCAGCGGATAGCCGTAGGGATCCTCGGCCACAATGTCTACGCCCTTCCCCGCCACAAGGTCGATACCAACATATTCGAATGCAGGATGGGCGAAAATCTCCCGGTATGAGCCGTTCTCGTCCATCGAACCGATATCGACGAGCCGTAGCCTGTCATCCGGTGCACCGAGATGCGGGGCAACATAGCAATCGAAAAAACGTTGCATGTTCTTCAGAGACTCAGCATGCATGAGAAGCTCCATAGGTCATGATGACATCAGAAGGAATGTGGCCAGCTTCAAAGATGGCCGACACACCGTAAAGCGCGTTCCACCCTCCTTCAATCATTTGCACGGATGCCCCAGGCATCGAGGACTGGGCGAAGATCATCGCGGAAATCATCCAGTGCAGGGGTTCGTACGCTGGCCATTTCAAGGCAAAGGTAGTTCAACGCGGAATAACGCGCATAAAGGCTCTTGCGCCCAGCAAGTGACAACGCTGCCCGGCGCGCCGAGGAAAGGCTCGCGCCGCGTTCGTGGAACACGACGCAATCCGCCACCGCCACAAGGCCATGCCCCGCAGCACGCATCCGGACCGACAAATCCTGAAACTCGCCATACCCCTCCGGAAACAGCTCTTGGTCTACCCCGCCCTGCGCATCATAGGCCTTGCGGTCGACAAGAACGCAGAACCCGTGCAGCATATGCATGGGCACGAGGGATTGCCGCGTCCGCCCGGAGATTTCCGCTTCGAGATCTTCACGGCACCGCGCAGACGGTATTCGCGACCCTGCAAAGCCGCCCGACTGGCCAAGGACCGGCCCATAGTTCTGCCACCCCGCATTGTTGGAAAGCGGTCCAACCATGGCCACCTGCGGTTCGGAACGAAGCGCCGCGTAAAGCTTGTCAAGCCAACCATTGGCCACGATCGTATCGCTATTGAGGGCGACAAAGGCGGGGGCCCTACTCTCTTCGACACCACAGGCAAGCGCGCGGGAGAACCCGCTCTGTCGTGTGGTCTCTACAAGGTCAATCTGATCATCACACGCTGCCAAGGCCACGAGCTTGTCACGGACCTTCGCGTCGCTCGCATCGTTGACAAGGATCAACCGCCCCAACCGGGGACCGCTTGTCGCCTTGAGCGACGCGATACAGACCTCGACCGCGCGCCACGCATTATGCACCGGCACGATGACATCGACCGTTTTGTCTGTGCGGGTGTCCACACGGTCACGCGGCTTGGGCAACGGCGTAAAATGCTCAAGCCCTTCAAGAAAATCTAAGAGGTCCTCGCACCGGTCACTCTCATCAAATGCTACATAGGCCCTGCGAAACGCATCAAGGCAATCCCGCGACTCCGGATATTTTTCACAGAGCTGCGCCGCCAGGAACATCGCGGACTCGAACTCTTCTTCATGTATGAGAAGATCGACCTCGAGAAGCCAAACCTCGTGCTCCTTGTAGCGACGCGCCCGAACAAACGCGACATCCCTCTCGGCACGGCTATGGTTACGAAGCGCAATCTCGGCACGCGCCCGGCACAACCTGCTTTCAAGCCGCTCACTGTCCTGCTTAAGGGCAAGGTCAGCATAGCGCCGCGCCGCGAGCGGCTCCTCTAGGTAGAGATGGGCTGCACTGAGAGATTCCAGCGCCTCGAGGTTCGTCGCCTCGAGGGAAAGCGCCTTCTGAAACGCCGCGATCGCCGCGCCCGTGTCTCCCTGCAGGAAATTCAGCGTACCGATCCCTGTGTAGGCCTGCGCGGTCTCCCTGAAGCGCAACGCTTCTGTCCAGGACCGCTCGGCCCGTACGTTCAACCCGAGGATCATCTCGCAACGCGCAATGCGGGCATAGGTCTCGTATCCGGCGCCGACACGCTCGAGTTCCACCATGGCCGCACCCAGTGCTGCAAAGAAGTTGCCCTCCTTGAGATACTGCGCGATCAACGCGTCGATTGTCTCTCCTGTCCGAACAACTTTCGCCCGGTTGCGTGCAAGCAGATCGGCAATGGCGTCGCTATTCTCCAAGCCCTGACATGTATCGTTCGAAACCGTCACTTCCTCATCTCCCCACCGTCAGCACTTGCGCCCGGCCGAGCCGCCGAACGCGCCTCCTGCACCTTATCGAAGACGCGCCAAATCTGCGCCTGTTGCGCCTCCGGCGCATTTCGCAGATGAATCTCGAGCGAAGACGACAATCTCGCCTTGAGCCGCGCATCCGCCAGCGCGCATTCTGCCATGTCGCCCCAATCATACTCGAACCATTTTTCGAAAAAGCGCTCCGCGCTTCGCAGGAAAACGCTCTGATTGGAGGTCTGGTCAGTGTGCCGTCGCCATTGCGTGACCGTCACCGGAAGGTAGCTCGCCGTGCTTCCCGTAAGCAGCATCCGAAGATAGAGATCGTCATCCTCATAACCGCGCAGCGCGGAATCAAACCCTCCGGCCCGGAAGAAACGCTCCCGACATATCATCGCAGCACTCGGGAACATGATCGCATCCCGCGCGATAAACTCGCTCGGCCGCAACTGGATTGGATTGGTCGCATATGGGAAGACCCGCTCCGTCAGGATCTCTCCCGCCAGATCCATTTGCGCAACATCTGCAAAAACCCAGCCAAGATCCTCCATCTTGGCATTACACCGGCGCCAGTGATCGACAAGAGCCTCGTTGTGATGTGGCCTAAACACGTCATCCTGATCAAGAAAGCACAGATGCGTTCCCCGCGCGGCCCGGGCGCCGGTATTCCTTGCGCCGCCCTGCCCCATGTTGTCCTGCGGGATCAGGATCAGATCTTCCCCGGCGGCAAAGTTCTCCAGCCAACATGCCTCGGCCTCGTCCGAGCCATCGTTCACGACAATGACTTCTCTCGCACGCAGGGTCTGAGCCTTCACCGACTCGATCGCATCCCGCAGGAAGGCGCTGCCGTTGTAGAACGGGATCACCACCGAGATCGCGATATCCTCCCGCTTGCTAACTTCCGCACCCAAAGCGTCAGGATCACCTCGTGTGACACCGGGAGGCACGCAATATGTCCCGTTGATCTGCTGCACCGCTCCGGTGATACGTGCCTCCGTCCCATGCACCATGCGCCGCCCAAGCTCAGTTTGCGATTTCGTGCCTTTCCGGATGACGACCATGGAATTGAGAATCTCAATCGATTGGATTGCCCCAAGGACATCCGCATTGAAGTCGAGGCCATAGGCCCTGATAAACCGCTCGAACCGGCTCTCGATGCTGGCCTCGACCTGCCAGTGTTCGCGATTGATGACATTCGCCACTTCCATGAAGAAGGCAAGTGACGAGGTATCGCGATCAAGCCCTCCCTCGAATTCCTGCCAGAAGCTGCATGACATGTCCTCGACGATGAACAGCCCGTCACGCACCAGCATCGGGAAAAAGGAGAGGAACGCACGGATGATGTCGCTCGATTGGTGCGAACCATCATCAATGATAAGATCGAACTGCCCACAGATCCGCAAGGCCTGCGTGCGCGCTATTGGCGCGCCCGCATCATTTATGAGAACCGAAATGCGCGGGTCGTCATAGATAAGCTTCCCGCAGCCGGGATCGATGTCACACCCGATGAACCGGAGCCCATTCTCGAAATACTTGGACCAGATCTGGAGCGAACCACCATTCTGGACCCCGATCTCCAAAAGCCGAACCTCGCGATCCCGGAAATCACGTAGCAAGCGTTCATAATGGATCAGGTTGCCGGTCCACTTGTCCGAGACAAAACCACGATGTTCCTGATGTAGTTGAGAAAGCGTTGGCTTCGCGCCCCAGTCGGCATTTGTCGCGGCGGCTTCCGAGACTTTTTTGTCGTCACGCAAGTAGATCGTCTGGAAATCGGTATTGCCACGAAGCTGGGAGGCCTTGCCCAACGTCGCTTCCCCGTCCCACAACATGATCTTCTTGCCCTGCGCGGCAGCAATACTGCCAAAGGCACGCTCCACCACATGCTCAGGTTGTCCATCTCCATCCGTGTGAGCGACGAAACATGATTGCGGGTACATCTCGGCAAGCTCAATGAAGACACTCGGCCTACACCAGAACATGGTCCCTGCAAAGAACCCGTAAGTCTCTGGCAGAGGCCCATGCTGAAGCGTCAACGCCTTCTTGCTGCCGCCTTCGTGAGTTGGCCCGTCCAGATAATAATCCCGTGGCCCCGCAAGGACGAGATCTGGGTCACCTGCAAAGGCGTTTCGATAGGCCCGCACCGCTTCAAGGCTTCCCAAGAGCCCGTCAACCAAAGACCTACGCCACAAATTGTGCTGCCCTTCACTCCGCTTCGTGTGCAGTTTGCAGACAAGATCGAACTTTCTGAGCCGCGGCAACAGAGCCAAGAATGGGGCCACGTCCCTCCCAATATTTGGAACCCTCAACACAACAGCCTTCGGAAAACGTGCCCTAATTTCATCATCGAACCGGCTTTCGGGCCGTAGAGCCACGAAAAGCGAAAATGTACCTTCAATAAATTGCAGGGCTTCTTCAAAATCAGGCCACTGTTCTTCATAATATAGATGAATAACCACAGCACAGCTATCGCCATTGAAAACTTGGTCTTGATCGCCCGAAACTGCAGCAGATTTCCTGTGTGTTTTTTTGGTCATTGCGTCTTTCCCAAACCGCTTCATCTGGTTCACTGCGGGCCGCAGCTCTCACCTAATCTTTAGGGTCAAGCTAGCCAATCATAGACTAGCTTTCACGCAAGACAGTAATTGCCCATGTTTTAGACGAAGGAAAGACATCGACACAAGAGTTCGCGCCTTTCATGGGAAAATCGACTAAGTTGACGAGAATATACCAGTAGCGATAGCCCTGCACTCTGCTTGCAAAACAACCCAAGTTTTGCAGCAACACATCATGGGACAAGGCGCATCAAACTTCCGCTTCCCACTCGACAGCGCCATCAAGGCAGGACTTCGACCTCGCCGCGCCTGACCCGTTCCAGCATTTCCTTCAGCTCTGGCGGATGCAGAACCTCGACCGCCTTACCCCATTTGATCAAATGCCAGGCCATTTCCAACCAGCCGCTGGCCGTGAATTCGACCAGGAGGCTGCCATCCTCCAGATCAGTCAGCTCCTGGTCCGGATGAAACATAAATTCGCGGGCAGTTGCTGCTGCGCTGGGCGCGAAACGCCAGCGGACCGGTCCATGCTCAGCGTCAGAAAAGAACGACCCAAAAGCTTGCGCGCTGTAGCGCTCCACATCAAAATCAGGGTCACGCTCAAAGGGCTGAATAGTGGCATGCATCTCGAAAATGCGGTCAAAGCGAAACTGCCGGTATTCTCGGTCGCCATCAGCATTGCGTGCAATGAGATAATGCCGCGTGCCAACAATCACGGCGTGAGGCTCGACCAGTCGCTTGCGCGGCCCCGGATCACGCGCGCCTTGATACAAAATCTCGACCAGCGTGGGTCTTCGAAGCGAAGTGAACAGAAGATTTAGATATTCCTCAGACACCTTCCGGGTTGGCTCTGGTCGTGAGGCAAAGCCGTTCGCCAGCAGCAGTAGTTCTGAGTATTTCTTGGCCCCGTGCATCAAGGGGCGTGAATATGACGCCACAAGACGATCTCGGGCAGTCTCCAGCGCTTTGGCCTCGTCATGAGCGCCATCGCGCCCAGCGCGTCGGATCGCCAGATCAAGAGCTGCCAATTCCTTCTCTCTTAGAACACGGTGCTGGATGTAAGGCACATCGTGCAACGACCACCAACGGCGACGGTCATTATCGTCCCAAGTTTCGACGCCGCCAAACAGATCTTCGAACTTGCGCAGCATCCGGCGCGCTGTGCGCTCCTCAACCTCGAATTCTTCCATAATGAGCCGCAAGGAGATACCTCGCCGACGCGCATTGGCCATTTCAGCCATCCGGTAGAGCTGTTCTGCTTTGACGAAAGACATGGGCAAAGCTTATTTTACGGTTGCAGCAACAAGGGGTAAGAGACTGCCCCCATAGGCAGTTTACAATCAATCGTCGAGGCCGAATCGTCATCGGTGATATGTCTGTAAGTGGTCAGCAAGCCTCAGATTGAAATGGAAATTTGCCGCTGGAGAGGCCTGCTCGGCTCGTCACGGCAAAAAGGCAAAGGAAGCTGCTGATGAGTTTACCGCAACGTGTATTCTATACGATCCACGAAGCTGCCGCACGCTGGGGCTGCACGATATCTGACATCGCCGGCTGGGCTGACATGGGATCATTGAGGATCGTCACAGGGATCCCACCCGTGGAATGTGATGGCAAGCGCGCTGGCGGGATGGTGCAAATCCGACCAATGGATATCATTCCCATATTCCGCCGCTGCGGAACGGGACCACAATCCGCGCATCTTCAGCGCATTCGCCCACTCGAGGAGAAAGAGTGGCTGTATATCAGCGCACCTGAAGTGGGCGTCGTCGTCTCGATCGGGGACGTCATGATCCTGGGCGAAGATCTTCAGCTTTTCGAGGACGCACATAATCTTTTCGGTCGGATTGCCGAAGGCGCTGGGCTGAGCGAGGAAGGCGACTATGACTGGTCAGCAATGCATGTCGAAATCACGCGTCGCGTGTTCGAAGAAGGGTTGCCCGCCTCGCAAGGCGCATGGGTCCGCGAACTTCAAGACTGGTTCTCCGCGCAATCGGAAGACGGCACCTTCCCTGATGAACGCTCGATACGTCGACGGCTCAAACCCATTCTTGATGCCTTGAAGTTCAAGAGGCCGAAGCGGTGACACCATTGGGGTTGCTGTGCGGGGCCGTCGTTGCCGAAGACGTGTCTGCGTCGTGGACAAGGCGGGGCTTGGGCTTGAAGGCGCTGGCCACCGCATCGACGCCTGCGCGCAGTGGCGAGTCCATCAAGTGCGCATAGCGTTGGGTCGTCTGCATCTGGCTATGACCCAGCAGCTTGCCGATCATTTCGAGTGAAGCACCCCCGCTGACCAACAATGATGCAAAGGTGTGGCGTAGATCATGGATGCGGACATCTTCGATGTCGGCCTCTTTCTGAATGCGCTTCCAGAACCGTCGGACCTCCTGCACAGGGTGGCCCGGCGTGTCGCCGGGGAACAGCCATGGGCAGCCAGGATAGACAGCCTGAAGGCGCTGGCGCACAATCACAGCAGCCTCTTCAGAGATCGGCACGCGGTGTACGCGCCGTTGCTTGGTCGTGGTTGCAGGTTTTGTCCACGACAGATGTTCGAGGTTGAAATCCTCAAAACGCGCCTGACGGACCTCCCCCACACGCGCCCCGGTCAGCATGCACATCCGGATGATATTCGCAGCTCGCGCGTCTTGGGCCCCATCCAGCGCTGTGGCAAGGCGTGCAATTTCCTCTTGTGACAGATATCGCTCGCGCGGTGTCTCCATGCGGCGGCGAAAGCCCATGGCAGGGTTATCCTCGCGCCAGCCCCATTTGACGGCATAGGCAAACATCTTTCTGACCACCTCACCCACGCGGTTGGCGCGCACCGGCGTAGGCTTTGACCCTTGCAGCTTACGCGCGCGATTATTGGGTTTGGCTTTGGCGGGCCGCGCGCGTCCCTCGGCGACCTTGTTCAGCAGCAGCTCCACATCATACGCGCTGACCTCGGTCACCAGCATCCGGCCCCAAGCCGGTGCGATGAACTTCGCCATCATTGATCGCTGATCGGCCGCGTTGAGCTTGGCCAGATGCGTCAGGTGCACTTCCATGTAGCGCGCAATCAGATCCGTGAGCCGTGGCGCCTCGCGCAGGGCGTCGCGGTTCGCCAGGGGATCGCCCCCGGCATCGATATCTCGGCGCAGCTCCTTGGCCCGCGTGCGCGCCGCCGACACGCTCCATTCCGGCCAGCGGCCAAAGGTCATGCGACGTTGCCTGCCCGCATGGCGGTAATCGAGCGTGAAGGCGCGGCCGCCGCCGCGATAGATGCAAATGGCAAAACCACGCACCTCTGTGTCAAAGATCTGGTAATCTCGGCCCTCGGTGGGTGCGGCGTCGCGCACAATTACTTCTGTCAGCTTCTGTCTGTTCACCATCCGTAAACCTCTCTCTTGCTCCTGTCATGACGCGTAGATCACGTCCCTTATCAAGCAGAGCATGGCGCGGGGAGTGGCAGGGAGGCACGGGGTGGCACGCTGGAGACACTCCGCGTGCCACCCCCGGTTTTATTGGGGAATTGTGCGCTGGGCCGGTCTCCGGTCGGGGCGGCGCCCGTCATGATTTCGACCCGAAGGCACCTCTGATCTCCAGAATCACGATCA
>Ga0115564_10005141_pt1 | contig 10489 bp, 6 predicted proteins | sample COGITO_mtgs_1105_7_FD_88680 | JGI IMG/M metagenome (GOLD analysis project Ga0115564, IMG submission 88680) | Pelagic marine microbial communities from North Sea - COGITO_mtgs_110523 | ecosystem: Environmental > Aquatic > Marine > Epipelagic | place: Germany:Helgoland, sampling site Kabeltonne... | reverse complement strand
GTTCAATCCCAAGGCTACAATTTCAATTGGATTTTCGAAATTTTTGTAAAATGCACTGATGGAATAAAATTGATTTCCTTCTCCATAGTTTTCAAAACGGAAATCGATGTTGTTGATGTAAGTTGGTTTCAAATCTGGATTTCCAATGAAATAGCGTTCGGTAATCGGATCGAATATTTGAGCTGAGGAGTTTTCTTTAAAACTTGGACGTGCAGTTGTTTTAGAATAAGAAAAACGCAAATTGGTTTGTTCGCTCAGTGAACGAATTATGTTTATCGATGGAAAAAAATCGTTTACATCAATTAACTCCTCTTTATTGTAAACAACCTGATCAATAGATTCTCCTGTATAGTGTAGCGAGTAGTTTTCAAAACGAATTCCGAGGGTAGCTTTCCATGCTTCGGATATTTTTAATTCCGCAGCAACAAATCCAGCGATGGTATTACTTTGCGCGTCGTACTGATTTGTTTTTTGAAAGCTTCCAAGAATATAAGAGCCGCGGTTGGTGTCTGCAGTCCAAAGGTTAGCTGGGTCTAAAAGATTGTTGGGATTTCCTAGCAACTCCTCACTACGTCCGATAAAGTCGATTGCATAATTCGATGTTCTAAAGCTCCTTTCTTTTGAAGAATAGGCAGCTCCTGTTTTTAGTTTTCCTTTAATTTTTCCTTCGGGAAGTTGATAAGTGTATTGTATTGTACTAGCGAGTGCATCTTCTTTTAGTGTTCTCCAAAGACGTTGTGGTAGCTGAGTAGTGGAAGGAGAAATGGTAAAGAAACTTTTACTAGCGTTGGTTTCGAAAACTGTTTTCTTAAAGTCTTTGTCAAAAACTTCTGCATAGGAAGGAGCAATTTTCCATTCAATTATCGATTTCCCTTCATTCAAAATATGCTTGGCACTAAAAGGAATAGAAACAATATTACGATCGGTATAGGTCAATATATTCGCTTGACCGAGATAAGGGTTTTCAAGGTAGTCTGCATATTCAGCAAAAATCGCATTTGACTCAGCACTTCTTAAATTCAGGACATTCAACTTGTATTTGGAGTTTTTTGTTTTTAAAGAAACCCCAAATAGAGCGCTGGCAAGTTTTTTAATTACTCCCAACTCGCCTCTTTGAGAAGTGTTATTTTCTAAGCCCGAAGTTTCTTTGGCAATAGTTCCAGTTTGATAGTCATTATAATAATCGGTATCCGATCGAAACCCTATCGCAGCGATAAACCCAATGGCGGTGTCATTTTTAAGCTTGAACTGGTTACTTGCAGTAGCACCGACACTAAAGTCGATTCCACTGCGATAGCGATTTACAGCCATCTGTTGTTCAAATGTACGGGTCACTTTATTCAAAACACCGGCATATCCTATGGCATTTTGTTCGGGTAAAGGAATATTCTGTGCAGCTCCAATCGGCCGATCAAAGTAGCCGTTGTTAAAACCAAATAAGTTAGTACCCCCGGGGTTGTTGCGAATAGCATTGTCAACAAAATTCATGTCTGGGTTATAGTTTCCAGAAATCGAAAATCCATATTCTGGAAGTGTCGAAAAATCTTTAAGAACGATGTTAACAATACCGCCACTAAAATCTGCAGGAAGATCAGCACTGGCCGATTTGCTTATGATGATGTTGTCTAGAATGTTTGTTGGGAAAACATCAAGTTGAAGGGTATTTTTGTCGGGATCTAATCCAGGAACTTCGAGTCCGCCTAAAAGGGTTTTGGAATACCGATCGCCCAAACCTCGAACATAAACAAACTTTCCGTCTTGAATAGATACCCCAGGCACACGCTTAATGGCTGCAGCTAAATTGCTATCACCTGTTTTTTTGATTGTCTGGGCAGAAAGTCCGTCAATAAGATTGATGGACTTTTTTTGAATAGCCAAAATAGCTACTTCAGAATTTTCGCGTTGGGAGGTTGTCACTACAACTTCATCAAGACTGTTAGATGAGGGATTTAAAGTCACATCAATTAAAAATTCTTTAGCTCCCGCAATATTGATTTCGGTGATTTGTTGGGTCTCATAGCCAACATACGAAAGTTCGATTAAATAAGTTCCATCCACAACTTCGAAGAGGAATCTCCCATCAAAATCGGTAGTAATACCCTCAATAAAACTAGCATCAGTTGAATTTTTTAATATAACATTTGCAAAAGGAAGCGGGTCGTTAAATTCCCCATCGATTACGGTACCTGTTATGACTGACTGTGAAAAACTTAGGGTTGTAATAAAAATAAATAAACTAGTAAAAATATTTTTCATAGGGTAAAAAATGTTAGCCTGAGTAAGACAGGCTAGCGAACTCTGTTATGTTTATTAATTGTTCAAAGCACTCCAAAGGGTCCAAGAGAAAACAGTTTCATCTGCTCCTGTGTTTGAAGCCTGCTCCGAAACTACTTGTGCCCAGCCTGCATAATCCGTTACAGCGGTATTTGTAAATATGTCAGATAAAGTCGCAGTTGCCGATACGAAATAGAAATCATTAAAGTTGAGTTCATTAGAGCGGGCACTTGTCGCTTCACCCGTGTAGGTATCCGCATCAATTCCTTTGATGGCAAGCCCGTCAATGTTTTTGAAAACTACGTTATTGGTAAAACCAGTCGCATCACTTTTCCAGTCTCCAAGAAAGTTTTTACCGGATTCGGGAGCCGTATTTGCATAGACAGTTGCATCGTTTATTGTGAATGACCCACCAATTGTTCCTGTACTATCTTCGGTACCGTCAATCTCGAAAGGATTGTCTGAGTTAGACCGCATCACAATAAGTACATTAGAAAGTATTCCTCGAAAACCTTCATCTAAATCTATTGCATCGTCTCTTTGGTTTAGGATAACGATATTTGAGATTTGAGCAGCACCTCCAAAAATTTCAATTCCATCATCATTACTTCCTACTACTTCAATATTATTTAAAACAGTTCCAGAACCAATACCACCCAAAGTCAACCCCTGAATTTCATCTCCTCCTGCCAATTGAGTTCCACTGTGACGAATAGAAACATAAGAAAAAGAACCGGATGAATCTGCATCATCATTCCCACCATAAGAAGTCCAATCGTAGCCTTCAGCAATTCCTTCAATATCATCCGAACCTCCATCTTCGCCAACAACAGCGTTTCCTAAGATGATGATTCCACCCCACTTACCTGTGTCTGTTGGCTTACGATTGGGGCTAATGACACCATCTCCGTAATCAATGCTGTCTTCGATGTCGGTAAAAATTATGGGCGAATCTTCAGTGCCAATTGCATGGATAGAAGCTCCTGCTGCTATAACTAAAGCAGTGGCTTCGACCCCTTGGCCATTTTGAGCCTTGATAATTGTTCCCGCTTCAATGGTTAATGACCCACCAGCACGTACAACTACTTTTCCATTCATGATCCAGATACGGTCGTTTGTCCAAGCTTGTGCATCATCGATATAGGTTATTCCACCTGTTCCAACGGTTTTACTTGTAGGAGTTGTTGTTGGAATCGAAGCTGTAACAGTTACAGTTTTTGTAACAACGATAGTTTCAAAAATGGTTTCTGCATCTGAAGTGCAAGAACCAAGTGAAAATGCTGAGCTTACTAGGAATAATTTAGTTAATTTTGAGAATTGATTTTTCATTGTATTTTTTTATTTTTTGTACACTACAAATCTATTGCGAGGCCGTTCTAACTTTTTTAACTAATGGTTAAATGACCGACCCCTGATGTTAACCAATCATAAATATTTTGATCTGCACTTAACTCTAGCATAACACTGATTACTTTCTAAAATCTTCTTATTTTTACCTAAAATGAATTTATGAATTGGGAGCAGCTTTTATCCTTACAGCGATACGGTGACAAAACCAAAAGACTTAGAAAGGAACAAGATGAAACCCGCTTGGGCTTTGAAGTTGATTATGACCGAATTGTATTTTCTGCTGCCTTTAGAAGCCTTCAGGATAAAACCCAAGTCATCCCCTTTTCAAAACAGACTTTGTCCATACCCGCCTTACCCACAGTCTAGAAGTTTCGGTAGTTGCTCGTAGTATAGGGCGACTAGCAGGGAAGGCAATTCTAGAAAAACACCCGCACTTATCTGAAATTCATGCCTATCAATCCAACGATTTTGGTGCTATAGTAGCTGCAGCAGCTTTAGCCCATGATATCGGGAACCCACCTTTTGGACACAGTGGAGAAAAAGCGATTGGACATTTCTTTTCTGATGGCTCTGGAGCAGGTTATAAAGCAGAATTGAATGCTTTAGAGTATGAAGATTTATGTAAATTCGAAGGAAACGCCAACGGCTTTAAAATTGTATCTCAATCCATGGAAGGCGTACCAGGAGGTTTACGACTCAGTGCAGCTACTCTTGGCGCCTATATGAAATACCCTAAAGCTTCTTTACCACACAAGCCAACGCAACACGTTGCGGACAAGAAATTTGGCTTTTATCAAGCACAAGCTACTGACTTTAGTATGCTTGCTCAAGATCTGGGATTAGCAAGTACAAAGGGAACCTATTTTCGGCATCCTCTGGCATACCTAGTAGAGGCAGCAGATGACATTTGCTACACCATCATTGATTTTGAAGATGGCATTAACCTCGGATGGATTTCAGAATCGTATGCTTTAGAATATTTAATCAATCTGGTAAAAGATTCGATTGATAAAAAGACCTATGCTTCCTTAAAACACACCCCACAGCGTATGAGTTATTTGAGAGCTTTGGCAATCAATAGCCTTATAAAAGACGCAGTGGCCATTTTTTTAAAGAATGAAGAGGCAATACTTTCTGGGAGCTTTCCCCATGCCTTATTGGATAAAAGTAAGTATGCCGCGCAGATTGACGACATCATCTCGCTAAGCGTCGAAAAAGTATATCACTCACCAGAAGTACTGCAAAAAGAGATTGTAGGGTATAAGGTCATTACAACCTTATTGGATGCCTTTACTACTGCTGCCGTTCATGAATTTAAGGGAGAAGCAGATGCTTATGATCAACTCATTTTACGTTTAGTTCCCAAAGGCACACCATTTCTTTCAGATTCGCTCTACGATACGCTTCTCAATGCCACTTGTTATGTTGCTAGCCTTTCCGATGGAAAAGCAATGGAGCTGTCAAAAAAAATGAAATAAACTTTACTCCTATTTTATATCTATGTTACGCTGGATCATTCTCATTATCTTTTTCTCCTTGTTTGGCACCTATGCTTTTCAGGCAATAAAAACCCTAACACAACAACGCAGTCTCCTGATTTTATACTGGCTAGTAGTAGTGTTTGTATTTGCAAATTTTGCTTACCACAGTATTTCTTTCGATCGTCACGAGGGTTTTAATCCGGGCATGAGTTTGGCCTTGGGCTTATTTCTTTCCTTGTTTGTTTTTAAAACCTTTATTATACTCTTTTTATTTTTTGAAGATATTGTTCGAATTCCTCAAGCCGTATATCGTTTTTTCACCCAAGGAGAAGGTGTTCAAGGCTATTTTCCAGATCGCAGAAAATTTATTTCAAAACTGGCCCTTGGAATTGCGGCAGTCCCACTTGCATCCCTTTTGTATGGAATGTATAAAGGGAAGTATAACTATAAGGTATTGCGCTACACCCTGGAATTCGATACCCTTCCCAAAGCTTTTGATGGATTTACTTTAACACAGATTTCGGACATTCACAGCGGAAGTTTTGACAATAGAGAAAAGGTGTCTTATGGGATGGATCTGATTAATGAACAGCGATCGGACGTTATTCTTTTTACAGGGGATATGGTCAACAATAAAGCCTCGGAAGTGTACCCTTGGATGGATTTGATGAGCTCACTCAAAGCTCCACAAGGGAAGTTTTCTATTTTGGGAAATCATGATTACGGAGATTATGTGCAATGGGATTCGGAAGAAGATAAAAAGAAAAATCTTTCAGATTTGATCGAAGCACAAGAAAAAATGGGCTTCAAAGTTTTATTAAACAACACCCAATTTTTAGAAAAAGACGGAGAGCGCATTGCATTGGTTGGCGTAGAAAACTGGGGTAAAGGAGGCTTTAAAAAGGCAGGTGACCTAAATCTAGCGGTTTCGAACGTCGATTCAGAAGATTTTAAAATTTTAATGTCGCACGACCCCTCGCATTGGGAGGCACAGGTTGTCGAACATCCCTATCCTTTTGAGCTTACGTTGAGTGGACATACCCATGGGATGCAATTTGGGATTGAAATCCCAGGATGGTTCAAGTGGAGCCCAGTAAAATGGCGCTATAAGCAATGGGCAGGAGTTTATAATCAAGCCAAACAATACCTCAATGTAAATCGTGGTTTTGGCTTTTTGGCTTATCCTGGAAGGGTTGGAATTTGGCCCGAAATTACCGTTATTACCTTAAAATGCTCGCAGAAAGTGGTTTAATAAAAAAAACTTAAATTGCACAAAACTTTTAAACACTATTGTCCGTGTCAAAATTTGGTGAATTAATAGACGATAAAGCCCCTATACTCCTTGTTTTTTTTCAAGAAGACGCCAACCCTTCTGAAGAGTTTCATCCCGCTTTACGTGATGTTGCTGCTGCCATCGGGGATCAAGGAAAGGTGATTAAGATCGAAACGAACAAAAACACGAAGCTAACCGAAGCGCTCCGAGTAAAAGCCATTCCAACCCTTATGATTTACAAGGATGGAGAAATGGTTTGGAGACAGAGTGGGGAACAAAATGCCAATACTTTGATCAGCCTTATGAACGATTATGTAGGCTAAATTTACCTACTCTTCGCCAAACAAGCTATCAAACATTGCTAAGGGTTCTATTGCCACAAAAACACGTTTTTCCATACTATCTCTATAGGCATCTGTTTCATGTAAACTCACATACAGCATCAACCTTCTATAGCCATTGACTTCATCCATGATGATTTCCTCATAAATAGTTTGATCTTCGGGATCTAAACTACTGAGCTGCGATAAACGTTTCTCGTAAACAAAAGCAATGTTCTCTATTAAAGAACGTCCAGCTATACTGTCTCCACCGATATATAAACCGGCTACAAAATCTTCTTGACTGGTAAAGTAATCATACGATCCGTATAGAAATTCAAACGGAGCAGTGTGTTTTTGAAAAGCAACAATTTTAGAGGACATAAATTCCTCATCGTTATTGTCTATAATAACTTCGATCAAGGAGCGATATCGTTCAATTTCGGTTAGTATTTCCTCCCCGAGGTCGTATTGAAAGTTTAGCGACAGACTTTCAAAATATTCCAATTGGTCGCGATATTTTTCAGCAATTTGCTCGAAAAGTTTACGAGCATCTTCTGTTGCTCCTATTCGATAGTACCCTTCGATAAAGGGAGTCAAAAGACTGTAATAACCGAAATAATCTACCGGCATTTTCTCCAAATTCAAATCAATGATTTCTTTCGCTTTTTCAAGCTTTCCTTCATCGATCAGTACTTCGGCCAAACGCGCCATATTGCTTCGATATGAAATGCTGTTTTTTCGAGTTTCTGGATCGTGGTAAATTTCAGGACTATCCGAATTTCCCCATTCCCATTTTTTAACAATTTCGTACATCAGGTCAGCATCCAAACGCCCCATCAAATAAGGGTTATTTTTGTTTTTAGGTGTTTTTATGGGAACCAGTTTATACACCAAACCTTCTAGCTGCAAGTAGTTTTTCATCCAAAGATATTCGGAATCATCGTAGCTACCCCCAGTAAAATAGAGGGGTCTCTTCCAGTCGTTGTTTGCAAGAATATCCAACATAATCAACTGATTTTTATACAAGCCACCCTTAGGTAAGTCAATATCAATGTAGGGGACAATCAAATCGCGGTCTTTTTCTTTGACCAAACCACTCTGAATTACATTTTCTACATTGACATTTACACGGATTTTATTTGTTGGATAAAAAACCATTTCTTGAGTTCCTTTAGGATATAAATCAGGATCTCCACCCGACTTTTGAATGATCCGTTTGTATTTGTTCCGAGGATCGTCACTGGCTACCCAGTTCATAAAATCTTTGATGTCCCAACGAACACTATCAATGATTGATTCGTGTTTGGTATAGTCTCGAACGCCATAGGCATATTGTGCATGCTCCAACTGAATATCAACTGCTTCACTGGTGTAGGTCTTGCGTTTCATTTGATCGATATACCAGTCTGTAGCGATCAAACTGGTGTTGATGGGCCGAACATCTTGACGATACTCTTCGATGTCTTGAGCGTACCAAAGGGCAAAGGTATCGTTGTCTCCAATGGTAAAAATAATAGCGCCTACATCTTTTTGAATAGAGGTCAAATAAGACTTAGAAATAGACTGTGCTGTATATCGCCCGGAACGATCATGATCATCCCAGTTTTGTACACCCATCAATACAGGGACAGCCAAAAAACATAGAAGAACAGATGCTGGAACGACCAACTTATTGGACCAAGTATTCCGTAGATTTTGGATCAAAGCAAAAGTACCCATCCCAATCCATATAGCAAAAACATAGAAGGAACCAACCAAGGCATAATCTCGCTCTCTAGGTTCAAAAGGGCGTTCGTTGAGGTATATTTTCAATGCAAGTCCGGTAAAAAGGAAAAACAACATCAGTACCCAAAACTTCATTTTATCTTGTCCATATAAAAAGAACACACCAATGAGTCCTAGGATAAGGGGAAGAAAGAAATAGGTGTTTCGAGCTTTGTTATTCAGCGAATCTTCACTTAGTTTACTTTGGTTTCCTAATCGTATCGCGTCAATAAAAGGGATACCGCTAATCCAGTTTCCATTCAGGCTGTTATACCGTCCTTGAATATCGTTTTGTCTTCCAGTAAAATTCCACATAAAATAGCGTACATACATATACCCAATTTGGTATTGAAATAAATACGCCATATTACTCAAAAACGAAGGCTTCTCGATGTTGAGGTAAGGCGACATCTTCTTGTAAAAGTCGTGATAGTCCTCTCCCGACACACTTCCTTCGGAAGCATCTTGTCTAAAAGATTGAACCTCCCGCATCAGTTGTTTACTCCCTCGGTATTCTGGCTTAACAGAAAATTCTAAGGGTGCAGTAAAGTTCATATAGTTTGCTGCATGTTCCGAGCTGTGTAACCTTGGGAGAATTCCTTTGTGTTTAGAATTGGCGTTTATTCGTGAGCCTTTCCAGTTGTTGACGATCAGGTAGCGCCCTGTTTTTTCATCCCGTTCGTATTTGGGCTTGTCATCGATGTAGGGTTCTTGTTCGTCCTGCCCTGCATACATATCAGAAAACATTGGGCCGTAAAACAATTTAGTTTCTGGATATTGTTCTAGGTTATAATATGCCAAAAGCTGTCGTGCATCTGATGGCGAATTTTCATTGATGACCGTATTGGCATTGGCCCGTATAGGAAGCATGATCCAAGACGAGAACCCAAGAAAAACAAAGAGGATACACAGTATACCGGTATTCAGATTTACGTAGTTCTTTTTACGTGTAAAACGCAAATTGTATATAAAAAAGCCAATGAGTAAAAAAGCAGTAAAAATTGTTCCACTGTTGAAAGAAAAGCCCAAGTTATTTACAAAATAGACTTCCATTTTACCAAACAAGGCAAGGGTTAGGGGGAGTAATAATTTAAAAATAAATAGTAAAATCGCAACAGACAGCACATTGGCGACGATGAACCCTTTAAAGGTTACTGTTTTATAATTTTTAAAATAATACAACATTCCCATCGCAGGAATTGTCAACAGACCCATAAAGTGAACTCCAAATGAAAGACCAATAACAAAAGCAATAAGCAACAACCAGCGATCTCCTCTGGGCGTATTCATCTCCTGTTCCCAGCGCAAACTCAGCCAAAATAAAAGCGAAAGAATACAAGTCGCCATGGCATACACCTCCGCTTCAACCGCATTGAACCAAAAGCTATCGGAAAAGCAAAAGGCAAGGGCTCCAATAACGGCACTTCCAAAAAAAGCTAAGGCATCATTAGTCGTTTCTATGGTGCTAAAAGCCGGTAATTTTTTGAGTAGAAGGGTTAAAGTCCAAAACAAGAACAGTATGGTAAAGGCGCTCGAAAAAACAGACATCAAGTTTACGAGTAAAGCTATTTGTTCTGGACCGCTTGCGAACAAGGAAAAAAAGGCACCCATCATTTGATAAAATGGAGCTCCAGGAGGATGACCGATTTGGAGTTTTGCAGAGGTTGCAATGTATTCACTAGCATCCCAAAAGCTGGCAGTAGGCTCTACTGTGAGCCCAAAAGTAACAAGAGCAATTGCAAAAACACTCCATCCAAGTGTACGATTCCAGAATTCGAATTGTGTAGTGTTCATAGGTCGGTTTTTCTGAAAACGAATGTAAGAATATTTGAAGAAACAACCTCGTATTTAACAGAATGCAAACTTTTATATCCTTAGATTCAATTATTTTATAAAAATGGCTTGTAGGAGCAAATATTTCTATTAAATTTGCACCTCCAATGGTCTATGGTGTAACTGGCAACACGTCTGGTTTTGGTCCAGAAGAGTCTAGGTTCGAGCCCTAGTAGACCAACAAAGCCCTC
>Ga0115564_10005139_pt1 | contig 10491 bp, 3 predicted proteins | sample COGITO_mtgs_1105_7_FD_88680 | JGI IMG/M metagenome (GOLD analysis project Ga0115564, IMG submission 88680) | Pelagic marine microbial communities from North Sea - COGITO_mtgs_110523 | ecosystem: Environmental > Aquatic > Marine > Epipelagic | place: Germany:Helgoland, sampling site Kabeltonne... | reverse complement strand
CCAAGATATTCTATTCAAGAGTGTATTGAGAGAGGTTTAACTTATAGTGTTCCTTTGAAGGCAAGACTTAAGTTGTACTGTACAGATCCAGAGCATGAAGATTTTGAGACCATCGTTCAAGACGTGTATTTGGGAACCATCCCTTATATGACGCCAAGCGGTACATTTGTTATTAATGGCGCAGAGCGTGTGGTTGTTTCTCAGTTACACCGTTCACCAGGTGTGTTCTTTGGACAGTCTTTCCACGCAAACGGTACTAAGTTATATTCTGCCAGAGTGATTCCTTTTAAAGGATCTTGGATTGAATTTGCTACCGATATTAATGGGGTAATGTATGCCTACATTGATAGAAAGAAAAAATTACCAGTAACGACATTAATCAGGGCCATAGGTTTTGAAAGTGACAAAGATATCCTTGAGATTTTCGATTTATCTGAAGAGATTAAAGTATCAAATGCTGGACTTAAAAAAGTTTTAGGAAGAAAGTTAGCAGCAAGAGTTTTAAATACTTGGCATGAAGACTTTGTAGATGAAGACACTGGAGAAGTGGTTTCAATTGAGCGTAATGAGATTATTTTAGACAGGGATACTGTTTTAGAAAAAGACCATATCGCAGAAATTATGGAAGCAGATGTGAAGACCATACTTTTGCATAAAGAGAGTACTGGTGCATCTGATTATTCTATTATTCACAACACCTTACAGAAAGACCCAACCAACTCAGAAAAAGAAGCGGTTGAACATATTTACAGACAATTGCGTAATGCTGAGCCGCCAGATGAAGAAACGGCTAGAGGTATTATAGACAAGTTATTCTTTTCAGAGCAACGTTACAATTTAGGTGACGTAGGACGTTATAGAATGAATAAAAAATTAGGCCTTGATATTGGAATGGACAAACAAGTTTTGACCAAAGAAGATATTATTACAATCATTAAATATTTAATAGAGCTTATTAACTCTAAAGAAGAAATTGATGATATTGACCACCTTTCAAACAGACGTGTTCGTACTGTAGGGGAGCAGTTATCTCAGCAATTTGGTGTAGGTCTTGCGCGTATGGCAAGAACCATCAGAGAGCGTATGAATGTGAGAGATAACGAGGTATTTACACCTATTGACTTAATTAACGCGAAGACTTTGTCTTCTGTGATTAATTCTTTCTTTGGAACAAACCAACTGTCTCAGTTTATGGATCAAACCAATCCATTGGCAGAGATTACGCACAAGAGAAGATTGTCGGCCCTTGGGCCTGGTGGTCTTTCAAGAGAACGCGCTGGATTTGAGGTACGTGATGTGCATTACACACACTACGGAAGATTATGTCCTATTGAAACACCGGAAGGACCAAACATTGGTCTTATTTCTTCTTTAGCGGTTTACGCTAAAGTGAATCAAATGGGATTCTTAGAAACGCCTTATAGAAAAGTAACTAAAGGGAAAGTAAATACAGAAGAGTATACTTACCTAAGTGCAGAAGAAGAAGAAGGCATGAAAATTGCACAGGCCAATATTCCTATGAAGAAGGACGGTGTAATTGATACAGATAAAGTCATTGCAAGAGAAGAAGGAGATTTTCCAGTAGTTGACCCATCTGAGGTGCATTACACAGATGTTGCTCCTAATCAGATTGCTTCTATTTCTGCCTCTTTAATTCCTTTCTTAGAGCATGATGATGCAAACAGAGCCTTGATGGGATCTAACATGATGCGTCAGGCAGTACCATTACTTAGACCTGAAGCGCCAATAGTTGGAACTGGATTAGAGAAACAAGTGGCTGCAGACTCAAGGGTTTTGATTAATGCAGAAGGCGATGGTGTGATTGAGTACGTAGATGCCCAAAAAATCACCATTAAATATAATAGAACAGACGAAGAGCGTTTGGTGAGTTTTGAAGAAGATTCTAAAACGTACAACCTGGTGAAGTTTAGAAAAACCAACCAAGGAACCTCTATTAACCTTAAACCAATTGTTCGCAAAGGTGATAAGGTTATAAAAGGACAAGTACTTTGTGAGGGTTATGCGACTCAAAACGGAGAATTAGCCCTTGGTAGAAACTTGAAAGTGGCCTTTATGCCATGGAAAGGATATAACTTTGAGGATGCTATTGTAATTTCTGAAAAGGTAGTCAGAGAAGACATTTTCACTTCAATTCACGTAGATGAGTATTCTTTAGAAGTGAGAGACACAAAACTAGGTGCAGAAGAATTGACCAATGATATTCCAAACGTTTCTGAAGAGGCTACTAAAGACCTTGATGAAAACGGTATGATTAGAATTGGGGCAGAAGTGAAGCCTGGAGATATTCTTATCGGTAAGATTACCCCTAAAGGAGAATCTGATCCAACACCAGAAGAGAAATTATTACGTGCCATTTTTGGAGACAAAGCGGGTGACGTTAAAGATGCTTCTTTAAAAGCGTCTCCTTCTTTAAGAGGTGTTGTAATTGAAAAGAAATTGTTTTCTAGATCTGTAAAAGACAAGCGTAAGCGTTCTGAAGATAAAGATGCTATTACAAAATTAGAGTTGGAATACGAAGTGAAATTCCAACAGCTTAAGGATGTATTGGTAGAAAAACTATTCTCTCTTGTAAACGGGAAAACATCTCAAGGAGTCTTAAACGACTTAGAAGAAGAAGTATTGCCAAAAGGGAAGAAGTACAGTCTTAAAATGCTAAACTCTGTAGATGATTTCGCTCACCTTGTAGGAGGTAGCTGGACAACAGATAAAGCCACCAATGCTTCTGTAGCAGACTTATTACACAACTATAAGATTAAACTGAATGACCTTCAAGGAAACTTGAGAAGAGATAAGTTCACTATTTCTGTAGGGGATGAGTTACCTGCTGGTATCATGAAGCTTGCTAAAGTTTACGTGGCTAAGAAACGTAAATTAAAAGTAGGTGATAAGATGGCAGGACGTCACGGAAACAAAGGTATTGTTTCTAGAATTGTACGTCATGAAGACATGCCATTCTTGGAAGACGGAACACCTGTAGATATTGTATTGAACCCATTAGGGGTGCCTTCTCGTATGAATATTGGTCAGATATATGAAACTGTTTTAGGTTGGGCAGGTCTCAAGTTAGACAAGAAATATGCTACACCAATTTTTGACGGAGCCACAATTGATCAGATCAATGCTTACACAGAAGAAGCCGGAATCCCTCAATTTGGTCATACTTATTTGTATGACGGTGGTACCGGTCAGCGTTTTGATCAACCTGCTACGGTAGGGGTGATCTATATGTTGAAACTTGGACATATGGTAGACGACAAAATGCACGCACGTTCCATTGGACCTTACTCTCTTATCACGCAACAGCCATTAGGAGGTAAAGCACAATTTGGAGGGCAGCGTTTTGGAGAAATGGAAGTTTGGGCATTGGAAGCGTATGGCGCGTCTGCTACCCTTAGAGAAATTTTGACAGTTAAATCCGACGACGTAATTGGTAGGGCTAAGACCTACGAAGCTATTGTTAAAGGAGAAACTATGCCAGAACCAGGTTTACCAGAATCTTTCAACGTACTAATGCATGAACTTAAAGGTTTAGGTTTAGACATTAGATTGGAAGAGTAACAAGATTCGGTCTTGAGGATTATAGATAATATACATTTTAATTAGTAGCACCATATTGTTATGGCTAGACAAAAAGATAATAACACGGTTAAAAGGTTTAATAAAATTTCCATTGGATTGGCATCTCCAGAATCTATTCTGGGCGCCTCTAGAGGAGAAGTTTTAAAACCAGAAACAATTAACTATAGAACCCACAAACCCGAGAGAGATGGTCTTTTCTGTGAGCGAATTTTTGGCCCAGTAAAAGACTACGAGTGTGCTTGTGGTAAATACAAAAGAATCCGTTATCGCGGAATTGTTTGTGATCGTTGTGGGGTAGAAGTAACAGAAAAGAAGGTTCGTAGAGACCGCGTAGGACACATTAATTTAGTGGTTCCTGTGGCTCATATCTGGTACTTCCGTTCTTTACCTAACAAAATCGGATACCTTTTAGGCCTACCTTCTAAGAAATTAGATATGATTATTTACTACGAGCGTTACGTAGTGATTCAGCCAGGTATTGCTAAAGGGGCAGAAGGGGAAGAACTTCAAAAAATGGATTTCTTAACTGAGGAAGAATACTTGAATATTTTAGAGTCTATTCCTGTTGAGAACCAATATTTAGACGACACCGATCCCAACAAGTTTATCGCTAAGATGGGTGCAGAGTGTCTGATTGACATTCTTTCTAGAATTGATCTAGATACCCTTTCTTATGAGCTAAGACACAAAGCAAATACAGAGACCTCTAAACAACGTAAGACGGAAGCACTTAAGCGTTTGCAAGTAGTGGAGTCTTTAAGAGAGTCTCAAGAAAACAGAGAAAACAGACCTGAGTGGATGATCATGAAAGTGATCCCAGTTATTCCACCAGAGTTAAGACCATTAGTACCTTTAGATGGAGGGCGTTTTGCAACCTCTGATTTAAATGACTTATACCGTAGGGTAATTATCAGAAACAACCGTTTAAAGCGTTTGGTAGAGATTAAAGCACCTGAGGTTATCTTGAGAAACGAGAAGCGTATGCTTCAAGAATCTGTAGATTCACTGTTCGACAACACGCGTAAAGCCTCTGCTGTAAAAACAGAATCTAACAGACCGCTTAAGTCACTTTCAGATTCATTAAAAGGGAAGCAAGGTCGTTTCCGTCAGAACTTATTAGGGAAACGTGTAGATTATTCTGCCCGTTCTGTAATTGTTGTTGGACCAGAAATGAAATTGTTTGAATGTGGTCTTCCAAAAGATATGGCAGCAGAATTATACAAGCCATTCGTAATTCGCAAGCTTATTGAGCGTGGAATTGTGAAAACAGTTAAGTCTGCTAAGAAAATCATAGACAAAAAAGAACCGGTAGTTTGGGACATTTTAGAGAATGTATTAAAAGGTCATCCTGTTTTATTAAACAGGGCCCCAACCCTTCACCGTTTAGGAATCCAAGCATTCCAGCCTAAGTTAATTGAAGGAAAAGCGATTCGTTTGCACCCATTAGTATGTACTGCATTTAATGCAGATTTTGATGGGGATCAGATGGCGGTTCACTTACCATTAGGACCTGAAGCTATTTTGGAAGCACAACTATTAATGTTGGCTTCTCACAATATATTAAACCCAGCCAATGGATCTCCAATTACAGTACCTTCTCAGGATATGGTCTTGGGTCTATATTATATGACCAAAGAGCGTGTTTCTACCAAAGAAGTACCTGTTCAAGGAGAAGGCCTTACTTTTTACTCTGCTGAAGAGGTAGTGATTGCTTTTAACGAAGGAAGGGTTGCCCTAAACGCAGGAATTAAGGTAAGAGCAAAAGACTTTAATGATGCAGGTGAATTGGTACCACAAATTATAAAAACTACTGTAGGTAGGGTTTTATTTAATATGGTAGTACCTGAAGCAGCCGGTTATGTGAACCAGGTCTTAAACAAAAAATCATTAAGAGATATTATTGGAGATATTTTAAGTGTAACCTCTGTACCGGTAACGGCAGACTTCTTAGATAAGATCAAAACTATGGGGTATGAATTTGCCTTTAAAGGGGGTCTATCGTTTAGTTTAGGAGATATTATTATCCCGCCAGAAAAACACGAAATGATCGCTGAGGCCAATGGTCAAGTAGAGGGCATTATGGCCAACTACAACATGGGTCTTATCACCAATAATGAAAGATACAACCAAGTGATTGACGTTTGGACTTCTACCAACGCAATGCTTACTGAATTGGCTATGAAACGTATTAGAGAAGACCAACAAGGGTTTAACTCTGTGTATATGATGCTAGATTCTGGAGCGAGGGGTTCTAAAGAACAAATCCGTCAGTTAACAGGTATGCGAGGTCTTATGGCTAAGCCTAAGAAATCTACAGCTGGAGGTGGAGAAATTATTGAAAATCCAATTCTTTCTAACTTTAAGGAAGGTCTATCCATTCTTGAATACTTTATCTCTACCCACGGTGCTCGTAAAGGACTCGCCGATACCGCTCTTAAAACAGCCGATGCCGGTTACTTAACCAGAAGATTGGTAGACGTATCACAAGATGTGATTATCAATACAGAAGATTGTGGTACCCTTCGTGGAATAGAAGTACAGTCTTTAAAGAAAAACGAAGAAGTGGTAGAGAGTCTTGGAGAGAGAATCTTAGGACGTGTTTCTTTACACGACGTTTATAACCCACTCACTGAAGAACTATTATTGACTGCTGGTCAAGAAATTTCTGAAGCAGATGTGAAACGTATAGAAGCTTCTCCAGTGGAGAAAGTAGAAGTGCGTTCTCCATTGACATGTGAGGCAGACAAGGGTATTTGTGGTAAGTGTTACGGTAGAAATTTATCTACCAACAAAATGGTTCAACGTGGAGAAGCAGTTGGTGTAGTTGCCGCTCAATCTATTGGAGAACCAGGAACCCAGCTTACATTGAGAACGTTCCACGTTGGTGGTATTGCAGGAAACATTTCTGAGGACAACAAATTGGCTGCTAAGTTTGACGGTGTTGCTGAAATAGAAGACCTCAGAACAGTTAAAGGACAGAATGCAGAAGGTGGAGCAACAGAAATTGTTATTTCTATAACTTCTGAAATTAAATTAACGGACGCCAAAACTGGCATTGTTTTAAGTACTAACAATATCCCTTATGGATCTATTCTTTCTGTTAAGAATGGCGCTAAGATTAAAAAAGGAGATGTTATTTGTTCTTGGGATCCATATAACGGTGTAATTGTTTCTGAATTTACAGGAAAGATATCCTACGAGAATATTGACCAAGGGGTTACTTACCAGGTGGAAATTGATGAACAAACAGGTTTCCAAGAAAAAGTAATTTCTGAGTCTAGAAACAAGAAACTCATTCCTACTTTATTGATTAAAAACAATAAAGATGAAGTGTTGCGTTCTTATAACCTTCCGGTAGGGTCTCATATCATGGTAGATGATAATGAGAAGATAAGTGAAGGAAAAATTTTAGTTAAAATTCCACGTAAATCTGCCAAGGCAGGAGATATTACAGGAGGTTTACAAAGAGTTACAGAGCTTTTCGAAGCACGTAACCCTTCTAACCCAGCAGTAGTTTCTGAAATTGACGGTGTGGTTTCTTTTGGTAAGATTAAAAGAGGTAATCGTGAAATTATCATAGAATCTAAACTAGGAGAAGTTAAAAAGTATCTAGTGAAACTTTCTAACCAAATCCTTGTACAAGAAAATGATTACGTTCGTGCTGGTATGGCACTTTCAGATGGATCTATTACTCCAGAAGATATTTTGTCTATCAAAGGACCTTCTGCAGTTCAGCAATACCTAGTGAATGAAGTACAAGAAGTATACCGTTTACAAGGGGTGAAAATTAACGACAAGCACTTTGAGGTAGTAGTACGTCAGATGATGCGTAAAGTTAGGGTTCAAGATCCAGGAGACACCATATTCTTAGAAAACCAATTGATTCACAAAGATGACTTTATCAAAGAAAATGATGGAATTTTCGGTAAGAAAGTCGTTGAAGAAGCTGGTGATTCTGAGCATTTAAAAGCAGGTCAGATTGTTACAGCTAGAGAGCTCAGAGATGAGAATTCTTTATTGAAACGAAATGACAAAGCATTGGTAACCGCTAGAGATGCTGTAGCAGCTACTGCTACGCCAATCTTACAAGGTATTACAAGGGCTTCTTTACAGACCAAGTCATTCATTTCAGCGGCTTCCTTCCAGGAAACTACTAAAGTGTTAAACGAAGCAGCGGTAGCTGGTAAAGTAGACGGTTTAGAAGGACTTAAAGAGAATGTAATTGTAGGACACAAAATACCAGCTGGTACTGGAATGCGCGCCTATGAGAGTGTTCTTGTTGGGTCTAAAGAAGAGTACGACGAAATTCTTGCTAGAAAAGAAGCTTTAAAATTTTAATAGGTACGCATGAGCGATAAAGAAAACCAAATTAATATAGAATTAGATGAGAAAACCGCTGAGGGTACCTACTCGAACTTGGCTGTAATTAATCATTCTGTATCTGAATTTGTAGTAGACTTTATTAGCTTAATGCCAGGAGCTCCTAAGGCTAAAGTGAAGAGTAGGGTGATACTCACCCCGCAACACGCTAAAAAATTCTTGAAAGCATTGCAAGACAATGTCACCAAGTTTGAAAGCAGTCATGGAACCATTAAAGATTATGAACAGCCGGGAATACCCATTAACTTTGGGCCTGCCGGTGAAGCTTAACATAAAAAAACCCTACTCCAATGGAGTAGGGTTTTTTATTAGTGGTTGTTTTTAGACAAACAATTATGTAGCTAAGCTTCCGCCTCAGAAGTAAACCTCAATTTAACGGAAGGGTACTTTTGCTGTGTCATTTGAAGGGAGAAGGCAGAATCTGCCAAGAAGACCAACTGACCCCTTTTGTCTTTGGCTAGGAACTTGCTCTTTATTCTGGAGAACTCTTTAAACTCTTCGTTGTTTTTATCGTCAGGAATGACCCAACAAGCTTTGTACACAGGAAAGTTCTCGTAGGAGCATTTGGCTCCGTATTCGTGCTCTAAACGGTATTGAATTACTTCATATTGAAGCGCGCCCACTGTTCCAATAATTTTTCTGCCATTGAGTTCTAAGGTAAACAATTGCGCCACACCCTCATCCATGAGCTGGTCTACTCCTTTATTGAGCTGTTTGGATTTTAGAGGATCTGCATTGTTAATATACCTGAAGTGTTCTGGAGAGAAACTCGGAATACCTTTATAATGAAGGGATTCTCCTTCAGTAAGCGTGTCACCAATTTTAAAGTTTCCAGTATCGTGAAGCCCTACAATATCTCCAGGGTAAGAGATGTCCACAATTTCTTTTTTCTCTGCAAAAAATGCATTTGGACTTGAAAATTTCATGTTTTTGTTGTTCCGAACATGCAAATAGGGTTTGTTTCTTTCAAAAGTTCCAGAAACAATTTTAATAAATGCCAGTCTATCCCTATCTTTAGGATCCATATTGGCATGAATTTTAAATACAAATCCAGTCAGGGCTTTTTCAGAGGGTTCTACGATTCTTTCTTCTGCTTTTTTAGGTCTAGGGGTGGGTGCTATGTCTATAAAACAGTCTAAGAGTTCTCTAACCCCAAAATTATTTAAGGCTGAACCAAAAAATACAGGTTGTTGATCCCCTTTTAAATATGCTTCTTTATCAAAAGGAGGATAAACTCCCTGAACGAGTTCAAGATTTTCTCTCAAAGCTTTTGCTTGAGCGCTTCCTACTATTTTCTCTAGTTCAGGACTATTGAGATCGTTAAAAGCCAGGGTGTCTTCAATATTTTTTTTACTGTCTCCGCTAAATAAGTTAATGTTACTTTCGTAAATATTGTAAATCCCTTTAAAGTCATATCCCATACCAATAGGGAAACTCATTGGGGTGACCGTTAACCCTAGTTTTTGCTCTACTTCATCTAATAAATCAAAGGCATCTTTTCCTTCCCTATCTAATTTGTTGATAAATACCAGCATAGGAATATTTCTCATTCTACAAACAGACACTAGTTTTTCTGTTTGTTCCTCTACCCCTTTGGCCACATCAATAACCACAATAACACTGTCAACTGCAGTGAGGGTTCTAAAGGTATCTTCAGCAAAATCTTTGTGTCCAGGGGTGTCTAAAATATTAATCTTTTTATCCCTGTAAATAAAAGCCAACACAGAAGTGGCTACAGAAATTCCTCTCTGCCTTTCAATTTCCATAAAATCACTGGTAGCGCCTTTCTTGATTTTATTCTTCTTTACGGCACCCGCTTCTTGAATTGCACCCCCAAAGAGTAATAATTTCTCTGTTAGGGTAGTTTTACCTGCATCTGGATGGGAAATAATTCCAAAGGTCCTCCTCTTGCTAATCTCTTGTGCTAAACTCATGAAAAAAATTTGTACAAAAATAAGCTAAATATTAAGCTTCAATACGCAGATTTAAAAAAAATCATATCACTAATGTAATTTTGCGTTAAGGATTAATTCTGCTGTAAATTATTTATTAAATACACACTTGAACGTTTTTTTTATTCACTTAGTCGATCGATATATCTATTTAAGCGATATAAAACTATTTTGCGGTTCAATTTTTTTTTTAAATTCAATTCAAAGGCTTAAAAACTTTAGGGCTTATTATATGTGCTAGATATTTATCTATAAATCATTAAGTATGGGAGCGATAAAAAAAAGCGTATTTACTAAAGTCTGTATGATTTTGCTAATTTTCACGACATTTAATAAACTTTATGCACAGCAAGAAGCACAGTTTATCCAGTTTATTCACAACACCCAATCTTACAATCCTGCTTATGTGGGATTTAATGGTGAGAAAAGCTTAACAGCACTATATAGGGCACAATGGATTGGGGTAGAGGGGGCTCCAAAAACCCAATTGATCAATTATAGCGCTCCTTCTCGTTGGAGAGGATTGTCCATGGGTTTTGGACTTGTAAATGATAAAATT
>Ga0115564_10005118_pt1 | contig 10510 bp, 21 predicted proteins | sample COGITO_mtgs_1105_7_FD_88680 | JGI IMG/M metagenome (GOLD analysis project Ga0115564, IMG submission 88680) | Pelagic marine microbial communities from North Sea - COGITO_mtgs_110523 | ecosystem: Environmental > Aquatic > Marine > Epipelagic | place: Germany:Helgoland, sampling site Kabeltonne... | reverse complement strand
ATGTGTTTCCTCTAAGATTATTTTTGCTCTCTTGGTATCGTTACGACGGAAGTCGTCGGATCGTTTACCTTGTTTAGCGAGAAGATCCTCGCCCTGTACAGCATCGAAAGCCTTGGAATAATCGATCGTTCCTTTGCTCTTGATGATCTGTATTTTTACCGTCCCATTCGTGACGCTTGATTCGTAACGCTCACCCATAGACTTTCTAAGGGTCTCAATTTCTTCTTTGATTTCAGTGGCGCGGTTCAACTGTGGCTCGATAGCCGCATCGATCTCACGCTGCTCAAACACAAGCTCTTGAATACGGTCTATATCGCTGTCTTGAACGTCTTTGTATTTGCGGGAGTCTTTGTCGCCTAAATACTTTTCTGCTTTCGCAGGGTCTTTAGCTTCATCATGCGCATGGTTAAACCAAGCATGATAAAGATCGAGTCGAGTGACTTTGTCGGACCTAGGTGTCGGCATGAGTCGACCAGGCAACATCTCTGTTAACCAGTTCGGATCGCGGTCTAATTCGTCGATGTGAAACACATCAGGCGAGATGTAGCAGACGAAGTAGAGGTGATCTAGATCGCATACTTCCATGTGGTGGCGGCACTGGACGAGGTATGAAGGCTTGTCATGAACAGAGTAGGGCTGCTTTGTGTATTTCGTGAACGGACACTTAACTTCTGCGCCACTAGAAAGCCCGTATCGCTTATCGATCGACGACATAAGCCAGTCGTGCGCTCTGTGAAGCTGATAAGGCTGGTCCCAGCCGCCATCCTCCAAGCCTTTCAGTTGCTCGAACCATTCAAGGGCTATCGGCTCTGTTTTAGATCCGTGTGCGACCGCTGGGATATGGCTAAGGTCTTCGTGTATCCCGAGTATCGAACGAACCTTCTTTCGCAACCATTGTTGCTGCGACTCATATGAATTCACGCCTTCAATGCTGCCAGCGTCTGTGCTTGTGATTTTATTAGGTCGCAGTTCAAGCCATTCTTGATCACCTTGTTGCATTGGAAACCTCCCAGCCTTTCTCCTTGCACATCAATGCCCAGCGGACAGAGGTGTCGTCCTCTAAATCAGTACCGTTTACAGCAGTTTTATATTTAGTTGCTGCCGCGTGCGCTTTTGCTTTAGTGGTTTCCTTTTTGACGTCCGCCCACATAGCAGTTCTCGGATCTTGCTTCGCCCCGTCTTTCTCCTTGGCTACCGGCTTTGCTTTCGTAGACGCCTCTACAGGCGCGTCTTCGCCGTACAGCGTGCAACCTAAGCCGAATTCCGCTAATGCCCTTGTACGCAGCCGCAGCTTTGTGTTGTGAACGTCAGCCGCATTTGGATTGGTGATTAGTTCAAAAGAATTAGCTTTGTAAATTGGAAGGCTAGTTTTGATGGTTTCGTTTGCGATCGTCATAGTGATCGAAACGTATGCTGTGCCGTCAGGCATGAGAAAATAATCGAGCCCCTCGAAAGATTTTTCAAACTCAAAAAAATAATCAGGGAATCTAGAAATAACTTCTTGGTGGGCGTCCATCCAATTTAGGTATTTGTAACCCTCATCGTTTGTGCGCAGAAGTGGATCGATATCCACGTTGGAAAGTGTTCTGAAAACGTATGACATTGGCTCCTCCTAATTGCTTAGGAGAAGCGTATCACACTATAACTGCATAAATCGAACTATAAATTAAATATAGTTTGAATTAGAACTAAATAACTCCTCTAAAATCTTTGTTTGCTCGTCGTCTACTTCGCAGTCTGCACCGTCTTGGTCGTGATGCGCAGATAATTTCAGCAGATTTCGCCAAGCGTCCTCCATCAGAATGGTTGACACGAATGTAGATTCCTCGAAAGTTCCCTCACGCTTCATAACCGCTATGGTAATCAGCATTTTTTGCCCTCCCGACAACGTCCGCCGAATCAGATGCGTGTGTCCGGCGTAGACTTGCCGACAAACTTCGCTCATCGCTGTCTTATTAACCTCCGAAGAGGTGTAATCCATATTCGACCAATGGTGTAGCTGCCTCGGGGTGTGCCCGTGCGCATAGTCGTTGAGATTGGCGTCGACACACAAGAAGTTATAGTTAGAGTCCGTGACGCATGTGTAGGTAATATGGCTGTTGGCGTCCATGACTTCCCACTCTTCGTCTTGCTCCTCACCAGATTTTCTGTACGAAGAAAACTTCAAAGACTCGACATTTGGAGTGTGAACGTATGTTTCCCGAAACTCCGCAAACTTTAGTAATACTTTATCTAAATCTCTCACCTCGTCCCCTCTTTATTTTTCTTCGTTTATTGCTGACACCACGGTTAATGTTTCGGCTATCGCTTTACTAGCGCCCGTCTCTTGATACATCAAAGCTACTAAGTGCGTTCGTTTTTTCGCAGTCAGAGTATTGCCAGTGCTCTCAAAGGCATTCACCGTTTCTAGCGCCTCGGACAATCTTTCCATGTCTAGGCGATCTACTGCGCCCCCGTCACTGCGCTTCCCGCTAATCCAGTACAGCAAGTCGACGCCATATTTCTCACAGAAAATATGCATTAACCCTGGATCTTTGGGCAGTGAGCCAGCTAACCAGCGGAAAATAGTGGTGGGGCTGCAACCTAATTCTTTTGCGATTGCAGCTTTATTGTGGAACGTAACATTGTTTCGTTCTAGTTCTGCTTCCAGTCGAGCGCGAACCTCTTCGACTGTGTATGGCGTTTTGTCTTGAGAAGACATTCCTTACCCCCGTAAGTTATTTATCGTTATGTTCGTTAAAACATTCGGAACATATCATCCTTGAAATAATAAAATCAAGCTTTTAGATCGAAATAAAACGTCTACTGAAACAAAAAAGTTGAATTCACGAACGCGCTTGTACTATGATTCTCGAACTAGAACGGGAAATGAGGAACTTTTATAGATGAATCTATCTAAAAATGAGGGTGTATTATCGGCAGTGGCGAAGCCGATTTCTCTCGAAGCACTCGGCTTGTTGGTTTGGCTGAGCCAGCAAAGCAAAGCATTCAACGTATCCATTCGCAGTCTTTCAGCACGACACGGCAAATGTAAAAGCAAGATTTCCAACATGCTGGATGAGCTGTTAGAGAACGATTGTCTAGAACGAATTGATCGCTTTTCTAAAGGCAAACGCTCATCTGAATACCATGTCCTTCTGACAGGGACATGTCCTTCTGAGAGGGACAATATAGATATACCTATAGTTAAAAGTAAAACAAAGAGTAAGAGTTTAACTATTAGCGATGCTATGGAAATGCGCCCTGAGTCTATTCCTGAAGGCAAATGGAAAGACTATTGGGAATACAGATTCGCTAGCAACAAACCCAAAACGAAACAAACGATCAAGCTCAATGGTGGCGTCATGGAGCTAGCTCAGAAGCAGGGCATTCTGAGTGAGCTTGTAGACACAGCCATCGGCAACGGCTGGGCGGGTCTACAAAAAAGATATCTCGAAGGTATCGCCGATCAAGCCAAGAAAAGCCAAGCCATCGATAATCAATTCCGAGGTGTCGAATGAACATCCTCGAAGTTAAACAGCAACTGGCTGATCAAGCTGACCAGATAGCTGCGGACCTACTGCCACTCGGCAAACGTGATGGCAAGAATTGGCGCAACGGATCGACTGATCCTAGTGATCCTGGTCAAAGTCTAGCGGTCTTTATCGATGGCAGTACTGCGGGGCAGTGGAAAGATTTTGCGACAGACCAAAGTGGAGACTTGCTTGATCTGATCATGGAGGTCCGAGGCATTAGCTTGAAGGATGCGCTGGACTATGCGGTCACTGAGTATCGCTTGGATGTCGAGAAGCCTTACGTTAAAAAAATTCAACGGGCGGAAAAGCCTAAAACCCCCGCGAGACTTCCTGACCGCTTGAATACGGGGCTAGGTAGAACCTTCCTGCAAGATCGTGGATTCACCGACATAGACAATCTATTCATTACTTACGGGCTCAGAGAGATCGACGCTGAGAACGCAAGTAACGGGGAGGTAGACCTATGCCTTCCATATGAGCACTTCACAGGGCTACTGACCACGAAGCGCAGGGTCATCAATCACAAGCTGTACGGCTCCAGCAAAACGAAGTTCATTGCTGCCGGTAATCAGCTATGTCTGTTTGGTTGGCAAACCATCAGCGATAACGATCGAGAGGTTGTTATCTGCGAAGGCGAGTTCGACCAGATGGTGTTGAGTCAAGAGTGCGGGATACCGGCACTGAGCATACCCACTGGAGCGGCTGGTGGCTCGTGGCTCGACTTCGAGTACGACAACCTCGCCCGATTCGAGAACGTGTTTATCTGCTATGACCCTGATGCTGCCGGTCAAAAGGGAGCGAAGGAGTTGGCGCAAAAGATAGGTCAACGCGCCCGTGTAATGAAACTTCCTGATGGCGACCCCAACGATTTACTAAAGAAACATGGCAAAGCTGGCTGCATCAAGATCGTTAAAGATGCACTAGAAGAAGCTAGATGGGGTTCGACTGACAAAATAAAAAGCGTGGCTGAGTTTAACGAAGCGGTGCTGGCTCGATTCGATCCGAACGCCGACGAAGAAGCAGGTTGGTCTACGCACTGGGGCAAAGCACAGGGCAAGCTGTTTTTCCGCAGAGGCGAACTGATCATCATGAATGGGGTCAACGGTCACGGCAAATCGATGGTGGCATCTCAGCTATTGTTGGACGCTGCGTTAGCCGGTGAAAAATGCTGTGTAGCTTCTATGGAAATGAGGGAAGACCGTCTACTCGAGCGAATGATCAAGCAGTGCGGCAACACTGGAAGCCCAACGACAGAATGGGTGCAGAAGAATTTCGACTGGATCAGTGAGTGGATGTATCTGTACGTCGACATTGCCGCTCGGGGAAAGACTAAGGAAGAGATCCTTCTCGACAGTCTGGACTACGCTTGGCGCCGGTACGGTTGCACAACCTTTCTCATCGATAGCCTCCAGCTTTGCGGAAACTTTGAAGAAAACCTAAACGGGCAACAGGCTTTCATCAGCAAACTTGTCGAGTTCAAGCTGGAAAGAGACGTCACTATCTTTCTAATCACTCACGCGAAGAAAGGTCCAGATGAATACCAGATGGGCGGCAAGTTTGACATAAAGGGATCGTCAGGCATCTCGGATCTAGCTGACCAGGTGTTCACTGTTTTCCGAAACAAACGCAAAGAAGAGCACCTCGATTTAGTTGAGCGAGGGTTCGATGAAGCCAATCAAAAAATTGTGGACATGGCTGACAGCTATCTGATCTGCCACAAAAATCGACACGGCGATTGGGAAGGGAAGATGGGCTTTTATTTCAACCCGAAAACTTTCCGATATGAGTCGTCCGCGACACTGAAAGCCCGTGACTATTTGGAGATGAGAAATGATGCACGCTGAAGAAAATTACGCACATAAATTGAGGGGGGCTGGAGAAAGAAATGCCAAAGCGGAAGAGAGCGTCGCAACTGCGGAAGCAGACGTCAAGATGGTTGTCGCAAAGTCAAAAGTCACAGCCTCAATGCAGGGACACAAAAGTAACGCAGCCCAAGAAAATTTTGCAGACGAACAGAAAGAAGTCTTCGACGCAAGGCTGCGGGTTGGAGTTGCCAAGGGCGAGTTAGCTGCTGCCAGAACTGAAGTGCTGGCTTGTCGAATGGAGTTCGACCAATGGCGCACGAAGATGGCAACACTGCGAAAGGAACAGGAGATCTATCGAGCATGAATCAAAGTCAGAAGTTTTACATACGAATTGCAGTGCAACTGCACGATGACGACGTCGCGGACATGGACGACTTCGACGCAGAACTGAGCAATTTTGTTCACGACAATCTGGTCGAGATAATTCAAAACCCACTCACAGATATTTTTGAGTTGGCGGTTGGGTATTCGCCAGAAAAAATGGACATCGTAGAGTGAAAGGAAGAACGCCTACTTCAGAAGAAAAAGCTTGGATGAATGCGATCGCTGAGCTTGGTTGCATAATTTGTCTGACTGAATGGGAGATCTTCACTCCAGCGGAGATACATCACATCGACGGCAAAACCAAACCCAACGCTCATCTTTATTCGATTCCACTTTGCTACAAGCACCACCGTGAAGGATCTGACAACTCAACATATACGAGCAGACACCCACACAAGTTTAGATTTGAGCAACGCTACGGCAGCGAAGACAACCTGCATGAGGGAGTTTATGAACGACTTAATGGATGACGCTGTGAACGACCACCCACTTTTCGGAGATAAAGAAATGCCAAACCCAAGGCTAGTGGTGCTCGGGGAGCCAACTGATTTCACTGATGGTGAATTCAATCTGTTGGCTGAACTGATCACAAAAAAATTGCGCGACAAAGGAATAACCCCCAAGGGATATGACTTCCAAATCCGCGTCGAATACCAAGAAAAGGAGTAAGCGAATGAACGACAACAAAGACATGGTGAATTCACCACCTCACTATTCCGGAGGTGACAGCAAGATCGAGTGCATAGACGCCATGGTGAGCGCATTTGGTGATGAAGCAGTTAAGGTTTACGCCAAGCTGAACGCCTTCAAATACCTCTGGAGAGCGGGTAAGAAAGTTGATGCTGAAGAGGATGTGATGAAGTCGATTTGGTACACGCGATTTTCCATAGGCGATGATCCTCGTAAGGATTATCTGTGAGCAAAGCTGCGCGTAATAAAGGGCTCAATTTTGAAAGGGCAGTAGTCAACATGCTCAAAGACGATTTGGGCATCAACTGCAAGCGAGTGCTTGATCAGTACCGTGAAGGCAATCTCGGGGACGTAGTACTAGAACCATTCGTCATCGAGTGCAAACGCTACGCCTCTATGCCATTCCCAGCGAAGGCTTGGTGGGATCAAGCGTGGGCTGCGGGAGAGCACATGAGCCTGACTCCAATCCTAGTGTGGAAGTTTGACCGACTGCCTATCCAGTGCATGCTGCCGCTGTCACTGCTAGGGGATTACCCTCACGAACAACACAACACCGCGACAGTTTCGTGGGACACGCTGATGATGATTTTTAGAGAGGAACTGAATGACGATGTTCTTTAAGTCCATTCAAGCACAAAAAAAGATTAAAGATATTTTCGAGACAGACATTAGCGGCGGGGAACATAGGATCGCCCACTACAACCTGATGGCGGCGAAGTCTCGGGATCTTTTTGCCAAGGGCATGTCTGTCGAAAAGATAGAGGGCATCTTAGACGTTTCAGAAGCTTTCGTGCGTAGGCATTGCAAAGGGCTGAGTAATGGCAAGCCAAAAAATTAGGCAGGTTGCTGGATCTGCCGCAACGATGAAGGACTGGCAAACCGCAGTCGAATACATCAGAGAGCAGCTACCAGAAAAATATTGGGATCTCGGCGAAGCGAACCTAGCAATTTACCTGCCCCCAAAGCTGGCGGACTTAGCGACGAACGCTGAGAGAATCGAATGGGTGGCAACGATTCCAGAGCCATTCCAATCCACAGTCAAACACTTCACGAGGCTAGTATGGCGTTCAAAGAAGATCTCGACAAAGGGCATCTTGCAGAAAAGTCTGTTCTAGACTTTGTAAGATCAAAACATCCAAAGAGTTATCGGGTCGCAGGCAATGAGCCAGAGCTAGACATTATTGTCGCTGAAGAATCTGTGGGCATAGAGGTCAAATATGATCCTCGGTCTCTGGATACTGGCAATTTCGTTGTTGAGATTCATCACTCGAAACCATCAGGAATTTTGGTAACCCGATCAGAAGTCTGGGTTTTCCATGACGGGATCAACCAGCATTGGATTAACACTTCAGTGCTAATTGATGTTGTGTTGAAACATTGCGAGAGCACAGCGATATTTAAGGCTGGTGAAGATTGGCATGAAAAGTATGTGTTTTTGGTGCCGGTCGACTTGATAAAACAACACAGCTTTGGAATCCGCCATGACCCAATTCACGAGAAGCCGAACAGTAACTGACAAAGGCGACATAATTCATTTAGTTCACAAGGCGGGTGCCTGGTCGGAATTCGATTCAGACTGCTTCGACGAACCAGGCTTTTACCTAGTTTATGGGTGCCAGAGTGAGGGTGGGGTCTGGATAGATATTTGGACGTTCGACGGGGAAGAGATAGAGGCTCAGATGCCGTTTTTTGAGACACCTGAGCCTTTGCTCATTCAGAAGATAGCTTTCCCTTCCGACGAACTTTTGCGGGAGGTTGAGCAAGTTTAAGTTCGAGCAACTCCACAGCGTAGGGAGGGCATTTCGGCGGATGACTCAGCCGACCCCAATCCTTCACCGTATTGAGCGGCGCCCCAATAAGGTTTGCCACTTGCTGGTTTGTTAGCCCGTGCTCCTGCCGCAAAGCTGCTAGTCGTTTGTTGGTTGCCCGTGGGTCGAAGCTATCCATTCTTGATCAACTCCCACTGATCGAACGGCTCAAGTACCCAACTAGTTCTCGCATGGTATTTGTGCTTGAACACCTTCTTACGCTCTAGTTTGTGGGCGCAGTCGTAGAAGTGGCGGTTAGCCTTTTCAGTCTTCTTACTGTAAAGCCCATTGACCACTACAGACCTTTGAAAGCTAAGGTCTGCCAGAAGGTAGTCGTAAACAATCTCTAGCTTATCCTCAGTGAACGGCAAAATTTCTCCATCGTCAGATAGCCCACCAGCCGCGCAATCGCCTGAAATAGCTTTAAGCTGATGCGTGAAGCGCCTCTTGGGGTCGTCCTCAAAGTGCAGCCATTTACCATTGTCACACTCGATCAGGGAGTCACGGTATTTGCGATTCAACTTTGCAGTCGTTTCTTTGAGCACTGCTTTCGACTTGGTTCCGAACGGACTTTCTTCAATTTTTATTCCGGAAAAGCATTCTCCGTTAATCGACCAGCCTCCAGCAGAATTTTTGTATCGCGCAAAGCAATCAACTTCTGTTGGGTAGTCTGGATGCACCCACATGATCCAATTACCATACTGCGCCACATCCTTGGGGCGGCAATGCCACTCGTCACAAGCACCAGCGCCGATCAACCACTCACAGATTTCTTTCTTATTCATTGTTTGCTCCCTCGTTTTCGCATTCTGTCAGAAATTCGCCGACGGTCAAATTTGACTGCCGGATGTGTTTGATCAGCGCGTCCCATTCAGCAACATTCCAATCTGTTTTTCCAAAACATGCAGCCGCCAAGACCTCATTCAGCAATGGGTCATTTGCGGGACGGTCGACGACGTAGCAGACGCGCAGATGATGGAAACGGGCGATGTCTATAATTGATTTTTTATTTTTCACTCTTCACCTCTTCAATTATTCGAGTCGCAGTGATTCTGCGGCTGTTGTTGTTGCAAATGTTGCGCAGGACAAATTGGCAAAGAGCCTCCTCGTCCGCTAAAACTTCAGCCAGCAAATCGCTAGCTTTGACGGTCAGGTCGACCTCGGCGTTTCTGAGCCTGACCGTTATCTTGATCGGGCAACTCATGAGTCTCGCTCAACATAGGGATGAAACCGCTCTAGCAGATGACGATCCCACCCCGAAAAATCTTCATGGTCATCATCTTCGACGTAGCATGCTTCGAGCAGTTGCTCATCGGTCAACGAAGCGATTCTCGAAACGAGGGACTGCCTAAGCTGAACAGCATCGAAATCACCCCACGGCTCCACGGTCAGCACCTCAAAGTCGAAGCTAAGGGTCTGCGGGAAAAGCTCTTTTTTCTTACTCATGATTTCACCTTTAGTAGAATTATTTTTTGACATTTCGCGAAACGAAAAGCTTCAGTTCTGCAAGGATAATTTCGGGCTGGACTGAAATGCTTTTCGTAAAATTCATTTGCCCCCAACGCCGTTGGGTAGCGGACGGTATAACCGCCCACTGAATTTTTGTTTACGGTGATGCCAAACAGTTTCAAGCTCATGACTGCACCTCCGAGATCAGGATGAATCCGGTTCTTAGATAAGCGACCTCTAGCTCTGCGCCTTCGTTAAAAAGTTCTCCCACCAGAGCCTGATGAAGATCAACTATTGGTCTGGCTTTGCCGTTGCGCGAAGCCTTGGTGACCCTGCGATCACCGTCGGGATCAAGCTTTAAGCAGATCCGAGCAGAATGCTGATCAGTGGCGATCTGATGATGTACGCTAAAACGTACGTTTGGCTCGAAGCCAGCCTTCAACAGCTTGTTGCCCTCTACCCAAATCCTGAAGGATCGAGCAGTTTTCTTCACTTTGGTCGTGCCGGTGGCGACGACTAATTTTGTTGTTGTGTTCATTTATTTTTTCCTAAGTTGAGTTCCAGAAGCCAAGACTGAAAACCCCCCAGAAATTAGAGGGTTTAAGGTCTTTGACTTTTCGCCGCCGTGCTCACGCGGCTCATCAGTGGCTAGTGCTCCTCCTGAAAAATCCCAAGCTCGGAGAGGATCTCTTCAGCCTCGTTGATATAGTCGGTATAGGTTTCGTCGGACGCGCTGGTGCGCTCCTCGTTTCCGTACTCGTCCGGTGGGAGGTACTCGATCGTGATCCCGTCGCGTGCCAGAAGGATTTCGGTTAGTTCGCCATACATCGGGATGTAGAGTTCCATGGGTAGTTTCAGT
>Ga0115564_10005102_pt1 | contig 10535 bp, 20 predicted proteins | sample COGITO_mtgs_1105_7_FD_88680 | JGI IMG/M metagenome (GOLD analysis project Ga0115564, IMG submission 88680) | Pelagic marine microbial communities from North Sea - COGITO_mtgs_110523 | ecosystem: Environmental > Aquatic > Marine > Epipelagic | place: Germany:Helgoland, sampling site Kabeltonne... | reverse complement strand
GGTTAGCTGAACATTGGGCTACAATGATGGTTAAAGTCGCTGGATCTCAGTCGTATCAGTTATCTTTCAAAGAGGAAAATGTATGTATATATAAAGTATACTCTAAACACTTTAAGGAAAAGTCATGAGATACTTTTTAACAGATCATGCCTTTAAACGTGCTGAAGAAAGAGAAATAACTACGGATGATATTAACGCTTGTGTAACGTTAGGTAAGTGTTATAAATCCAAGATGCACGGTGGGCAGTTAAGGTTTATGTATAATGGTGTTGTTGTTATAGTTAAGAATAAAACAAACAATATACTTACATGTTATAGACTTAATCATATACGATAATTATATGGGACTAAAGTATAGTCCCCTATTAAAAGGGAGCATCCCTCTCCCCTTAGGTTATATATTATAATATAAGTATAACTTATAGGGTATATCGGGAGTAACCTGACAAGAGATAATACTGTTGTTATACTACAATGTAACTACAGTACTATGTGAAGTAACTTTAATATATCGGAAGGATATAAAATGGATATTAAAGAAACAAAAGAAATACTTGAGACTATACTTGAGTACAATCTAACTAGTAATAAGACTGGGGACTTTGCTGACAACATTATACCTCACTTAGTATCGTTACCTGGGATTGGTAAGACAAGTATAGTTGAGGCTGTAACTAAAGAGAAAGATTGGTATCTATATACTATACCTATAGCTTCTTATGATGCAGCTGAAATTGCGGGCTTCCCAATGTTAGATAAAGAGAATAAGAAGTATGATAGGGCTAAGCCATTCTGGTTAGATACACCAACAGATAAGCCTGTAGTATTATTCTTTGATGAGATATCACAAGCACCTACAGCTAATGTTAATGTGTTAGCTATGTTAGTTAATGAGAGGAAGATAGGTGAGCATAAACTTAACGATAATGTTATGATAGTGTGTGCAGGTAATGCTATGTCTCATAGGGCAGGTACAAATCCCTTACCATCTCACTTTAAAGATAGGGTAACTTTCCTTGAAGTAGAGCCTGATCTAGAAGCCTTTATGAGTTATGCTAACAGTAAGAAGTTACATGAGTATATTGTAGGGTTCTTAAGGAATAGACCATCATTCCTATCTATGTTTGATCCTAAGATAGATTCCTGTCCATCACCAAGATCATGGATGAGAGTTAACACTATACTTAAGATGGATATGCCTTATAAGCTTAGAAATCAAACTATTAAGGGGCAAGTAGGAGAAGCAGCTCAAGCTGATTTCTTAGGTTATCTAAGAGTCGCTGATAAGATACCTGATCCACAACTAATACTATCAGGTGAATGTAAAGATATACCTGAAGATAATGTTGTTATGTATGCTTTGTGTGCGGCATTATCTACGTTAGTAACTACTACAACTGCAAGACACTTTGTTAATTACCTTAGTATATTACCTAACAAAGAGTTTGCGGCATTCACTATCAGAGATGCCTTACAGAGAGATAAGAAACTTAAGGCTAATAAGTATGTAACATCCTGGTTTATGTCTGAAGGTAAGACCTTATTACTCTAATAAGTTATACAATAACAATTAAGGAGGGCATGATGTCCTTCTTATTAACCCTTATTAACAAAGAATAAAGGAATAATACTATGGCTAGATGGGGTGAAATACCTAACATGAGTACAGAACAAGAGCTTATTGCTATTAATAAGAAGTTAATTAGTACAGCAAAAGAGTTAAAAGCTTTACAAGATAACTTATCAAAATCTAACTTAGATTTATCTCAAGTAGTTGATGGTAATGAGTTAGCTATAATAGAGATTGAGCAATCAATTCAAGCATTAAACTCTATTAAGATTAAAAAACGTAGATTAATTAGTTTGTTAAGTGGAGATGAATAATGTTAGACATACAAGATAGACTTAGACTAGCACATGAATCAGTGTGTAAGGCTGAAAATAAAAGGATGCGTGAAGTATTTAGTATACGTACCTATAAAGAAGGTGATCAGTGGACTGCACAAAGAAATAGACAGGCTACAGGAGCTAAGGGTGGTAGACAAAATAAACTTAAAAGACTTTGGGTTAAAGAAAGGACAGTTAGATGAGAGCAATACTAAATAAGATATGCTGTTGGTGCAGGGAATATCCAAATGATGAGCCTTGCTGTTGGTGTAATGATGAAGAGGATTATGATAATGACTAACAAATATTTTAATACAACTAAACATAAACAAGAGATACAAAGAAAAGAAAAACTTATGACACTATTTACATGGTCAGTACTAGGTTTCTCTCTTATAGGCGTAATGTTTTGTGTAAGTGTTTTAATTAGTGGTGTATGGAGGCTAATACAATGACAAAAGAATTTAAAGATGTAGATAAAGATCCTATACGTATGGCTGAGTATAAAGAAAGAGAAAGAATGTCTCTTGTACTCGAAGAATACTATAAGTTAAGATCAGACTATAAAGATATGGATGAGGTTAAGTTGTTTATACTGGCTCACGATATCGTTAGTCGTAAAGAGAAAGATATTGAGAGCGAGTGATATAATAGCGTTTGCACTTGATATGTTGCTACAGGAAGACTTGTTTAAGACTACTGATAGCGGAGATGAACCAACAGATGAGGAGATAGAATGGGCTAATCAAATAATACTTAACCGCATAGAGAACAGTGAATTCAAACCAACTGAAGCAGAACTCTATGAATTAATGCAACTCAAATTGAAAGTATAATACAATGGATGCTCAAACAAAAGTAAGCAGAGCTATAATTAAACTTGTAGCTAACTACACTTTCTATGGTACATGTGCACTTAGATTAAACGTTAGAGAAACTACTGACTACAAAACTATGTGTACTGATGGTATATCTATACTATGGAATCGAGAATTTGTAGATGAATGTAGTGAAGAAGAAGTAATGGGCACTATAGCACATGAGGTATGGCATGTTATATTCGGACATCATTTCCGCATGGGTAAACGTGAACATAAGAAATGGAATATAGCTACAGACTTCTCTATAAACAATAGTTTAAAGGAAGAAGGTTTTAGCCTACCTCCAGGTGCTTTAATGGATGATAAATATATTAACATGAATGGAGAAAAGGTATATGATCTAATAGATGATGATGAATATAATCAAGCTCCTTCTTGGGGTGGTGTACTACCTATAACTGATGATCAAGGTAACCCTCTTACAGGTGAAGAGTTAGAGCAGGCTAAAGATGAAGTAGATCAGATGATAGCTTCAGCGGCTCAAGAAGCTAAGAAAGCTGGACAAGAAATTAGTGGTAAGTTATCTGATTTAGTTCAGAGTATAAGAGAACCTCAAGTTAACTGGAAGTCTTACTTACCTACTTATCTTATGAATAGCAATCCCGACAGCCCTTCGTGGAAAAGGCCTAATCGTAAGCTGTTATCTGAGTTTGACTTATATACTCCTGCTATGATATCTAATACATTAGGACCTGTAGCTGTAGTTATAGATACCTCTGCATCTGTATCTAAAGCTGAGAGAGAAGTGTTCTTATCAGAGTTACAATCAATAAACGAAACCTTAAAACCTAAATCAACTCATGTGATATGTGTAGACACTACTGTAGCTACATGTTATGACTTCGATCCTTACGATGATATAACAGAGTTAGCCCTTGTAGGGGGTGGTGGTACAGACATGTCACCAGGATTTAAGTATGTAGAAGAATGTCTTCCTGAAGTAGAGAATATACTTTGCTTCTCGGACTGTGAGTTCTGGGATTGGCCTCCAGAACCTGAAAAGCCTGTGTTATGGCTATCAACTGGTCAGAATAAAGAAAACCCTTATGGCACACTTGTGTCTGTAAAATTCTAAGCACGAAAGGATATAACAATGTTTAGAGAAGATTATAAAACACTTAATGGTAAATATTTTACAGAAGAAGGTCATGCAAATGATCCTAAGTCTTTACCATACCAAGCTAATAGGTACTACTCTTTAGTAAGACACATTGAACATCAAGCAACAAGCGTTAACTATGATTTAAAAGAATTATATGAGCTTGTAAAAAGTAACTTGTTTGAAAAGTTTAATTCATCTACAAAGAATGGTAGTGTTAACGGAGAATTATTAGTTCTTATTAACCTTTCAGATAACAATAGAGAGTATTACAGTTACTCTAACTATAGTACTTCCTATGAAGCCAATAGAATGTATTCTAAGTCTATGAAATATAAAGATGAATACGAACCGTTGTGGGATATAAGAGATAACATTGGTAATCACCTAGCTAATACTATGTGTGAAATAGTAAAAAAAGAAGTGTATATTGACTATAAGCTAAATGAAACTGAAGATGATATAGTTAGAAACGAATATAAAGACAAGGTAATAGGTCTTAATAGAAAACTAAGTCATCTAGGTTCTAATCATTTATTTAATTTAAATTATAGCTTTGTTACTAAAGATGAAGATGATGAGGCAACATTTACTAAAGATGTTAGAAGCATTACTCCAATGAGATATAATCCTACCATCAAGGTAAATAAACATTGGTTCAATACTGTAGGTGATCTTGGCTTTCAACTATTAGAGTATCAAGGTAGTAGGGCCTTTCCTATATCAATAGAAGAATATTCTCGTGACAATAATAGAACATTATACTTTGTACAAGCACTACAAATAACAGGTACAAGAGAAGAAATGCGAGAAGCTAATTGGTATCATAAAGGAGAAGCTGTAGATAAATTAATTAAAATCAAGGACTTAGTATTGTCTGTATCAAATCAAGATGATAAGATATGGGCACTAGGTGCTGATGAGTCTTGGGCTGAACGTACCATGAGAGCAAGGCAAAAGAGAAAGATGATGGAAGGACTTAATATCTAAATGTATAGTCCATTATTAAAAGGGAACGCTATTTTCTTAGGAAGGAAATTAAATGAACCGTGCTAACATAGTACAAAGATTAACTCATGCTAGAACTGAGACAGAAAGAATGGATGTCATGGATGAGCTAATAACTTACGACAGAGAGAAAGGAAGAGAATTGATGGAAGAAGAACCAACAGACTTTCATGGTGACTTTAAAGATATGAATGAGAGAGTTAAAGATAATATTATTAATCCTGCTCATTATAAAGTAATACCTGCAGGTAATTATCCTGAAGGCCTAGAGTATATGGATCTTATGAACTATATTCTTGCTCATCATAAAGGTATTGAATCACACTTAGTAGGTCAGATACTTAAGTATAGTATACGTCTTGGTAAGAAAGATGCTAAACAACAGGATGCATTAAAGATACAATGGTATGCTAATTACCTTGTTGAAGTAATCAAGAAGCAAGATGAGGGATAATGTAAGATTCCCCATAGCTAATCATAAGTATCTGTCAGTAAACGGATACGAGGACTTTCCAGTATTCTGGGATGTCTTTGAAGATAAAACTAGCTTTGTAATGACAGAGCTGTTCGAAATTAGTGTTAACAATGAAGTTAACTCTGATAATGTAGAAGAAATAGTGCTACAAATAATTGTAGAGCTACACTCTGATACAATAACAATCCATTAGAAAAGGAATAATATAATGGCTAATCAAGTAATGGTAGTAAGAGACGTAACATTTAACTGGGCTAAACTAGTTGATAAACATTCTCCATTTGGTACACTCCAATGGGACGTTCAAGTTGTTACGGACAATGAAGCAACCAAAGCTCAACTAGAGAGTAGCGGTATTAAGATGAAGTCAGGTGAGAACAAAACCTGGTATGCTAACATTAAACGTAAAGCAGTTAAAGCTAACGGAGAAGAGCAAGATCCACCTAAAGTTATTGACTTAGATAAAGAGGAAATGGCTCCAAGTAAAATAAAGAATATGGGTAATGGCACTAAAGGTCATATCAAATTATTCTCTTATGACTGGAATGTTGGTGGTAAATCAGGTGTCTCAGCTATGCTAGTTGCCTTACAAGTAACAGATTATGTTGCTTATGAAGGGGCAGGTGAAGACTTCTAATGGAGAAGAAATTAATTAGAGTTGATACAAGGAACGGGTCTGTATGGATCCTTCCTTCGTATAACATTAGTTACTATACAACACAGTTGGCTCAGGTTCTCTGGGCTAACCGATTTACTTTGAGAAAGAAAGGTAATAAGTAATGAGACAAGATTTTGTTTATACCGCAGGTGCAATGGAACATGTTAGTAATATAGACATGAATAAATGGCGTGAGTACTCATCTAATTTCTTAGATGAATTTGACATTAGATGCTTACATCCTACAAGGCGTGCACCTATTCACGATCAAGAAGCAGATGATGATATATCTACATACAATAAGCTTAAGCGTATTACAGCTCAAGATATGGCTGATATCAAACGATCACATGTAATATTAGCTGATCTAAGAGACTCAATGCCAGGAAAGAAATGGGGTACAGTAATGGAAGTAGCTCAAGCTTATCAATGGGATAAGATCATTATAGCTTTAGTAGATCCTGATCAATTTAAACATCCATTCATTTACACTTATGCTACAGAGGTACATTATGATTTGCAAGATGCACTTGATGCTGTTGTAGAGTACTATGATTAAATATACAGATCTTAAAGGCTTAATTAAAGTTGGTAGTAACCATGAAGATCAAGGTCACTGGATTAGTAATAATCCTATTATACCTGTAGGTCTTCATGGTTTTGTATATGCTATACATAATTCTGTTGATGATAGATATTATGTAGGCAAGAAAAACTTTTTACACGGCGGTAAAAAGAATTATAAAAGAAAGGGAGTCAAGGTTCCGAATTATAGGTACGGTACTGAGACTAATTGGAAGACATATACAGGGTCTTCAGCCGAACTAAACCTAGATATAGCTAAACATGGTAATGAGAACTTTAATTTCTTAGTGCTAAGACTATATCAAACTAGAGGCGGCTTGTCTTATGGTGAAGCTAACTTTCAACATAAGCTTGACGTATTAACAATGAGATGTAATGAAGGTAAATTAAAATTCTACAATGGTAACATTGCAGGAATTAAATACATCCCCAAAGAGACAGGAAAAGAAACATGACTTACTGGAAACTAGATAACTACGATGTTAAAATGGTAAGAAAATTATCACAGGAAACTACTATACCTCAGAAAATACTTGCACACAGATTTAACATATCACAAGCGATGGTTTCATATATAAAGAATAACCGTCGTAGAGTTAATGTCTCATAAGAAAAGATTATTGATTGCTTACGTTATAGTATTTAGTTTATATTTAATCTTATACTATAATAAAACAAATGATGATCTGACTACAGACAGTGTAGTAATTAATAAAGAAAAAGTTAAGCCTTATATAATGAAAGAAGATAAGGTTGAAACAAATAAATACTCTATTGAATTACCAGCTAAACGTAGATTTGGTTATAAGCTAGGGGATAATCTTAATATAGTATTAACTCCTAGACCAAGAAAGAAAGATGGTAGCACTAATCCTGGTGCTATCATTAAATTAGAACTATTGTTTTAAAGGAAACACTATGACAATATATGCGTGGGACATCGAAGCGAATGGCTTCCAAGATGTAGCGGACACAATATGGGTTTCAGTAATGCGTAACTTAGATACGAAAGAGTTACATGTCTTCAGTGATCATGACGACAAGTACCCTAATTTATCTGAATCATTTAAGTTATTAGATGAGGCTACAGGAATTATAGCACATAACGGTATGAGATATGATCGTGTTGTGTTAGATAAAGTAGCTGGATACGCTATAGATCGTAACAAAATAATTGATACGGTAATATACTCAAGGCTAAATGACTTCCATCGTAAGAAAACATTTAGAAAACATAGTCTTAAGGCTCTTGCAATACAAGCAGGAGAAGCTCAGAAACAAGACTATGATGGTGGCTTTGATAACTACTCTGATGAGATGGTAAGCTACTGTATAGACGATGTTGATGCTAACATATCAGTGTATAACATGCTGATGAAAGAGTATGATAAGATTAAAGAGACTAACCCTAACTACGATGATGCTATTAATATTGAACATCAGATGGCTTACTGGTCTAGCGAACAGATAAGAAACGGTTGGGAAATAAACGAAGAACTATTGGACAGTACTATAGTTAAAATAAAAGGCGAACTAAATGAGATCGAACAAAGAACCGAACCACAACTCGGTACTCTTACAATCACAATCGATAAAGAACCAAAGACAGCAAAATATAAGAAGAACGGAGAATACACAGCGGTATCTGCGAGATTACTTTCTGACTATTTCGGGAGGTATATTGATATCTCTGATGCTTTATCTTCTGATCCCCCAATAAAGCCTGGAGAAGAGTTTCAACGTAAAGAAACAGTTGAGGCAAGACTAGGTAACCAAGAACATCTTAAAGAATTTCTTTACACAATAGGATGGGAACCGACTCAATGGAATTGGAAGAAAATAAACGGACAGTTTCATAGAGTAAGCCCTAAACTAACTACAGATAGCTTAATAAAACTAGGTGATATAGGTAAAGATATAGATAAATACTTTACACTAAGAGCCAGACACAGCATACTAACTGGATGGAAGGAACACATACATGATGGAAGATTATATGGTGATGTTATTGATATTGGCGCCGCTACTGGTCGTCAAACTCACAAAATAATAGCTAACATACCTTCACCTAAAGCTACTTACGGTAGTGATATACGCTCTATGTTTATCTCTGCTAAAGATAAAGTATTAATATCAGCTGATGGTGCTGGCTATCAAGCAAGAGTTGTAGCTCACTTTGGTAGAGATGAAGAAATGTCTAATGAAATATTGAAAGGAGATATACACCAGAAAAACGCTGATGCTATACAGTGTACTCGCAATGAAGCTAAACCTTTCTTCTTTGCTTTCTTATTCGGTGCAGGTGGAGTTAAACTAGGTACTATCCTAGGTAGATCTTCTATTGCAGGTAATAAAGCTAAAGATGCTTTCCTAGCTCGATGGCCTGCTCTTGCAAGCTTAACAGAGAAAGTAAAGAATGTAGCTCAACAACGAGGATATTTACGTGGCCTTGATGGTCGTCGTATTTACACTGATGAAGCATACAAAGCCTTCAACTACCTTATACAAGGTACTGAAGCTATACTAATGAAACGTACAATAGTACGTATCAACGAGGCCTTCGAAGCAGAAGGTATTGAAGCGAAGCAATTACTGTTCTATCACGACGAGTGTACATGGGAAGTATCTCCTGAAGACGCTGTCAAAGCTGAACCCATTATACGTAAGTGGTTTGTTGAAGCTCCTAAAGAATTAGGTGTAGAGATAATGGAAGCAGGCGATTGTAAAATAGGTAACGATTATTTAGAGGTGCACTAATGCCATACATTGAAAGAAAAAGAAGAGAAGAATTGTTTAATGAATCACCTAAAACTGCAGGTGAAATACAATACTTAATAGCAGATATGATACAAGACTATCTTACAGACAATGGACCCTATAACTATCAGACACTCAATGATGTTATGGGTGCTTTAGCGGGAGCTCAGATGGAGTTCTATCGTAAGGTAGTAGCACCTTATGAGAATAAAAAGGAGTTACTTAATGGATCGGTATACTAGTCCTCGTATAGTTACTATGTATACAAAACCTAACTGTATATTCTGTGAGAAAGCAAAAAACTTATTGCATTCCTTAGAGAATTGTGTTATAAATGAAGTTCGACTAGATAAAGAACCTCAATTTATAGATGATGTTAAAGAAAGGCTAGGCAATACCGTACCACAAATAATAATTAATGGTCTCCACATTGGAGGCTATGATCACTTAGTTGAATACGTAGATACATGGAGTTAATAGAAGTATTCTTCCTGTTGATAGGCATAATACTATTTCAGTCTTATCAGCTATGGAAGTTAGATAAGAAGGCCGACGAATTACTTGAGATAGTAATCGGCCTTCATATAGGTGAACTCGAGATAACAAAGGTAGAAGAAGATGAGTACTAATATATACATTGACGGCGATATCATAGTATACCAGTCTATATGGGGCGCTAAGAATAACAAAGATATCAAGAAGAAAATAGATCAAACAATAACTAACATCATGTCAGACTTAGAAGGTGGTAGCGGAAAGATAGCTATCAAAGGTATAGGTAACTTTAGAAAAGATATTTATGCTCCATACAAAGGTAACAGAAAGAAAGAATTAACTCAGGAAGAAAAAGATTTCTTTGAGTACGCCTATAACTATCTTAAAGATGGTTGGAAGTCTGTAACCGCTGATGACATGGAGGCTGATGATTTATTAGCTATATGGCAAACAGAAGAACCTGGTATTATAGTTAGTATAGATAAAGATATGTTACAAGTACCAGGGTTACACTATAATACACGAAGAAAGGACTACACTAATATAAACGAAGAAGAAGCTTCATTGTTACTACATACTCAAGTAATGATGGGTGACTCAACAGACAACATACCAGGACTCAAAGGGATAGGTAAAGTTAAAGCAGCAAAGGTACTTGAAGGAATACCTATGGCTAAACATTTATCTACT
>Ga0115564_10005100_pt1 | contig 10539 bp, 9 predicted proteins | sample COGITO_mtgs_1105_7_FD_88680 | JGI IMG/M metagenome (GOLD analysis project Ga0115564, IMG submission 88680) | Pelagic marine microbial communities from North Sea - COGITO_mtgs_110523 | ecosystem: Environmental > Aquatic > Marine > Epipelagic | place: Germany:Helgoland, sampling site Kabeltonne... | reverse complement strand
TTAGTCCCTTTTAGGTTTCTGTGGGCACCTTATTGATCTGTATTAATAGAGAGCCAGACGGCTTGTGGGAAGACATTAATCTGCCATGAGCCCCTAACAGAACGGCACGCGTCAGCCTCAAAAAATTTAAGGCTTTGCGACAGGGTACTTCTTTTTTGCCAGAATCTTAACACGGCATCGTTCCCCGTTTTTCCCTTTTTTGGATAATTTGCTAGCCAGATATTTCGTCACATCATGATATTTCGCTCTTTTGGAAAGAGTTAAGACCGCACCATACATCCCTGCCCAAAGAGTAAAATATTTCAATATAATAGCATAGAAAGATAAGAAACAACCCTCAAGGAAACATCATATTAGCCCTACATAATGCTCGCAAAAAGGGGCTTAAATCGAAAAATATCTTGGTTCTTTGCCAAAGTTTGTGGAAGGGTAGATAGACCAACTCATAAATTTATAAAAAAATAATGGGGAGCGACTATGAAACTTCAGAAAAAAATAGCGGCTAGTCTTGTTACTGGTCTTCTTGTGATTGGGGCATCAAGTGCGAATGCCTTTGAGTGTAAAGTAAAAGATGCAGAAATGGCAAAGCCCGGTGGCTTTCCAGACAGAGCGCTTACTATGATTGTACCTTACGGCCCAGCCGGAGGGTCGGGTCAGGTTGCTTCAGCCATGGCTGAAGCCGTCACATCCCTTACAGGCGTTTCTATTAACCGCGACCATAAATCAGGTGGTTCGGGCACTGTCGGCATGACAGCCTATATGGCAGCACCAGCCGATGGATACTCAGTGATGGAGCATATTGATGATGCAGCATCTGCCCATGCGCTTGATTCGAGCCGTCCAAATCCGGCGACTGATCTTATCCCTCTTGTAATCTCACAAGTAACGTTCTCTCAGATTTATATCAGAACCGAAGAGACACGCTTTACTGACTGGGATTCGTTTGTTGCCTGGGTGAAAGCTCAAAAAGGCAAAGCAACAATTGCTAACGTGTCTAAAGAAGGCTCAATGGAACGTGTGACCATGAGCTTTTTAACAGACGCAACAGGTATGGAAATCCAACAAATTTCCTTTGATAAAGGTGCCCCACGTTATGGCGCACTTCTTGGTGGTCAGGTTGATGCACTTTATGAACAGCCGGGCGATGTTCGGAAATTCTTAGACTCAGGTGACTTCAAACCTATTCTCACCATCTTCAATGAACGCCCAGGTGTCTTTGCAGATGTTCCGACCCACAGAGAAAAGGGTATGGATTTCGAACCACTGCTTAGGTTCCGTGGCTTCTATGTGCATAAAGACGCACCAGCTGACAGGGTAGAATGGCTAAAATGGGCCTTCCAACGCGGTTATTGTGAAGATAGCTATCAGGCATTTAACGAGAAGAAGTTTATGACTGTAATTGACAGCTATCGTGATACAGCCGGAGCCATTGAGCTTATCAATACGACTATCCCGCAATATCGCGATGTGTATAAAAACATGGGTCTTGACGTAAAATAACGTCTGAACATACACATATTTTATAAAGGAGGGCGGACCGTTAAATAAGCGTTCCGCCCTCTTATCCCAAAACCAAAGTCACATCCATCTAGCTAAGAGCATTATTCATGAAAATGGGGAACCTTAAGAATTCTCATCTGATTGAAGGCACTATCTGGCTCACTATTGTGCTGGTCTTTTTCGTCTTCACTTATGACTTTAACCAACCGATTGAGATTTATAAATTTGGGGCAACAGGCTGGCCCCGAGTTATTTTAGGTATTTTGTTATTTGTGACCCTTGGCAATCTCTTTCATCAATACAGGTTTGGCTCGGCCGCCCAGTCAGGACGTGTCGGCATTTCTGATGACGATGATGAGGCTGATGGGACAACATCCATAGGGGCTGTCCTGAAGATTATTGCTGTTCTTGGGACACCCTTTTTATATGCGCTCTCGTTAAAGCCTGCCGGGTTTTACTTTGCGACACCTTTTTTCATCGTGTTTATCATTCTACTTTTTGGAGAACGACGCCCGCGCTGGATAATCAGTATAACGCTGCTTATCTACGCGCTTCTCCTGTTCCTGTTTATGATGGTTTTGAATGCACCATTACCGCAAGGTAATGTCTCACCATTTTATGACTATAGTGCCTTTATTCTCCGAATGAACTCACAATTCCAGCAGCTGGATTTATGGTAGGAAGACAATGATAGAAAATTTCCTTCTCGGGAGCAGTGCTCTTTTCGGTGACCCCTATACACTTGCTATTTTTGTTTTTGGGGTATTAGGCGGCATGTTATTTGGGGCGATTCCGGGCGTAAGCATGCTAACGCTCGCTGCCATTTTGTTGCCCTTCACGGCAAGCCTGACACCGGCACAGGGCGTGATGCTATTTGCGGTTATTTATTGTACAGGCACCTATGGCGGCGCAATTACTGCCATTTTATTCAATATCCCAGGAGCGCCTGAAAACGCGCCAACAGCCTTTGATGGCTATCCCATGACACGCAAAGGACTAGCCGGCAAGGCAGTAGGCGCCGCAGTGCTCTGTTCTGCTATTGGCGGTGTTGCATCAGCCTTGGTGATGATGGCAGCAACTGAGCCGCTCGCAAAATGGGCGATACGCAATATTGGGCCACCGGAAATATTTGCTCTGGTGTTTTTTGGTTTGGCTGTTGCGTCTTCTGTTGGCGGGCGAACAATCTGGAAAGGGTGGATGTCTGTTGCATTGGGCCTTATCATTGCCACCATTGGACAGGATCCGGTTGGCGGGATTGACCGCTTTAATTTCGGCTTTTCCGATTTGGCCGCGGGCATTGCCTTTGTTCCTGCTATTCTCGGATTTTTTGCCGTTTCAGAAATCTTTGTACAGGCTGAAAAAACTGCCAGAGGGCGCTATGAAGCGCCGCCAGTGAATATGGAATTCCCCTCATTTTTTGAATTGTGGCAGCAGAAAATTGCTGTTATCCGTTCAGTGTTTGTTGGGTTTTTCTGCGGCATCCTTCCCGGCATTGGCGCGACACTTGCTGCCTTTATGGGCTATGGCGAAGCTGTGCGCTGGTCAAAGAATAAAGAGTCATTCGGAAAAGGAAATATCGAAGGCGTTATTTCATCTGAGACAGCCAATAATGCAGCAACAGGTGCTGCTATGATCCCGCTGCTCGCCCTTGGGCTTCCGGGCGGCGCTCTTACCGCCATGATGGTTGCTGTATTCCAGATGCATGACCTAGAACCAGGACCGCTGGTCTTCTATAACTCGCCAGACCTTATCTGGGTTGTTTTTGCTGCGATGTTTTATGCCAATCTGTCTATTCTCTTCATTGGCATCCTTGAAACAAAAACAATTCTGTATTTATTGAAAATTCCGTTCCAGTTCCTTGCGCCTCTGATCCTGCTTCTGGCAAGTATCGGCTCCTATATTGGCCGGGGTCTGGTTCTGGATGTCATGGTGATGTTCGGTGCCGGCATTATTGGATTCCTGCTGCGACGTTCAGGCTATTCCATCCCCGGGATTGTGCTTGGCATTATTCTGGGAAAAATTGGCGAACAGAATTTCGCACAAGGCATGCAGATGGTTCATTATGACCTGTTTGATTACTTATCACGCCCCGTTTGTCTTATCCTGATTATTGCTGGCACATTGACGCTTGCAAGCGGGTTACACAAAGCGTTTAAGGCAAACCCTGCCTAAGCCATCTAACTAAAGAAGTGAACCATATGACTGATGATAGCGGCATTGCTGAAATTGACAAAACCGTTGCTTTAGCGCGCATTGCTCAAGCGCGCTATGAGGAAATGGGTAGTCAGGCCCTGTTTGATAAAGCCTGTCAGGCTGTCGCTTGGGCCTTGATGGAGCCGGAACGAAACCAGACACTGGCAGAAATGGCAGTTGCTGAAACGGGTCTTGGCCGTGTTGAAGACAAGGTTCGCAAAAATCATAATAAGACATTAGGGCTGATGCGTGATCTTAAACATGTCACCAGCTTTGGGCATGTTGGCGATGATCCGAAAACAGGTCTTTCAACCTATCTCCGGCCGAAAGGCGTTATTGCAGCGATTGTACCCTCAACAAACCCGCTTGCAACACCGACTAATAATATCATCAACGCATTGAAAACAGGGAATGCGATTATCATCGCACCTAGTCCAAAAGGGGTAAAACCAGCTCTTGCCCTGCTTCATCATATTCACACAGCCCTTGCCGCATTGGGGCTACCAGACAATCTGGTGCAGATGTCACCTGCCCCGCCATCCAAGCCTAAAACCCAACGGCTGATGCAGTCTGCCGATCTTGTTGTTGTGACCGGCTCTCAGAGCAATGTGCGCGCTGGATATTCATCTGGCACACCTGCGCTTGGTGTGGGTGCTGGTAATGTTGTTACGATTATTGATGAAACAGCCGATATTGATGATGCTGCGGCCAAGATTGCCGCCTCAAAAATCTTTGATAATGCCACATCATGTAGCTCGGAAAATGCCGTGATTGCTGTTGATAGCGTTTATGATGAGGTTGTTGCGGCGCTCGGACGGCATGGTGGATACCTGCTTGATAAATCCGGAGCAGATAAGCTCCAATCCATTCATTGGCATGATGGAAAAATGACAACAACATTGCTGGCGCAGGATATTGAGACTGTTCTGGAGGCAATGGGCTTAACAGCCACCGCGCCAGATGGGACAAGCTTCCTTGTTGCGCCGCAGGAGCATATTAGCGCTGATATCCCGATGACGGGGGAGAAGATGGCGCGCTTTCTTGCACTCTATAGAGCCTCTGATTTTGAAGACGCCAAGGCAAAGGCAGTGGCGATACAGACTATTCAGGGAGCTGGCCATTCTCTTGGCCTTCATTCCACTGATGATAGCCGTGCCCATGCGCTTGCGATGGAGGCACGGACCTGCCGTGTGATTGTTAATCAGGCTCATTGCTTTGCCAATGGCGGGTTTTTTAATAATGGCATGCCGTTTTCTCTCTCGATGGGATGTGGGAGCTGGGGTGGTAATTCAATCGATGAAAACCTGAACTGGACGCATTTTGTGAACCACGTGAAGATTGTGCGCGTAATCCCAGAGCGGAAACCTGAACTGGACGAGATTTTTTCTGATTACTGGGCTGAGTTTGGCAAATGAGCGGTTCTCTTCGTGACCAGCTTGAACAGAATGCAGCAGCATCACCTGATGCTATTTGGCTCACCAGCCCTGAAACCGGCCAGCAGATTAGCTGGAAGGAAGCCCTTTCTCAGGCCCAAACCATTGCAGCACATCTAAAAGCCTTGGGAACAGAAGAAGATGCATCCATTGCGATTGCCTCTCATAATAGCATAGGCGCTTGCCTTGCCATTGCCGGCATCACCTATGGCGGCTACCTTGCAACCCCGCTTAATCTGGTCGCAGGGGCAAAGGTAATGTCCTATGTGCTGAACCATTGCAAAGCTGATGTTATTTTCTGTGCGCCCGATAATCATGACCTCATCAAAGATGTTCTGAGGACGACTGAGCTTTTACCTCTTATCATCAGTCTGCCGCCAGAAGGACAGCCTGTCTGGCCAGAGGGATATAGCGGTACGGCTGTAGAACACACCCCCTCGCCGCAGAAACAAACGCCCGGCATCTTGATGTATACCTCCGGCACCACAGGCAATCCAAAAGGCGTTGTTCTAAGCCATGGAAATTTACTGGCGGCTGGCAGAAACCCTGTTGAGGCCCATCATATCACGTCAAAAGATACCGGCCTTTGCGTATTGCCTATCTATCATATTAACGGATTATGCGTGACCGTCATGGGCACTCTGGTATCTACCAGCCAGCTTATTATCCCCTATAAATTTTCAGTCTCGACTTTCTGGCAACAGGTTTATGACCATAAGGTGAGCTGGTTTAGTGCGGTACCGACTTTGTTTGCCTATCTATTAAATGACGAAACCGAGCCAGTGCTTGACCGGGCACGGCTGCGCTTTTCGCGTTCCGCCTCGGCGCCTTTATCGCCTGAAATTCACCGCCGGTTTGAAGCCCGGTTTGGGATTCCGATTATTGAAACAATGGGGCTAACCGAAACAGGTGCACAAATCCTATCAAACCCCATGCCGCCACAAGAACGCAAAATAGGCTCACCCGGCATTGCTGTGGGAAATGAAATCATTATTGCAGATGAAAATTTACACGCCCTTGCCGCAGGCATGTCTGGCGAGATACTGGTGCGCGGCGAAAATGTTATGCAGGAATATCTGCATCAGCCCGATGAAACCGCAAAGACGATTACGAGCGATGGCTGGCTGCGGACAGGCGATATTGGCCATATGGATGATGATGGATATGTGTTTGTTACCGGCCGGATAAAAGAGCTTATCATCAAGGGCGGGGAGAATATTGCACCGCGTGAAATTGATGAAGTGCTGCTAGAGCATGATGTTATTCTAGAAGCAGCAGCCTTTGCTGTGCCGTGCGAGAATTATGGCCAAAGGGTTGAGGCATGTATTCGCTTTAAGCCCGGAAAGGCGGCTGATGTTTCAGCTCTTCTTGGTCATTGCCGGGACCGGCTTGGTAAGTTCAAATGTCCTGATAATATTCATATTCTTGATGACCTGCCAAAAGGGCCATCTGGTAAAGTTCAACGATTAAAGCTGTTTGGTCTGGTGTATCAGGAAACGTAATAATGGATGTGTTTTATGAAACCTTTCTGCCGGCAGGCATTGAGCCGGCAGAAATGGTTCTTGTTGCGGGTATTTTTTTCATAGCGGCTCTCATTAAGGGGTTTCTGGGTATTGGTCTTCCTGCTGCTGCGATGGCGTTTCTGACCCTTATCATGGAGCCAACAACTGCTATATCACTGATGATTTTGCCGATTGTTTTCACAAACTTCGTCCAGTTCAACCGGTCTGAAAATAGGCGGCAAATAGCGATAAAATATAAATGGTTTGCCGCGGCCATTATGACTAGCATCTTTGTTACGTCATTATTCATCACGTCTTTTCCTACCGCCATGCTAACGGTTGCCATTGGCTGTGCCATGGTGGCCTTCTCCGTCAATTTGTTGTTCCGCATCCCGCTTCCGATTTCTGATGCGCTTGGATGGCAGGTAGGTGTTGGCCTATTTTCAGGCATCTTGGGCGGGCTAAGTTCTATTTGGTCGCCGCCTGTTGCGATGTACCTTCTGGCTCGAAATACACCCAAAGAGGAATTTATTGGCGCAACAGGGTTTCTGTTTCTTGCCGGCTGCATCCCCCTTACTATCGGGCTCATCATTTCTGGTGTTGTCACCAGCGAAACACTTTTGCAGTCACTTGTTGGGCTTTTTGTGGTGATGTGTGGCTTTCGGGTAGGAGAGATCCTACGGCGTTATGTATCGCATGAGTTATTCCGTACTTTTGTGCTGACGGCTTTCTTACTAATGGGCGGACGGCTTATCGCAACCGGTCTATTATAGGGCCAGATATGTTTGTTATAATATAGCAAGGAAAATGCTAGGTTAGCATAATCCATGGGAGCGCCGCCTTATGGCACAGCCAAAAATTATTGTTATCGGTGCTGGCATCTGCGGCGTATCAACCGCTATCTGGTTGCAACGATATGGCTATCAGGTCATTCTGATGGATAGGGGCGAGCCGGGTATGGGCGCGTCTTACGGTAATGCTGGCTTAATTGCACAATGGGCGGTCGTGCCCATGACAACACCCGCTCTCTGGGGCAATCTACCCTCTCTTCTATTTAATCCCAAAAGCACCTTTTCTCTGAAATGGGGTTATATGCCGCGTCTTGTTCCGTGGTTAGCAAAGTTTCTATCACAAGCAACCGATGCCAAGGCGCGCCAGACAGTCTCGCACCTGATGCCTCTTTTGTCTGATGCTGTAGACCAGCATAAAGCCTTGAGCAGCGGCACGCCTGTCGCGCAGTGGGTAGTGGATAGCAAAATCAGCTATGTCTACCGCTCACAAGCAGGTTTTGAACAAGACGCTTATAGCTGGGCATTACGCCGAGAGGTGGGGCTTGTGCCAACCATCCTAACCGGCGCGCAGGTTGCAGAAGAGGAGCCAATTCTGGGTCCGACAATGCAATGTATGGCTGTTCTGGAAGGGCAGGGTCACATTCTAAATCCTGGACAATATGTCAAAGAACTATGCGCCTATTTTGTCCATGGCGGCGGAACCTTCATTCAAGCAGAGGTCCAGGATTTTAAAAAATCTAATGGCAAAATAACAGCCATTCACACTGACCAGGGTGAGTTTGAATGTGACAATGCTGTTGTGACATCAGGCATTTGGTCAAAGCCGCTCATGAAGCGCCTTGGCTTGTCTGTTCCGCTAGAGGCTGAGCGCGGCTATCATGTTGTTTATAAAAATGCATCGATATTACCAAAAAATCCGATGCTCGCCGCAGGGAAATTTGGCATCACCCCCATGGGAGGGAACCTGCGCTGTGCCGGAACAGTGGAGTTAGGCGGCATTGAGTATGGCCCGTCAAAAAGACCAATTGCGCTGATAAAATCCTTTGTTAAGGATGCCTTCCCCGAGCTGCATTATGACGGCACCGAAGAATGGATGGGGTTTCGTCCCTCTACGACAGACAGCCTGCCGCTGATTGGCCAGATTGCACAGAGCGGTATCTATACAGCCTTTGGCCATCAGCATATCGGGTTAACATCGGGGCCAAAATCAGGCCGCATGATTGCTGATATGATTGATGGTAGGGTCAGCAATAGTGATACCTCGGCTTTTGACCCTGCGCGGTTTATGTAACCTAGCGTCAGTAATAACAAGACTACCCTTGCACCATGATTTTGTTTTCGCCTTATCACTGCGTAAACTGTTTCATTTCATCTTCGATAATATCTGCGATAAGCGCGCAATCAGCCTCCGTGAATGTCAGTGGCACACGCATATCAAGTGTCTTCTCCAGCACCTTCAACGTAGTGGGCAGAACCGGAATATCATCAATATAACGCCAGCTATCATAACGGCTTGTGAACGCTTTTGGCTCGTCATCGCCAAACCATTTAAGCTCTACACCGCGCGCTGCACAGGCGGCAACAAAGGCAGGTATGCTTTGTTTTGCAACCACCTCAGCACGAAACTGAATGGAAGAGCCAACATATTCTTCAGCTTGCTTACGCCGCGGAATAGTCACGCCTTCCATAGACGATAATCGTGCATGTAATTTATCATAGAGCAGATTCCAGCGGGCCAGATTCTTTTCTATTTCTGGCAATTGTGCCCGCAACATAGCCGCCCGCATCTGGTCCATCCTGCCTGAATAGTTAGGTGAATGAAGCCGGATTTTCTGAAACACCTCCTCTGCTGGAATTGCGCCATGACGGCCATACAGCATATAGGAGCCTGACGAAACAACAGCACGCGCGGCTATTTCAGGATCATTTGTTGTCAGGAATCCGCCTTCACCAGAATTCATATGCTTGTATGTCTGGGTTGAAAAAGTTGCAACAGTGCCAAAGTTACCTGACCTAATCCCGCGCCATTTGGCGCCCATCGTATGAGCGCAATCTTCAATAAGGCAGATATTATAGGCGTTACAAATTTCTACCACACGGTCCATATCGGCAATATGGCCGCGCATATGAGACAAAAGGAGAACCTTTGCACCACTCACCTTTGCTTTGGCGTCTAGGTCATCACAATCTATATGGTAATTCTCGTCAATATCTACTAGCACTGGGACAGCGCCCACATTATGGATAGCGCCCGGGACAGGGGCTAGCGTGTAGGCGTTTGCCAGAACCTTGTCACCCGGCACAACACCGCATACACGCAATGCCAGTTGGATAGCATAGCCGCCAGAGCTACAGGCCAGACAATAATCAGCACCCTGCCAGATCGCATATTCCCTCTCAAGGCAACTAGCCTCGCTTGCCTCATCGCCTGCAAGATTATAGCGGTGGAGCCTACCACTTCTCATAATCTCCACAGCGCGTTCAATGCCAGCTTCTGGAATTGATTCTTGCTGGGTAAACGGTTTTGTAAAAACATGCTTGCTCATCTGGTCTCCTCTTGCTCACCCCGCCCATTTAGCCAAGGATAAACCGCACCATACATTTATGGCGTAATTTTGAGCGCGTTTCGTGATGGTGTAAATGATAGATAACTTCACCGCAGGTAAAGCACACTGATTGCCATTCTTCGCCCGCATCATCAAAATAGGTTTTAACAGCTGACTTTTTTGCGTGGCAACTTGTGCAGATAATCTCATGATAAGGTTTTTGTGACTGTTCCATTAACGGCTCGTCCTTCAGCATATGCCTGCACCCCCCTCTTCTTAACCCTACTCTTAAGGATGAGGCCTTGCCTCTATTGCGGTGAATAGGATTGACGAAACTCTCTATCTCAATACTATTCTAACCGACGCGCATATAGCAATGTTAAGGTCGTTAGGATTAGCAGTAGATGTTTGCACTTCCGTTAAAGAATTTTCTGGATCGTCATAATATATATTACGGATGGGTGATGGCCTTTCTGGCTTTTATTACGATTACCTTTACCTCAGCTGCGTTGAGCATCCCTCAAGTTCTTATTCTGCCAATGACAACTTCTTTTGGATGGCAGATTTCTGATGT
>Ga0115564_10005099_pt1 | contig 10541 bp, 8 predicted proteins | sample COGITO_mtgs_1105_7_FD_88680 | JGI IMG/M metagenome (GOLD analysis project Ga0115564, IMG submission 88680) | Pelagic marine microbial communities from North Sea - COGITO_mtgs_110523 | ecosystem: Environmental > Aquatic > Marine > Epipelagic | place: Germany:Helgoland, sampling site Kabeltonne... | reverse complement strand
CATTTGATGGCCGATGATGTCGACATCTTGATCTATTTTATAGATTGGCCGCGCCAGGACGACGTTGCCCAAGTGTGGTGGCCAACGCTCGAAGGCCTGATCCAACTGAATGCACGGATTGACCAACTGGTCGTGGTTGCTAGCGTCTTACCTGACGGGTTGCCTAAGAATTTGCGCCACCAACTGACCGATGCAGGCTTGATCTGTCTTCAGGGGCTGGACGACACATTAGCGGCTATCGCAGCGGCAGGCAAATACCACAGCTCACGCCGAGCGGTTTTAGCGGATCGAGAAAGTAGGGAACTGTCCGCTCCGGCGCCTGAGATCAAGTCAGTCATTCAAGTTGATGAGGCAGAGGGCAAGGCAGCTTTGGAGAGCTGCGGGCTGACGATCCCAAGGGGTTTGACGGGTTCGAGTGAGGATGTGATTGCTAACGCCGAAACACTCGGCTATCCGCTCGCAGTAAAACTCCTCAGTGCGGATCTAGCCCATAAGAACCACGCGGGTGCAGTGCATCTCAACGTGGGTAGTAAACTGGCTCTGGAAGAGGCGGTTGACGCAATCAAAACATCCGTTGGGGCCTATGACCCAACACTTCAAACTGACCGGTTTCTGATCGAACGCATGGTGGCGTCCCCACTTGCCGAATTCATTGTCGGCGTCAGTTACAAGCCAGGTTTGGGGCATGTTTTGATTATCGGTCGAGGCGGAACTGATGTGGAAGAGTTGAGAGATTTGGCAATGTTGTTACTACCTGTAAGCGCTGTGCAAATAGAAGACGCGCTACGCCGGCTGAATTTGGTACGTAAGCTGAGACTGGACCAACAGGACATTGCCTCGCTGGTGCAAGTTGTCAGTCAAGTTGCCCAATTTTCCAATCAATATCGTGAAAGACTTGTAGAATTGGATGTAAATCCAATCATCTTAGATACCTTCGGAAACTGCACAGCAGTTGATGCGATGATGAGGATTAGAACATTAGATGAGCCGTTATCATCTAATATGCATAAAGCCCAAAGTTGCACTTTTTAAGTCTGATTACCTTTGCAAACTTGCAATCCAAGGAGGAGGGGAGCGAACTAAAATCCAATCGCAGAATAATTTTGATATGCTCAGATCTTATTGTAGATATTTCCTATGACCGATCGCCTGCACAGTCTCGATTTCTTACGTGCCTTTGCACTTTTGATGGGCGTCCTATTGCATGTCCTAATGCTCTTCCTGGAACCATTTGATGGCTCTGAACCAAGACTCGGCGCCTCCATCATCTTTATTTGGATCCATACTTGGCGCATGCCGCTGTTCATGCTTTTGGCAGGGTTTTTCACCGCCCTCAGCCTACAGAAGAGAGATGTTGGCAACTACGCATTGAATAGGTTGATCAGACTGGGTGCCCCCATCTTAATTTTATGGGCTATAATTCCTGCAATCGATGAGGGATCCAATGATATCTTCAAACTCCCTGAACTAATATCTTGGCTCCTATATGATGTTCCTTTCACATTGCGTTTAGATCATCTCTGGTTCCTGTATTACTTGTTGATATTTTATGGCGTCTTGTTGCTGCTTAAGCGCATTACACCAAAGGCCTTAAATTTTATCACTGATTATGAGCTAAGCTTTTCCCGCATTCTCGTTTTGTGGCTTCCGATATTGATATTACTTTCTCCAATGAACAAACCAACAGGCGGTATCTTTGGAGATATTCCAACTACCTTCGGTGAAGTTAAACTCGGCTCAATGTTATTCATGGCGTCGTTCTTTTTGATTGGGATTCAGATACAAAAGAGCGCACGTTTCCTCGAGCAGTTACAAAAGAAACGTTTTTGGCTGCCCAGCTTGACAATAATGAGTTTGGTACCGATTGGCTTACTGGGCTGGGGCGGAATGAAGGATGAACCTTTCGTCTTTTCCAGCGTCGTTGAGATGTGGGTTGCCAATGGACTATCTGGCAGTGCAGCTTTGTTGCTTGTACTTTCTATAATGGGTGTTGCTATGCATAAAATCTCATCGAGCGGCCCAATTCTGAACTGGCTGATAAAGCTTTCATATCCAATTTACGTATTCCATTTAATGTTTGTGATAAGTGTCAGTGGGACCTTAATGTATCTGGGTTTTAATGACTGGCTCGTCACTCTATTTGGCTTCGCATCAGGAATTCTTGGGCCGGTGATCGTATATTATGCCATAGTGGCGTGGACACCGCTTGATTGGGTATTCAATGGTTATAAAAACTCCAAATATCGATCGAAATCGGCCGTTCTGAATAAGTTGGCAATGTCATTATAGCGAGACCAGTGATATCAGTGAACACATTGTGTCTGCACTCTAGTGAAGCAAGCATCTTAATTGGCACTGTCAGAATAAACTACCTTGCCTGAGGTCGATGCGGGACTTAGCTATGTAGGCATGCCCACTCCTGTATCCTTCCGCTATTTCAAAACCAGCCCCAAGATCATACAACTTGAAGTTATGCTTTAACTTAGGTTTTTGTGTAACTAAGTGGCGTCAAACACTGTGTCTCGCCATTGGTTGGAGACACGGTGTTTGACCCAAACCAACAAAATATCAAAAACACACTTTTGCGCACATTCATTTTATATCCATACAACTTACTGTATTCATTTAATTATTTATTACCATTTCTATTGAAAATCCTCGTGTCGGTGGTTCGATTCCGCCCCCGGGCACCACTTTCCAAAATAATATCAATGACTTAATTTTTGCACACTAACGCTATGCGTGTGAGATTCAAAAACACACCTAACACACACTTTTTGGCGTGTTTTAGGGGAGAGATTCCGGGGTCCCACACTGTGTCTACAACCTAGTGAAAGAACACAGTCATCTAGATAGATAAGACTCAATCAACTTCATAAAATCTAAATAGCTTTTTGTATTGTTGGTGACTGAGTAAATCCTGCTCCCGCAACCAAACTTAAGCAAATAAATACAGCGACTTAAGGTCAATAAGGTTTAACGTCTCATCAAGCGCCCCAAAAACATTGCCGCGTTCGTTGCTACTTTAGGGCTAAGTAAACCGCCACCTTGGTTCGAAGCCCTGTCAAGGTCGGCAACAATCTTCTTCAGTCGCTGGTTCTCTTTTTCCAAGCTCTTCATCTCGCTCAGCCGAGCACGGTTCATTCCGCCATACTTCCTGCGCCAACCATAATAGGTTTTGTCCGAAACACTCGCAGCACGACAAGCGCTAACAACATCCATCCCACGGCTGCAATGCACCTCAACCTCGCGGATCAATCGCAATATATCATCTTCGCCATATCGTTTCCGAGCCATAACCATCCTCCTCAAAATAACAGAGATTAGCAAAAATTATGGATCAGTTTTAGGGGGCAGGGACAAAAGTACCTGACATAGCTGTGAACCTGGGTCGCCGCTTCCCGGATTGGCCTGTTGATCACGTGTTGCCACCCAATGATCCTGTCAACTCCTTCGCTGAGTTGCGAACAACTGTGCTGAAATCTGCGACGCTTGGTTCCACAAAACGAGCCGAAGGGCCGGAGACAGAGATCGCGGCGACAGGCTCTTCTGTCGCTCCAAAAACCGGCGCAGCAACGCAACTCATCCCGACATAGCGTTCTTCGTCGTCAAAGGACCAGCCACGCTTGTGGATGCGGTCCAGCTCTGCAAACAGGTCTGCCGGCTTTGTGATCGTTTTGTCTGTGAACTTCTCCAATCCGCGCCGCTGCAAGATGTCTTCAACCTCCTTTTGAGATCGTTGCGCGAGCAGCGCCTTGCCGGCACCCGAGGCATGCATCTTGGATCGCGTGCCGGGCCGAAAGAACGCGCGAATGGGGTTCGGAGATTCCATTTGACTCACAAACACCACCTCGCCATCATCCACGATCGCCAGATTTGCTGTCTCGCCCGTCTCCCGGACCAAGGCCTGCATGATGGGCTGTGCAGCTTCGACAAGATTTATGCGATTAAGAAACCCGGACCCGATCCTGTAGGCTTCGACTCCGATCATCCAATGTTGGTTTGTCTCGTCAAACTCGGCAAAGCGATGGCCTTGCAACGTCGTCAGCAACCGATGCGCGGTTGACGCCGGAACACCTGCTTGCATGGCAAGATCTGAAAGCGACGCGCCCCGCTCGGCCGCGAGAAGCTTCAGCAGGTTCAGACCACGGTCCAGGGTCTGAACGGTCGAATTATCCGCTTCTGTGGCGTGCTTTCGCGGGCGCCCGCGCGGCCTTTTGACAATCTCGTTCATATCGCTGTGTCCAACTGATTTGGTGCCTGAACACAAGATATCACGTCAAAAATGTTTTTCCATAATTTATTTTTTTAAAATTTAAAAATTAGTAAGTATATGATTATAAAGATTAATATATTTTTACCCATTTATTGGAAAACTTTTTCAGAAAAATTGCGTGCTAGCATGGAATCAGTTATCTCTTGTGGCGAGTTACACAAATCGGAGCGTGACATGTCCTTTCAGAACCCTGTCTTCATCCCCGGACCGACCAACATGCCTGAAGACGTTCGCAAGGCATGTGATATGCCAACCCTGGACCACCGGTCCCCGCTCTTTGGTGAGATTTTGCATCCGGTGCGCAGTGCTGTGCGCCAAGTGATGAAAAGCACTGATGCGGAGATCTTCATCTTTCCCTCGACCGGCACAGGCGGCTGGGAAACAGCCTTGACCAACACGCTGAGCGCGGGTGACAAGGTGCTGGCGGCGCGCAATGGGATGTTCAGCCATCGCTGGATCGACATGTGTCAGCGCCATGGTCTTGACGTTCAGGTCGTTGAGGCGCCTTGGGGGCACGGCATCCCGACAGAGAAATACGCTGAGATCCTGGCGGCTGATACCTCTCACCAGATTAAGGTCGTTCTGGCCACGCATAATGAAACCGCGACGGGCGTGCGCTCTGACATCGCTGGGGTGCGCAAGGCGCTTGATGATGCCGGCCACCCGGCACTTTTGTTTGTGGATGGGGTGAGCTCCATCGCTTCGATGGATTTCCGGTTTGACGAATGGGGTGTCGATATTGCAGTAACCGGCAGTCAGAAAGGTTTCATGCTGCCGCCGGGTCTTGCGATTGTTGGCTTTAGCCCCAAGGCGATGGCTGCGACCGCAACGGCGAGCCTGCCGCGCACCTTCTTTGACGTGCGTGACATGGAGAAATCCTATGGCATGAATGCCTATCCTTACACGCCAGCTGTGGGATTGATGAACGGGCTGAAGTTTGCCTGCGACAAGCTTTTGGGTGAGGGGCTCGAGAATGTCTTTGCGCGCCATTTCCGCCTTGCAGAAGGTGTGCGCCAGGCGGTTTCGGCTTGGGGCCTGGAGCTGTGCGCCGCGACGCCAGATCTTTACTCGGACACGGTCAGCGCCATCCGAACGCCTGAAGAGTTCAACGCCACGGACATCGTGGCGCGTGCGGCTGAAACCTATGGCATGGCCTTCGGTACCGGACTGGGCGAGGTCGCGGGCAAAGTGTTCCGCATCGGCCATCTTGGCAGCTTGACCGAGCCCATGGCACTGTCCGGCATCGCCACAGCGGAAATGGTCATGGTCGATCTGGGCCTTGATATCAAACTGGGCTCTGGCGTTGCCGCGGCTCAGGAATTTTACCGGCACGGCTCACCCAATTCAGCGAAAGAGGCCGCGTGATGAAGGATATGAACGACATGTATATCCCAACCTATCAGGACATGCTGGATGCGCATGAGCGCATCAAGCCGCACATTCGCCGCACCGAGGTTCTGACCTCGGCTTATCTGGACGAACTTTCCGGCGCGCAGTTGTTCTTCAAATGCGAGAACTTTCAGGTTCCCGGCGCATTCAAGGTGCGCGGCGCAACCAATGCCGTCTTTGGCCTTGATGACGCGCAAGCGGCCAAGGGCGTCGCGACGCATTCCTCGGGCAACCATGCGTCTTGCCTCAGCTACGCAGCGATGCGCCGGGGGATCCCCTGCAATGTGGTCATGCCGCGCACCGCGCCGCAGGCAAAGAAAGACACAGTGCGCCGCTATGGCGGGCAAATCACCGAATGTGAGCCTTCGACAACCTCGCGCGAAGCGACTTTTGCCGAGGTACAGGCCAAAACCGGTGGCGACTTTGTGCACCCATATAATGACCCGCGCGTCATTGCCGGTCAGGGGACTTGCGCACGCGAGTTCATGGAGCAGACCGACGGGCTCGATATGGTCGTGGCCCCCATCGGCGGCGGCGGCATGATCTCTGGCACATGCCTGACATTGTCCAATCTGGCCCCAGAGACCCAGATCATCGCTGCAGAACCAGAACAAGCCGATGATGCTTATCGCAGCTTCAAGGTCGGACACATCATCGCCGATGATGCGCCCAAAACGATCGCCGACGGGCTGCTGGTGCCGCTGAAAGAGCTGACCTGGCACTTCGTGTCGAACCACGTGACCGAGATCTACACCGCCACAGAGGCAGAGATCATCGACGCGATGAAACTCACGTGGAAGCACCTGCGGATCGTGATGGAGCCGTCTTGCGCCGTGCCCCTCGCCATCGTGCTGAAAAACCCCGACGCGTTCAAAAACAAGCGCGTTGGTATCGTTGTGACAGGCGGGAATGTCGATCTCGACAAACTGCCGTGGACTCTTTGAAAACAGGAAGGATAAGTCGATGAACGACATGACACCTATCACAGAACTCGAAGTCGGGTATGACGTGCCTGCACTGCCTGGCATGGACGAATCCGAGATCCAGACACCCTGTCTCGTACTCGACCTCGATGCGCTCGAGCGCAACATCAAGAAGATGGGCGACTACGCCAAAGCCCACGGCATGCGCCACCGGGTCCATGGCAAGATGCACAAATCCGTCGATGTGGCCAAGCTGCAGGAGTCCCTGGGCGGGGCCTGCGGGGTCTGCTGCCAGAAGGTCTCGGAGGCAGAGGTTTTCGCACGCGGTGGCATCAAGGACGTACTGGTTTCGAACCAAGTGCGCCACCCAGCCAAGATTGACCGCCTCGCCCGTTTGCCCAAACTCGGCGCCCGCGCGATTTGCTGCGTTGATGATGTGACGAATGTTGCCGACCTGTCCGCCGCTGCGGTCAAGCACGGCACGCAGATCGAGTGTCTTGTCGAGATCGACTGTGGCGCGGGGCGCTGCGGTGTCACCACAACGCCTGAGGTGGTTGAGATCGCCAAGGCTGTTGACGCCGCCGAGGGGCTCAAGTTCGCTGGTATCCAGGCCTATCAGGGTGCCATGCAACACATGGACAGCTATGACGACCGCAAGGCCAAGATCGACATCGCCGTGGCTATGGTCAAAGACGCTGTGGACACGCTGAAAACCGAGGGGCTGGAATGTGACATCGTCGGTGGCGGTGGCACCGGGTCGTATTACTTCGAAAGCACATCGGGCGTGTACAACGAGTTGCAATGTGGCTCCTACGCCTTCATGGACGCCGACTACGGCCGTATCCTGGACAAGGATGGCAACCGCATCGACCAGGGGGAGTGGGAGAATTCCTTCTTCATCCTGACCACCGTGATGAGCCACGCCAAGGCCGACAAGGCCATCGTGGACGCGGGCCTCAAGGCGCAATCCGTCGACAGCGGCCTGCCGGTGATCTTCGGTCGCACGGATGTCGAATACGTCAAATGCTCGGACGAGCATGGCGTTGTGGCCGACCCGGACGGGGTGCTCAAGGTCAATGACACGCTGAAACTGGTGCCCGGTCACTGCGACCCGACCGCCAATGTGCATGATTGGTATGTCGGTGTGCGGAACGGCAAAGTCGAAACGCTCTGGCCTGTATCGGCACGCGGTAAGGCCTACTAAGCGCAAGGATACCCAAATGACCGAAGCAAAAGGAATTGTGATTGTCTCAGAGGCGGAATGTCAACGCCTGGTTGGCCGCCAAGAGGCTTTCGACGCGGTCGAGGCCGTCTTTGGGGCGATGGCCCGGGGCGATGCGTATAACTTCCCAGTGATCCGCGAGGCCATCGGCCACGCCGATGCGCTTTATGGGTTCAAGTCCGGCTTTGACAAAGCGGGCCTCGCGCTTGGTGTGAAATCAGGCGGTTACTGGCCGGGCAACATGGACAAGGGTCTAACCAATCACCAGTCGACCGTGTTCCTGTTTGATCCCGACACCGGCCAGTTGAAGGCGCTTGTTGGCGGCAACTATCTGACGGCTGTGCGCACCGCCGCTTCGTCATCAGTGTCCATTGCCCACCTGGCGCGCAAGGACGCAAAGGTACTTGGCATGATCGGCGCGGGCCATCAGGCGCAGTTCCAACTTCGCGCCGCCGCCGAACAGCGTGACTTTGAGCGCGTCGTCGCGTGGAACCCGCATCCAGACATGTTGCCGAAACTCGGTGCCGTGGCCGAAGAGATCGGCTTGCCCTTCGAGGCTGTGAGTGCGGAAGAAGTCGGCGCACAGGCAGACGTGATCATCACCATCACCAGCGCGTTTGAACCGCTTTTGATGGCCGATTGGATCAAACCCGGCACGCATATCGCCTGCATGGGGACCGATACCAAAGGCAAGCAAGAGGTCGATGCCGCCCTGCTGGCCAAAGCCACTGTGTTTACCGACGAGATTGCCCAGTCGACGACCATCGGCGAAGCGCAGCACGCGATTTCTTCGGGGCAAATCGCGGAAGACGACATCACCCCCGTTGGGGCTGTGATCAACGGCACGCATCCCGGGCGCAGCTCGGATGACGAGATCACTCTCTTCGACGGAACTGGCGTCGGACTTCAGGATCTGGCTGTTGCGGAAGTCGCCGCCAAGCTTGCCGCGGAAGACGGAGCTCCCACCGTCACGTTGTGACCGGGTCGCTTGTGGGGAGGAACTGACATGTCGACAATCGCAATGCCTGAGCCGGATCAGGAGATTCTTGCGCGACGCCAAGAAATCCTGGCAGCGCTTGAGAAGGTGGCACCGGGCGTCGTGATCTCGGATCCTGCGGAGACGCTGGCCTATGAATGCGATGCGCTGACGGCCTATCGTTGCCCCCCTCTCGCGGTGACTTTGCCACGCACGACCCAAGAGGTTGCGGCCATCATGGCGACGTGCAACCGCCTTGGGGTTCCTGTCGTTCCGCGTGGCGCCGGCACGTCGCTTGCGGGCGGCTCCTTGCCAACCGCAGATAGCGTGATCCTTGGCACCGCGCGACTGAACCAAGTCTTGGACATCGACACGGCCAATCGCTGCGTCTCGGTGCAAACGGGTGTGACTAACCTGGCTGTTTCCGGCGCGGTGGTCGATGACGGGTTCTTTTACGCGCCCGATCCGTCATCGCAACTGGCCTGCGCCATTGCTGGCAACATCGCCATGAACTCCGGCGGCGCGCATTGCCTGAAATACGGCGTTACGACAAACAACCTGATGGGCGTCACGCTGGTTCTCACTGATGGAGAGGTCGTGACGCTTGGCGGCAAGCATCTCGATGCGGCGGGCTTCGACCTTCTGGGTTTGATCTGTGGATCAGAAGGCCAGCTTGGCGTGGTGACAGAGGCGGTGCTCAAGATCCTGCCCAAGCCAGAGGGCGCACGCCCCATACTGATAGGCTTTGACGCCGCTGAAACTGCTGGGGCCTGCGTGGCCGCCATCATCAAGTCCGGCCTCCTGCCTGTGGCGATTGAGTATATGGACCGGCTGTGTATATCAGCCGTGCGCGAATTTTCGGGCGCGGATTACCCCGAAACCGAAGCCTTGCTGATCGTCGAAGTCGAAGGGTCCGAGAGCGAAATCGACGTGCAACTGGACCGCATCGCCGCCATTGCGCGTGACCTGAACCCTGTCGAGCTGCGCCAAAGCGCGAGCGTCGAGGAATCCGCCCTGATCTGGGCCGGACGCAAGGCTGCCTTTGGCGCGATGGGGCGTATCAATGACTATATGTGCCTTGATGGGACGGTTCCCGTGGATCAGCTTCCCTTTGTTCTGAAACGCATCGGCGAGCTTTCTGACCAATACGGGCTGCAATGCGCAAACGTGTTCCACGCCGGAGACGGCAACATGCATCCGCTCATTCTGTTTGATGCGAATAAACCCGGCGATCTGGAAACTGCTGAGGCGTTCGGCGCGGACATTCTTCGACTTTGCGTTGATGTCGGCGGCTGTCTGAGCGGTGAGCACGGCGTGGGGATCGAGAAGCGCGATCTGATGGTGGACCAGTTCACACCCGAAGAACTGGACATGCAGATGCAGGTCAAGGACGTCTTTGACCCAAGCTGGATTCTGAACCCGGCCAAGGTTTTCCCGCTTGAGGTCTCTGCCTCGCGCCGTAATCCGCGGAGGGCGGCATGACACAGGTGCACCAGCCCAAAAGGGAAGCCGACATCGCAGAGATTGTGCGCGCAGGTCAGACTCTTGAGATCAAAGGCGGCGGAACGCGGTCTGGTTTAGGCCCTGCAATAGACGCCGATGCTGTTCTGTCGACGCAATCCCTCTCTGGCGTCACATCTTACGACCCTGGCGCGCTCAACATTGTTGTGGCCGCTGGTACGCCCGTAGAAACTGTTGTTTCGACCCTCGCCGCCGAGGGCCAGTACCTGCCATTTGAGCCGGTCGACCACCGCT
>Ga0115564_10005095_pt1 | contig 10545 bp, 12 predicted proteins | sample COGITO_mtgs_1105_7_FD_88680 | JGI IMG/M metagenome (GOLD analysis project Ga0115564, IMG submission 88680) | Pelagic marine microbial communities from North Sea - COGITO_mtgs_110523 | ecosystem: Environmental > Aquatic > Marine > Epipelagic | place: Germany:Helgoland, sampling site Kabeltonne... | reverse complement strand
CGCGGGATCGCCACCCGGCACGATATTTGCGGCAGCGCCCAGAATAACTTCTTCTTGGCCATAAGGCGCGATAACGCCGGCAAAGATCGCCAAGAATGCGTAAATTAGGATTGTCATAATCCCGAATGATGCGGTGAGCGGCATCGAGCGGAACATCTTCTTGCTCCATGCCGTGCCGACAGAGCGACCCAAAATGCGAAACAGCCAAGCTGCGATGCTAAACAGGATGAACCCTTCGATGGCGATGCGCAAAAAGAAGAACTTGTTTGCGATGGCAGTATCGGCGCTGCGGCCTTGCGTATATGCCCAGATCAGCCAAAGCAGAATGCCCGTCCCAAGCACATAACCATAGGCCACGCCAAACGGCATATCGCGGAATTTTGGTGCATTGCTGGTGGCCGCTTGACCTGCAAACCGAAAACCCCAAGCCAATGCGCCCATGCCAACAAGGGTTGCGACAATCCATAAAATCATTTCGGATGCCTCAGACGTGGGTTGGACAGGATAGACATGATGTCCGCCGTCAGGTTCAAAAGGATAAAGGCCGTTGCAAAGATCAGGCAGCACGCCTGCACAATCGGAATATCGCGGATTTTCACGCTATCCACGAACAACTGGCCAATGCCGGGGTAAACAAAGACCACCTCGACCACGACAACACCGGTAATCAAATAGGCAAGGTTCAGCGCGATAACGTTGATAATCGGTGCCAGCGCATTTGGCAGCGCGTGCTTTACGATCACACGCATCGGCGACAAGCCCTTAAGGCGGGCCATTTCAATATAAGGCGAGGCCAGCAAGTTGATGATTGCAGCACGGGTCATCCGCATCATATGCGCGGTCACAACCAAGGTAAGCGTCAGCGCAGGCAGCATTGATTTCTCAAGCCGTTCGCTAAAAGGCATGCCTTCAAAAATATTCGACAGCGACGGGAAGATCGGGTTCAGCACCGCAAGGAACAGGATCAGGATGTAAGCAAGAAAGAACTCTGGGCTGGAAATCGAGGTCAGCGTAAAGATGTTCGTTGCGCGGTCAAAAACAGTGTTCCGGTAAAGGGCCGCCAGAATACCGAGCGTGATGGCGAAAGGCACCGCGATTGCGGCCGTCACCATCGCAAGGAACATCGTGTTCTGGAAACGGGGCGCAATTTGCTGGGCGACTGTGGTCGCACCTGAATCGGTTCCGGTAAAGCTGGCAAAGTTCGCTTGGGCAAAGCTTGTCCCCAGATCGCCTTGCAATGCGCCACCTAACCATTGGAAGTACCGCGTCACAGGTGGCTGATCGAGACCAAGATCAGCACGGATCGATGCGACCGCCTCTGGTGTGGCGCCTTGTCCAAGGATGGATTGCGCAAAATCACCCGGCAACAAGTTCACTGCAGTGAAAATCACCACCGAGACAATCAGCAAAGTAAGAAAACCAAGTGCGAGTCGTTGTAGAATAATCTTTAGGACGCTGCCCAAGTTACTAAATTCCCGTATAACCTTCTATGAAGCTTAGCGACTGACTTTCATCTGTAAAGCCTTAAAGCCCCAATGCTTGTCGTTGCGTTCCAAACATATCCATCGTGCGTACCAGTTCGGCGCTGATGCCCGGCTCTGATAACGCATGCCCGGCGCGACCAATAAATGTCAGCCGTGACTTGGGCCACATAAGCGAAAGAGTGTGCGCGGATACAGGCGGGCAAATCATGTCATAGCGACCTTGCACGATGACACCGGGAATATCGGCAATCTTGGCCATTTGCGCGGGATGCAAAATCTGCTGATCTGCGTCTAAAAACCCTGCGTTATGGAAATAATGATTTTCCAGCCGCGCGAACGCACGGGCATAATCTGCAGGGCTTTCACCTGTAATCCCGTCACTGCCCATCGAAGCCAGCGCATTTTCCCAAGAGGCCCAAGCGCGGGCATATCGCGTCTCAAGTGGGATATCCCCCGAGAAAAGACGCCGGTGATAGGCAGCGATGAAATCGTCTTGTTCATCTGCGGGGATAAGGTCAGAAAAACGCGCCCACAGGTCGGGCCAGAATTTTCCTGCGCCACCGCCATAAAACCAATCAAGTTCGGGCTGGGTCATTAGGAAAACACCGCGCAGCGTCAGTGCTGCGGCACGATCAGGGTGTGCCTGGGCATAGATCAACGCGAGCGTCGCCCCCCAAGACCCGCCAAAGACAACCCAGCGATCAATACCAAGCGTTTCGCGGATCAATTCAATGTCAGCAACCAAATGCCACGTCGTGTTCGCCTCTACGCTGGCATGCGGACGGGAACGACCACAGCCGCGCTGATCAAACAAAATGATTCGGTAAACATTGGGATCAAAATAGCGGCGCATCGCAGGGCTGCACCCGCCACCGGGGCCGCCATGCAGAACCACAACAGGCATACCGTCGGGATTACCGCATTGCTCGACGTAGATACTGTGACCATCGCCAACCTCCAACATCCGCTGATCGAAGGGATCAATGGGGTGGTAAAGATGTGCACCTGGGCGCTTTTGTCCTACGACTTTGTCCATAATCACCCTATATCGCTATTCAATACGACTGACCATAATGCGAGGCCCGAAAATGTCGGCTACAAATACTGTTGATCCATCAGAAATCGCCAAGTTCGAAGCAATGGCTGCCGAATGGTGGGATCTGAACGGCAAGTTCAAGCCGTTGCACATGATGAATCCGGTGCGGCTGGACTATATCACGTCCCAAATCGCGGCAGAGTTCGGACGCGACCTAAGCCAGCCAGAGCCGTTCAAAGGCTTGCGCATCCTCGACATTGGCTGCGGTGGCGGACTGCTATGCGAGCCAATGGCGCGTTTGGGGGCTACGATTGTGGGCGCTGACGCGGCAGAGCGAAACATTCCGGTGGCGAAAATACACGCCGAAAAGTCAGGTTTGGACATCGATTATCGTCACACTACAGCCGAGGCGATGGCAGAGGCGGGCGAACAATTCGATGCTGTACTGAATATGGAGGTCGTTGAACATGTGGCCGACCCGCAAGGGTATTTGGACGCCTGCCATGCACTGATGAAACCGGGTGGCATTCACATTTGTTCCACCATCAACCGCAATCCCAAAAGCTTTGCGATGGCGATTATCGGGGCAGAATATGTGATGCGTTGGCTGCCAAAGGGCACGCATGAGTGGAAGAAATTCATCACACCAGACGAATTATTCAGCTTTATCGAAAAGTCTGGAATGACACCCGTGGACCGCAAAGGGTTTGTATTTAACTTTGCAAAGTTCACATGGTCGATCTCGGACCGCGATCTTTCGGTGAACTACGTCACGACAGCGACCAAACCCGCCTAGTCCAAAGCCCCGCGCAATTTCAGGCGCATTTCGCGCAAGACTGGTAGGGCCGTGCGCACTTTGTCTTCCCCGACTGACGTGACGACATCAGCGATAAGGGGCGCAATCGCCGCCAAAGCAGCATTGCGGGCAGATTGGCCCGAAGGGCTTATGGCAACCATTTTGCGGCGGGCATCATCCCAATCGGGACGAATATGGACCCATCCCGCCCATTCCAGCTTGTGCAATGTATTCGTCATCGCGCCACGGGTCAGGTTAAAAGTCTTGGCCAACTGTGCGGGCGAACGTTCCGTTGCGGAGTGCGCAAGATGATTGAGAACTGAAAAGTGCGAAAGCTCCATACCTTTCGGCAGCACGCGGGCGACGCTTGTGCGGGCGAGTTGCTCAACAACAAGAATTTCGCTGAACAGTGAAACGGCAAGGTCATCAGACGACTTGGACATTAGGGGCCTTCAAAGGGGCGGTCATGGCTTAAGGCCGCGATACGTTTCCGGCTTTGTGCCACTTCCGCTAGGTCAAGATCAACCATTGCAATGCCCGGCGCCGTCCCCATGTCGACCAAAACCTCGCCCCAAGGCGATACCGCCAAACTATGCCCATATGTTTGGCGCAGCTTGCCTGAGTGTGCGGAATGCGTGCCCGTTTGGGCCGCGGCCAAAACATAAGAGCCCGTTTCAATCGCGCGCGCGCGCAGCAACGTTTCCCAATGCGCAGCCCCCGTGACGGGCGAAAATGCAGAAGGGACCAATAGAACCTGCGCGCCCGGTTGCGCCAAAGCACGGTAAAGCACGGTAAAGATACGCAAACCGCACATCGTAGCAAATGCTCATCCCGATCTTGGCAAAAGGCGTATCTGCGACCACCGCCTGTTCACCGGGACGGTACCCTGCAGATTCGCGGTAGGTTTCAGTAGGCGACACCGCTACATCAAACATATGGATTTTGTCATACTGCGCGACAATCCGGCCCGCAGGATCAATCAAGAACGACCGATTGGCAAAGCGCCCATCAGGATCGTTGGTTTTCAAAGCAAGCGACCCTATCGACAGCCAAATGCCGTGGCGCACTGCTGCTGCCCGCAATCCAGCAAGAGTTATGTCTTCATCTTGGTGCTGCAGAACGCGCATTTGATGAAGGCGATCTTGCGACACGCAATTCGTTACTTCGGGCGTCAGAATAAACTCTGCGCCTTGCCCCGCTGCTTGCCCGACCAACTGAACCGTCGCGGCCAAGTTTGTGGCCGGATCATCCCCCGAGTTCAGCTGAAGCAGGGCAACCTTCATGCGGCAAGCATGGCGTCCAGTTTCCCGCCACGCTCTAGCGCGAATAAATCGTCGCAACCGCCAACATGTTTACCATCAACAAAGATCTGCGGCACGGTCGAGCCACCGTTCGCGCGTTGGATCATCTCGGCGCGACGCTCTGGCTGGGCAGATATGTTCACCTCTGCAAAGCTGATCCCTTTGGAGTTCAGCAGGCGTTTCGCCATGTGGCAAAATCCGCAGGTCGGTTTGGTATAGATTTCGATAGTTGCCATAAAAGAGGTCCTTAGATCGGGTTCCGCTTTAATTTAGGTGTCTTTGACCACTCTTGCCAGTGTAACAATCGACACGTTTGCGACACCGGCACCGCGCAAGGCTTCTGCGCTAGCAGCCAACGTTGCGCCCGATGTCATCACATCATCGATCAACAACACATTGCGCCCCACGATTTGATCCCGTTGTTTCGGGTTTGCTGTGATCGCATCCGAGAGGGCCGCAAACCTTGCATCACGGGAGTGGCCATCCAACGGTTTTGTTCTTTTTGGCCGCAGCAGTGCATCAACAAAAACCGGTTGGTCCAGAACCTTTCCGACGGCCAGCGCCAGCAGCGCTGATTGATTGTACCGCCGCTTGAGAAGTCGGGTCCAATGTAGTGGAACGGGAACTAAAACAGGGTCTAACAAACGCATTTCTGTTGTTTTCTGTGCGATCCAGCGCCCAACGGCTGGCACCAAATCCGTGCGGTCACCATGTTTGAGCCCCAAAACCAACCGTCGTCCGACACCCGAATATGCAAAGACCGCACGGCCTCGATCCCATGGGCGCGCTATCGTCATGCAGTCATCACATTGTACCCGCGCGCCATCATCATCACCCAGCAGGGGCGTGCCACAACTGTCACAAATCAACCCGCCAATAAACGCCGTTTGCGACCAACAACTGCCGCAAAGTCCAAAGTCCGCATCCGTCAAAGCGTCGCATGCCACACACTGTGGTGGATAAATTGCTTGAATGACGCTTTGCAACCGCATGAATGCACCCTAGATGACCCTGATGACGATGCCCCAAATCACAGACCGCGCCGCTTTGATGCGCAACCGCAGCCGCGCGCAGCCCAGCGCGTTGTTCCTGCAAGAGCACGCCGCAGATGAACTGCATGAAAGACTGGTAGAGGTTAACAGAACCTTTACGTCGATTGCGATTGTCACAGGTTTTCCTGATTTCTGGGCTGCACGCTATCCCGATGCAATTATTGTTTCAGATGAAGAAACCCTGACGTTAGAACCAAATTCACACGACTTGGTTCTGCATACGATGTGTCTGCATTGGGCAAATGATCCGGTTGGTCAATTGGTGCAATCACGCCATGCGCTGAAACCCGACGGGCTGTTGCTTTGCACCTTCTTTGGGGGACAAACGCTGCACGAATTGCGCGCGTCGCTGGCCGAAGCAGAAGCAGCTATCACCGGCGGTTTATCACCGCGTATTGCCCCGATGGGCGAAATCAGGGACTTGGGCGGGCTGTTGCAGCGCGCTGGTTTCGCGCTGCCTGTCGCTGATAGCACGCCGTTGACGGCAAGTTATGCAAATGCGTTTCACCTGATGCACGACTTGCGCAAAATGGGTGAAAACAATGCGCTGTCGCAACGGATCAAACACGCAACGCGCCGCAATGTCCTGACCGAGGCGGCAAGCATCTATGCGGATAACTTCGCCAACGACGACAACCGAGTCGATGCCACGTTCGAAATTATCACGCTAACAGGTTGGGCACCTGCCGACAGCCAACCACAACCCTTGCGTCCCGGCAGTGCAAAAACGAGGCTTGCCGATGCCTTGGGTGCAAAAGAAACGTCTTTAAACAAGTCCAATGAGTAAACTGATGCGTAACCTATTTAACTGCCATAAAAATGACGCTACCTAAGAGGCGATGAAAATGTTTGATGCACAGCCCCAGCCTGAAGTACGTCCCGCCGTTTGCCCGATGCATGCGCAGCCTGATCACCCTAAGGTGAAACCGGCGCGCGTCGGGATTCTGGTGGCGAACCTTGGCACGCCGGACGGCACTGATTATTGGTCCATGCGGCGTTATCTGAACGAGTTCCTTTCCGACAAGCGGGTCGTCGATTATTCCGCTTGGATTTGGCAGCCGCTGTTGCAGCTTATCATTTTGACAAAGCGTCCTTTTTCATCCGGCGCAGCCTATCGGTCAATCTGGAACGAAGAAGACGACGAAAGCCCGCTGCTGACGATCACGAAAAAACAGACAGCCGCGATCAAACAGCAAATGGTTGACCGCTATGGCGACGATGTGCGCGTTGATTTTTGTATGCGTTACGGCAACCCATCGACCAAATCCAAAGTGCGCGAGATGGTCGAAGACGGCTGCACCAAGATTTTGTTTTTCCCGCTTTATCCGCATTACGCTGGCGCAACTTCTGCCACGGCAAATGACCAGTTCTTTCGTGCCTTGATGGAAGAGAAATGGCAGCCTGTCGCACGGATCGTTGAACCGTATTTTGAGGAGCTTGCCTATATTGAGGCTCTCGCGCAATCGATTGAAAAAGCCTACGAAGCCGCTGAAACAAAGCCAGAAAAGTTGATTTGCTCATACCACGGCGTGCCAGAACGGTACTTGCGCGAAGGTGATCCGTACCATTGCCAATGCCAAAAAACCACGCGTTTGCTCAAGGAACGTTTGGGCTGGGCTGACACTGAAATCGTAACAACATTTCAGTCGCTCTTTGGCCCAGAAGAATGGCTCAAACCCTACACTGTCGAAGAAGTTGCACGACTCGCGAAAGAAGAAGGCGTAAAGAGCATCGCAATTTGCGCGCCTGCTTTTTCCGCTGATTGCATCGAAACGCTGGAAGAAATCAACGAAGAGATCAAAGAAAGCTTCGAAGAAGCTGGCGGGGAGAACTTCACCTATATTCCATGCCTGAATGACGATCCTGCGCACATTGATGCCTTGTCTGGCGTGATCGAAAAGAACCTGAAGGGTTGGTTGGGCTAGGCTGCGATGAAAGTCACACTGACCACGGATGGCGCAACCGTCGAAGCGCACGATCTGGGTCCTTTGCTGGGACTTGAACCCGCTGAAGTGCCCGAAAAGATGCGGCTCGGCGAGATCACAAGCCAGTCCGAAGAAGGCGCCGATGAAGACGCTGGGTACACGCGTTTAACCTTTTGGTATGGCGGTCTTAGAATCCGCATTACCTGCGATCAGGACGGAAACGTGGTTAAGACATCGCGGACGGCGGCGACGAATCGTCACTAGCGACGCCTGCGGTGATAATTTCCTCTTTTCGTTAATATGTGAAAATTGACGTTCTACTTTTCAGGAACCCGCCCGAAACCTCTGATAGTGGGCAGAAAAATGCGTTTTATTAACCTTATTTTCCTATTCCTGCCTCAATCGAAACATAATTCTGAGGCATAACAACCTCGTTTATAGTGAATTTTTATGGAGCGCGCCGTGTTTTGGTGCGAAGTTACAATATGACTGCGGCTAACCATGCGGACCTTGATGCCATACCCCAAGCGGGTAGTGAGGCTCTCCCTGCTGGGACAACACTGTTGGGTGATCAGTTTACGATCGAACGCCCGCTAAGCAGTGGTGGATTCGGAATCACATATCTCGCTGAGGATAACTTTCTAGGTCGCCGCGTCGTGATCAAGGAATGCTATCCAGAAGCGTTCTGTCGTCGCGATGGCAAAAAAGTTCTCGTACGCTCGAATATCCACCACGAGAAATACCGCGCCATCGTTGAGATGTTCATGCGCGAAGCACGTAGTATCGCAAAGCTGCGCCACCCAAATATTGTCGGCGTACACCGTATCTTTGAGGATAACGAAACTGCCTATATGGTGCTGGACCTTATCCATGGCCGTGATCTGCTTAGTCTGATCAAGGACGACCACGATATCCTGTCCCCGCAACAGATCAAAGAGGTTCTGGTCAAAACGCTCGACGCGGTTGAACTGGTTCACCAACACGACTTGCTGCACCGCGACCTGTCGCCGGATAACATCCTGCTCGACAAGTGGGGCAGCCCTGTACTGATCGATTTCGGCGCAGCACGCGAAGAAGCGAGCCGTGAGACACGCGCCGTTTCTGCCGTGCTTGTTGTGAAGGATGGCTATTCGCCGCAGGAATTCTATTTTGCCGGCGGCAAGCAAAGCGCCAGCAGTGACCTTTATGCGCTGGGCGCAACATTCTATCACCTGATTAGCGGCGAAGCTCCGCCGAATAGCCAGACACGGATGGCGGAATTCGCCGGTAATAACCCCGACCCATGCGAGCCATTGGCAGGACGTTTTCCGGAATACGACACCAAATTCCTTGAAGCTATCGACAAGGCGATGATGATTCTTCCGAAAGCACGTTTGCAGTCGGCGCGCGAATGGTTGAACGCGATCACAGAGCGCAACGACCGTGCACGCCCACTGCGCATGAGTCCGACAAACAAGCTCGACAAGGTTCTGAACCGTTTGGTTTCAGAAACAAACGAGTACGTCCTGAATTCTCAACCGCGTGATGTAAAACCCAAGTCTCGTCGAGCTGTGACGTCACAGCCGCGCAAAGTGAACTCTAGTCCGGAATGGGCCGACGAGTTCAATCGCGAAACCTCAGAGACCTCTCGGCCAATCATACCAAAAACTACCCGGGAAGAACGCATCGTGACAAAGCCCGGGACGCTCGCCGTGCCTGCCAAAAAGCGGCGCAGGTTCTTTGGGCTTTTTGGTAAGCGCTAGAACCATCGCAAAGACACAAAAAAGGGCGCCTCATTTCGGGCGCCCTTTTTCATTGTGATGTGATTGGCTTCAGATCAAAAGAACCTGCGTGCCGACCTTTGTCAGGTCATAAAGCTCTGCGATTTGTTCATTATATAGACCGATACACCCGTTCGAGGACCGACGGCCGATCTTGCGTGTGTCGTGCGTGCCATGGATGCGGTAGTATTTCCATGTCAGGTGCAGCGCATGTGACCCCATTGGATTATCAGGGCCGGGGCCGATAAATTCAGGCCATTCTGGATTGCGAATGCGCATCGCCGGTGTCGGCGCCCAGCTGGGTCCTTCGACCTTACGTGTGATCGAAGTACGGCCCTTACGTGTCAGGTCGTCAGAAAGCGGCACACTGGTCGGGAACAATTTATACACCGACTGATCCTCGGACCAATAGTGCAAAGCCCGCGACTGCATATCCACAAGGACCGCGCCATTGCGCAGGTCGCTGAAGTACGGCTGCCAGTCCAAAGACCGAAAGCTGGAAATATTGCGCTGTACACCCGTGGTGATATCGCCTTCGATTTCAGTCGAGCCTGCGGTTTGCGCCGCGGCACCCGTGCCGATCATAGCAGCAGATGCGGCCAAAAATCCGCGTCTTGAAAATTTATCTGTCATTGCAGTCTCCCTTTGAGGGTCTGATGTGTTCTCTTCATCTATATTGTGTCTGGGAAAGCACCGCAATTCAAACAATCGTCATCCGTCGCGGTTGTGCGGTGTTGTGTGTTTGAAGTGTCATGCCAATCCAGATAAGGAAGGTCAGCAAGTGAAAAGTGAGTGTACATATGCTGCGACGCGAGATGATGTTGGGAATGGCCGCTGTTGGTTTAGCAGCGTGTGATTCTAGTCTAGATCGGCCCTTGGGGGCGAACGGCATGCCGTTGCCTTCCGTCTACCGGATTAGCGCGGGTGACACTGCCACCGTACAGTTTCGTATGTTGGATAGTGTGAACTCACTGCGCCGCGCCGCAGGTGTGCAAGAGGTTCAGCTTAATGCTAGCCTAAATGCCGCTGCCGCGGCCCATTCACGCGATATGGCGGTTCAAAACCGGCCTTGGCTTTTCGGCTCCGACGGGTCCAGCCCGCTGGAACGTGCGCGCCGAGTTGGTTTCCCCGGGCGTCTATTGGGCGAAAACATCTCGGAATCATTTGAGGCAGAGCTTCAGACGCTCGCTG
>Ga0115564_10005094_pt1 | contig 10545 bp, 9 predicted proteins | sample COGITO_mtgs_1105_7_FD_88680 | JGI IMG/M metagenome (GOLD analysis project Ga0115564, IMG submission 88680) | Pelagic marine microbial communities from North Sea - COGITO_mtgs_110523 | ecosystem: Environmental > Aquatic > Marine > Epipelagic | place: Germany:Helgoland, sampling site Kabeltonne... | reverse complement strand
GGGCCGTTTGAGATGTCGACGAGCATCAAGCTCCCATCAGGGCGTATGCCAAAGGCACCAGGCTCAGCAAATATAGTGGTTGTTTCGGCCTCTGATAACGGCGCAGAGACATAAAGACCAAGAGCCCGCATTTGAGGCTCGGTAAGCCCATAACCAAGGGTGAAGTTCCACCCGAATTCATCTTTATCAGCCGCAGCTTTTTCTTTGGTGTCTGCCGAGATAACGACAACATCAACTACCTCTTCCCATGATGCCAATGCTGCATTTAATTTATTCAAAAAGCGCTTACATCTTGGGCAATGTTTGCCGCGATAGACAAATAACATCATCCACCTATCACGCGCGCCGCCTATCGTTACGGGCTTATCGTTATTTACGACTGGGAGACTGAAAGGCGTAATAGGCTCATTTATCGCTGGTTTCGCATGGATCATTTTTAAAATTCCTATTTTAGGCAAAAGCACCTGTTTTTATAATATCTATCACGAAAAGTTGAAAGGTGTTTCTACAGGTAAAACATATCTCTGTTTCACATGAGGCCTCATAAAAGCCACCCCTCACCTAACCCTGAGCCATACCCTCTTGGGATTAGCGCAGATAAGAGCATAGGCGTCCATGAAGGCTCGTGAGCCATTTTACAGGTGACTGAATGCGTTTGATATGGATGACAAAGAGTGGCTGAGAGGTGTGACGATGAGACGACAGATCAAGCACTAGGCATGGGCTAGAGGGAAACTTCTGGCCTTTTTCGTTATTTATGGACACCTGTTATTTGACTAGATGACCATCTTTGTCAGAGCTCCCTGATGGGTCTGCATCAACAGACTCAGGGTTGTCTTTCTTACCAACACTATTCTTGGCTTGGTTCACAAGGTAAGTCTCTTGCTGTTTACGTTGAGACTTTGGTGACCATCCGCCACCACGATTTTTTAGATTATTTTTCATATGCTATCTTAACATTAAATCCCGATTTGTATCGAAAATTCGATAGAATGGACGACTGGTTTATTCGTTAGCCTTTTTATCGTCTCAAAGATAATAAGCCAGAACAACGCCTCATATTACCTCTATTAATTGGCAATAGGCGGCTTAGGTGATGAGTATTTTAGGCAACGCCGTTCATTGGCTGTGCAGAGCTAGCCCGTAACTATCTTCTTAAAAAGCACAAATTCTAAGCTAGGCTAGGCTAGGCTAGATTCCTATCAGTTAACAAACTCTGGCAGTTAACAAACTCTGGCTATGTCATCTCAGCGCGCCAGATAGTGACAAAAATTATAACTTGAAACTAGCAAAAGATAATCAAATTTCACCACCGATGCTATTGACGGCTCTTTATTGATAATGTGTTCATGACAAGCCTTGCGGTAACTTTGCCAATAAATGTTTTGACCTCGATACGCACCGGCAGAAACAAGCTAGGCTCGGTTTCGGCAATAAAAATGATGATGTCGTCACTGTTACGTTTTTTCTCATTCCAGCGTGATGTAAGCCGCTGCCCACCTGTTGGGGTACTGGTCAAGCCACATTTGATGACAACGCCACTATATGCGCTTAGCCTATCCGCGGTCAGGAGCTCATGCCCAAGATCATGTAACCTCACTTCGGCAGTCCTTAAACCGTCATAAATCTTGTAGCTACCGTTACATGACCCCGTCTGTTTTATCGTGTGGAGTGCACGCAGCATGGCGGTATAGGGGCCTATCGAACCTTGGACAACTTCATCGCGCAGAGGAAATACCTTTTTGAGGTCTAGCGCCGGGGATCTGATGGTGCTTATCTGGCTATCATCAGCGTTCCAGATTACGTTAGCATTTCTTTCCGTTCCCTTGTAAATCCCGTTAGTATCAATTCTTACAGACCTATAGACGTCATGATGTATTTGACCTTCGGCCTTGCTGCTACCCCGATATTTTCGCAATTTATCTGAGATACCAACTGTCTTTGATTTGCCAACTATTTCGAACCTATTTTGGGTCAAGGTCCAACTTGCTTCGGCTTCGCCAATATTCACATTTCCCCACTGCACCTCGTAACGAAGTTCCATTGTGGTTTCGGCAACAACCGCATCAAACGGAAAAAATAAACCTCCAACCATAAAGACGCAAGCGCACCACATTGCGCCTACTTTCAAGAGGGGTGCTACAATAAAAGGTGCGGGGACAAAATTAACCATGATGCAAATTTCTTTGTGATGGGTGTCTATTACAAGCCCCAACAGCTTGCAAAAGTACCACCCATAAAATCGTTTAGGTTTCGGCTCTTGTAAGAATATTTTGTGTGAGTAAATTTCGTAGTATTTCAGTATGATTGATAAATATTTTTGCCGAAAAGGGTGTTTCTTGTGCCATCATATTGACGAGAAACAAATCGGAAAAATCCAAATTGAAGGAAACATCACCTGCCGAGACACAATATTTTTGCGAGGCTTTTAAGGGGATAAACAACATTTTTATTGCAGGGCGCTTAATCAGCATGACGCTCTCAGCGATAATATCATCTACATTAATATTCGCATCGTTATCATAATCCTCCTCATAAGTTTGCATGGGGCTACAAAAATAATAGGTTAGCCATTTGTTGAAGTAGTCTTGAGTGAAAACGTCAGTCATAAAAAACTTTAAATCATCACAATGGTTTGGCGTAATATGAAAAGGAACGGCACTTTCGGTGAGGTTCTGGCCCAAATATCGCGGAATTTCGAGGTGGTTCTCCTCTATATATTGACCGAATTGGATAAGCATATCGGACAGGGATGGCCCTAAAAACCCTACGGAATAAGTGAGGGATGGTTTTAAACTGATTCCTTGGTGAGCAAATTTGGGAGGAATATAAATCACATCTCCTTCTGTGACGGTGATGTCTTCACCTTCAAAAGAGGCCTCTAGTATTTTGAGAGATATATCGTTGATATAGTCTTCATTTTTGATGGGTTCATTTGCGACTTTCCAACATCTTTCGCCTTTTCCCTGCACCAAAAAAACATGATAGCTGTCCGTATGAGCGCCCACTGTGCCGCCTTTTGGAGAAAAGCTAACCATGATATCATCAAGCAACCAGCGGGGAGAAAAGTTGAAGCATTTCAGAAGATCGGCTGTTGCATCATGGTGTTTGTCTATGTTTTGGACAAGCAAGCTCCAGTCTTCTTCACCTAATCCTGCAAAATCCTTTTCGTGAAAAGGACCGTGATCGCAGGTCCAATCATTCTGTTTTTTACCTTTTTTAACAAGGCGTGACTCGACCTCTTCTTCCAGAGAGAGCCCTGCGAGATGATCCTCATCAATCAGTGCTCCCATTATCTTCTTTGATATCATGCCGCGAACGACAAATGGTTTTTTGTTCCAAAACTCGCGGAAAAATTCTTCTGTTGTTGGTAGTGCATCAAGAATCAAAGACATGGATAAAAGCCTATTTAACAGCGAATAACAGTAAGTGTCAGACAATATTTCGTATTGGGTGATTTTGCGCTTAAAGTGCCAAAGTGAGCAAATAAATTCTCTATTTTAACGCCTCTCCTCAGAACGGTGTCTAAAACTCTCAGGAGGCCCATATTTGGACAATAATTTTTCGCATCGTCACTGACTTGTCACAGGAAACTTAGCGTTTTTCCAAATGACTGGTGTAACATGAAAGACGCTATCATTGACACTGACCATCACATCGCCGTCCTGAATATTAACCTGAAGCTTCATCGAGCGGTTGGCATGTTTTCCCAGTTCGCTCATATCATTCTTTGAAACATTTGCAACCTGAAGGTTATCAAATCTGGTGGTGGTGTTTTTGATTTTTTCCCACCACATCTCAGCTGTACTGCCGCCATAACAATAGATAATTACCTCGTTGGCCTTGCCACAAGATTGACGAATAATCTTCTCACCTGGAAGCCCCAGCTCTATCCACAACTCGATCTCGCCGCCCAAGTTTTTCTGCCAAATATCTGGCTCATCACTTGTCGAAATGCCCCTCGTAAATTCCAATTTTTCATGTGCATTCATCGCAAAAGCAAGGATACGCAACATTAATCGTTCATCCGTTTCCGAGGGATGTTTGGCAATGGTCAGACCATGCTCCTCGTAATAGTGGCGATCCATATTGGATACAGAAAGTTTAACTTTATATATGGTGGCTTGCTGCGCCATGATTTGTCCCTGAATAACGCTGATAGAGATGTTTAATGCGTCTTGCAGATTTCTGAAAGCAGAAAGCAACTCGTCGGCAGTGCCATAACCGGATAGGACTGCTGAGCGCGTGTATTTTTCTTCCATCCAAAAAAATTTTCTGCGCCTCAAAAATGAATATAATAGCGCGGTTTGCGCCTTCGGCTGCGTAATGCTGAAGCCAGTCTGTTAGCCAGTCTGTTAGATAAACACATCTACAATAAAAGAGGGGCGCGAAGTCTGCTCCTAGGGTACTAAGATAAAACAACTGAATTTATCGAGTGAATGAGATTTTCGTTAAGGTTTGCAACAAAGCCATATTCACAGTTAAAAAACACCAGATATGAATAAAGAAGTATTATTCACAGCGAATTTTTAAGAAAGAATAGTCAAATGGAAATCAGAGTAAATTTTTTGAACAACCTTCGGCTTGAAGCTAAGTTCGATGATTTTACGATTACGACCGATCAGCCTATTCGATATAAGGGGGATGGCACGGCACCAAGTCCATTTGATTATTTCCTAGCGTCTTCCGCACTTTGTGCCGCATATTTTGCAAAGGTTTATTGCCTCTCCCGTAATATCCCAACTGATGATATTCAGGTTTCGCAAAATAATATTCTGGATCCGGAAAACAGATATAATCAAACATTTCAGATTCACGTTGAATTACCATCCAGCATTTCAGAACGTGACCGTGCAGGTATTTTGAGGTCGATTGATCGCTGTACCGTAAAAAAAGTTATCCAGCAGTCTCCAACATTCAACATTATTCCAGTGGAAAGTTCGGATAATACGCCGTTGCTGCAAGCATATCAGAGTGATGGCAATACAATGATTGTGGGCAAAGACCTTCCTTTGGAACAAACCATTGCTAATATGACGTCTATCCTATCGGATGTTGGTATTAAAATTGAAATAGCATCATGGCGTAATATTGTACCAAATGTATGGTCTCTTCATATCCGTGAAGCAGCCTCCCCTATGTGTTTCACCAACGGAAAAGGGTCGACGAAGGAAAGTGCACTTTGTTCGGCCTTAGGCGAATATATCGAGCGGATGAGCTGCAATTTTTTCTATAATGATTATTATTTCGGCGAGGAGATAGCGAACAGCAAATTTGTACATTATCCCAATGAGAAATGGTTTAAAGCCGGCCCGGATGACGCTTTGCCAGAGGGGTTAATGGATGAAAAATGCCTACAACTCTACAATCCAGATAATGAATTAAGGGCGTCTCATCTTATTGATACAAATTCAGGGCATTCAGAACGTGGAATTTGTGCCCTCCCTTTTACGCGCAACTCAGATCTGGAAACGGTCTATTTCCCCTCTAATCTGCTCGAAAATATATTTGTTAGTAATGGTATGAGTGCTGGAAATAATTTGTATGAAGCAAAGGTACAATGCCTTTCGGAAATATTTGAACGCGCTGTCAAACGACAAATTATAGAGGAAGAGATCGTTCTGCCTGATGTGCCAAGAGACGTTTTAGCAAAATACCCCAGTATTTTGGCAGGTATAGAGGAGCTGGAAAAAAAAGGCTTCCCCGTTTTAATTAAGGATGCATCTTTGGGTGGGAAGTTTCCTGTAATGTGCGTCGCCTTAATGAACCCAAAAACGGGCGGCGTATTTGCATCCTTCGGCGGGCATCCCAGCTTTGAAGTCGCGCTAGAACGTTCCTTAACTGAATTATTACAGGGTCGTAGCTTTGAAGGTCTTAATGACGTACCACCTCCGACTTTCAATAGTCATGCCCTGACAGAGCCGAGTAATTTTGTTTTGCATTTTATTGATTCAACTGGCGCCATATCATGGAAGTTCTTTAGTGCAAAAAATGATTATGAGTTTTGTGAATGGGATTTTAGTGGCACGACGGAAGAAGAAAATGAGCGGTTAATGACTATTTTAGCAAACCTTGGAAAAGAGGTTTACGTCGCGACATATGAGGACTTTGGCGCTACAGCCTGCCGGATAGTGGTGCCCGGTTATTCTGAAGTCTACCTAGCAGAGGATTTGATTTGGGATAATACCAATCAAGCGCTGCTTTTCAGGAAAGATATTCTAAACATCCACTCATTAACACATGAAGAGCTTAACGATTTGCTTGACCGTTTTGAACAAGTACAGCTGGATCATTATACGTTAATATCAGGGTTAATTGGCATACAATTTGATGAAAATTCAGCTTGGGGAAAGTTGGACGTTGGCGAGTTAAAGATACTAATTTACTTAGCATTAAAAAAATATTCAGAAGCGAAAGAGGTCGTCGACGACTTCTTAAACTTTAATGACAATATAGTGGAACGTGTTCTGTTTTATCAGGCGTTGAGTGCTGTGCTTGATATTACAATAAAGGATGAATTGGATATCGATGATTATTTACCAAACCTCAACAGAATGTTCGGCCCTGAAGTTATGGAAAATGTCGTCGGCTCTGTAACTGGGGCTATTACATTTTACGGGTTAACAAAGACGAGCATGAAACTCGAAGGATTGGATAAACATCTGAGTTTGATTGAAAGTTATAAAAAGTTACATAAAGCGCGAGACCTACAACATTAGAGGCATTATCTGGCCAAGTCTGTCATGAAGTGGCTGAGTATGGTGGTTATTTTGGCCTAGCATGAGATCTACCCTAATAAGCAGTGAAACAGTTAACTACTTGAATTAAGGTGATTTATGGCTAGTGGAACGCGACGCAATCCTGCCTCGAGGCGGCACCGGATTAACGTCTTATATCATCTCATGCTGTTTTAATCAGACATTTTTTGTGTTATATTACAACATGTTAATTTCTCATTGAGTATCATACGACCTCAATAGAAATCACTTCATCTTGCCATAAAAATAGACGGAAAGGTGGATGGAAAGGCATTTGTAATATGGGGGTTCAAATGAAAATTCTTATTATTGGCTCAGCGCCTGATTCTATTCGAGCCAGGCATTGGAATATGGATCTTTTCGATCGGGTAATTGTAATTAACAATGCCTGGAAGGTTACGACGAAATGGGATGAATTGATTTTCCCTCATGATTTTCCTGAAGAAAATGAGCCAACTATTTTATTAAACCACCAAAAAACTGTTACAGAGGAGCAATTTGTTCCAGCACAAAATTTGTTTGGGGGATTTGTGTATGCGGGCGCTACAATGGCGTTCACAGCCGGATACTGGGCCCTTGCACATCACAAACCTAGTACAATCTGTTTTTTGGGTTGCAACATGCATTATAGCCAAAATGAGCCAACTCATTTTTACGGGCAGGGTCAACCAGATCCAATGCGAAACGATATCAGTCTTACATCTCTCCAAGCTTGTTCGCACAGGATGCTAATCCTCGCAAAAAATCAAGGATGTGACATGGTGAGTTTGTCTCCTGGAGAATTCAACTTGCACGTGCCACAAATTAGTCCTGATGACGTGGCCAGATACCAATCCTCGTTCCTAATTTCTGAGCCTAAGGTTGAAGAGGCTCTCAGCCTCGAAAAACAGCTCAATTATTATGTAGAGGATGGCCGCTATTGGACAAAAGCACATTTATTTTCCCACAGCGAACTCGTAAAACTAGATCAAATTTGGATTGATGCCGTTTCATCTAACGCACCAAATTAAAGCGGATGCTTGCTTGGAAGGGCATGCCAGCTGTTTCGTTATGTATAGGTTTAGTACTTGTTGCGTCACTAACCCCATCTCAATCAAGACAGCCAGAGGGTCTATTGGAGCATCTGCGAAAACTCAGAATCGTAATTACTTTATTAGATAGTTACTAAGAGGAATTGATATAAGAAATATAGTTTGTTGTTGCTGATGTTAGGGAGCATACAACCACTCCTTAAATAACCTACGCATCCTCGGTGCACAGAAGATATTTAGCGCCAGTTCAACGGCCATAGGTCAACAGATAGCTATGACAGTGAGCCAATACTTCTTAACAAGTAACACCAGTCAGAAAATGACCCTAACTTCAACACATAGCGGTCACATTTGAGCTTTAACACATACTTATACACAAGTTGTGTTTCCTCCCTGAACTCGGTCAGCCTTTGTGCTGGCCGTTTTTTCGTGGCAGGGTTTAGGCATGGATTTTCAAGCCTTAGAAAAAAAAATTGAGTTGCTCACCATTCTAGTAGATGGGTGTAAGAAACACCCTGCATATAGAGCCATTCGTCCAGCCACTGGTCGTTGCAAACCTTGTGTTAAGATGTGGGAGGCAAGGCTGAGTTTGCAGGAATTAGATAAATAACCATCGATGATGACTGAGTGGTGCCGGTAAGGCCAACTACAAGCATTTGTTCCCACTAATTTGGGAAACGTTAATTTAATAGTAATCAAAAGTGACTACAGGCTCATATCTGTATAAACTGATATGTACGGGTTCTTCAGCATTAAAGGAGTTGGAAATTGATAAAGAAACTCTACCAGATAATTATGGATAGCGATTATAATCCTCTCAAACACATAAAAGACTTAACGATTAGACATCTCGTCATGCAACTACTGGCGTGGATGTGGTGCATTATATTTGCTATGAGTGTTGGCTCTATTACTGTATTTGGAGTCAGTGCAGTAGCACACGCTCTACTAATAGCTGGAATCTTTATAACGCTAGGAACATTTGAGACAGCCAAACGCAAGCCAGAGTTCTTCGGAGGTTTAGGAAGAGGCGGTGGTGGTGAGCACGAGTAACAATAACGTAACTATAGCCACGACATAAAGGTTGGATTATTGTTTCATCAATGCGTGTCAACTTAACCCTCATCATAAAGTAGATATTCTATGGGGGTGCTTGCATTGTTTGGGTAAATGTATTTCCAAGGTATTATGACCTCACAATTGTGACAATCAAGACCCCTCTCATCTCCTGCAAAGAAGAGAGTATTATGCATCTTACAAGATGGGCATGGCAGGAACATTAGATTAGTGTTAGCCACTAACATAGATTTCACCTGGCGCTCCAAACCATTTCTTTTGATTATGAAGCCTTCCAAGTAGTTCATTAATTTCTTTTATTTCGGCATCAATTTCTTTCACGCTATCGAGGGTGTTTGGGTCTTGAATAGTACTTTCAGTGTGAGCCATGCGGCTTTGTGCTCTGCGCAAAAGCTTATTACGAAGTGCGGTCTCTATTAATTCAATGTCTCGGGGTGTAAGATTAAAACTTTTATTATACATCTGTCCTAAAACCATCTTTCAATCAGAATTGTAAAATAAAAAAAGCATATCAAATATTCTTATATATACAAAGATAATGCATATAAACTAAGCAACTGCCAGTATAGCTCAGACTAATTTAATAATTTTCTGTGCAGCATCGCGTAGAATAAGTATGTCTCAACCTAAATATGGCATAATTCTTATTATTGCATTGTGTGTCTATATTGCAGTGCAGGTCAGCTACCTCTTAATTTCAGAAAACCTATCCATAAAAAAGCACCCTCACCCCCTTTTCTTAAATAGCCTGCGCGTCCTCAGTGACGGAAGATATAGAGTAATTGGCTCTCCTCTCCTGACCCTAGACCGCCATGCCCACTGGATTAGTTCGGTTAGCGCATAGGCATCATTGAAGGCTTGTGAGCAGTCTGCCAAGACACCTTGCGACTACTGAATTCATGTTCTGGTCGTAGAGGTTTATCCTCTGGCCTTTTGTTCCTTTTACAAGAAATAAGCGAGGAGGACGCCTAATATCACCCATATCAATATCTTCACGTAGAACATTTTGTTCTCACTTGTTCGAATCAGCCATTATTAACTTATGGGCTAAGGGTTAGTTCCTTGACCTTTTTTCGTCTCAGAAATGATATACTAGAACTATGCCTAATATCACCCATATCAATTGGCAATACAAAGCTTAGATGACGGGTCTCTTAGGTAGCCCCGTTCATTGGTCGTCCATAGCCAGTCCGCACCTTAGCTCCACATCAATAGTTTGGTGCTCTATTCATCAGTATCGGACATTAAATTAGCAGTTTGCAGGCCACGTAGAATTTGTGAGCCTTACTGCACATTATCCAACCCCATCGCATCCAGTTGCATTTGGCACACGCCTTGAGAAGTAATAGAAGCCACGCTTGCGATAAAGATGGTGGTTAATTTGGTCTACCATGCGACCTACCCTAATTAGCAGTGAAACAGTTAACTGCCTGAATTAAGGTGATTTATGGCTAGTGGAACATGAAGTAATGGTGCCCCGGGGCTACTGTAGATTCCTCCACTAGGCACTTTCATGAACAGCTACATAAGCATTACAGCCAGTTTACGTATCAGTTACTCACAGTCAACAGGCACATTCTGTGCGTCAGTTTGTACATCAGTGTGGGTGGGCATGAACCACCCCCCTGCCACACGTATATATACATAGACAATTACACAGATCAGTCTTTGACAGTGTT
>Ga0115564_10005089_pt1 | contig 10549 bp, 8 predicted proteins | sample COGITO_mtgs_1105_7_FD_88680 | JGI IMG/M metagenome (GOLD analysis project Ga0115564, IMG submission 88680) | Pelagic marine microbial communities from North Sea - COGITO_mtgs_110523 | ecosystem: Environmental > Aquatic > Marine > Epipelagic | place: Germany:Helgoland, sampling site Kabeltonne... | reverse complement strand
CAATGATGCAGCTATGGTCGCATTCGCATCCGGCCCCATTTCCACCAGCTTGGTCAGGAAGAAATCCCGGCGAAGATCGCACATCAGCATGCCCCAAGCAGAGAACACCGACGCTGCCGAAGGCACCACCACCTTCTGCACCCCAAGCTCCTGCGCCAAGGCAACGGCATGCATGGCACCGCCACCGCCAAAGGCCAGCAAGGTGAACTCGCGGACATCGTAGCCGCGGTTGATGGAGATCAGCTTGAGAGCATTGATCATGTTGTTGTTGGCCACTCTGACGATTCCGCGCGCAGCTTCATCCGGGCTCACCCCCAAAGTACCGGCCAAGCCCTCGACCCCTCGCCGAACTGCGGCGATATCGGCCTGGACTTCGCCGCCACAAAAGTAATCCTTGTTGATCCGTCCGAGCCACAGGTTGGCGTCGGTGGTTGTCACCTGTTCACCGCCTTTGCCATAAGCCATGGGTCCCGGTTCTGCGCCCGCAGACTGCGGACCGACGTTGAGTTTGCCCGCTTCATCGACCCAGGCGATCGAGCCGCCCCCGTTGCCAATCTCCACCAGATCGACCACTGGCACCATCACCGGATAACCCGCAGAGGTGAGGGAGCGTTCGATCCAGTAATCGGTCATGACCCGCACTTTTCCGTCTTCGATCAACGAACATTTCGCCGTGGTCCCGCCAATGTCCAGCGCGATGACGTTCGGCTCCCCGATCAAACGTCCCAGCTCTGCTGCCCCCCAAACACCGGACGCCGGGCCGGACTCAACCATGTTGATGGGGGTCCGTGCCGTGGCTTCAAGAGAGTCGACGCCGCAGTTGGATTGCATGATGTAAGGGCTCTGCGGCAGACCGCCTTCGCGCAACCCGCTGTCCAATCGATTCAAATAGCGCTCAGCGACTGGTTGCACGTAGGCTGAAAGCACCGTGGTGTTGGTGCGTTCATATTCGCGCCACTCGCGGGTAATCTGATGCGAGCACACGGTCGAGACCTCCGGCCAAAGCCGCTTGACCTCGGCCAATGCTGCCTCCTCGTGGCCAGGGTTGGCGTAAGCATGGAGGAAACAGATGGCGACCGCCTGAACGTTGTTTTGCTTGAAATGCTCAACAATCGCGGGCAGTCCGGTCAGATCAAGCGCCTGACGCTCTTCCCCCCGATACGTCATCCGTCCTGGCACCTCGGTTCGCAAGAAGCGCGGCACGAACACAGGCGGTTTGCGATAGGCCAGGTTGAAGAAGTCCGGTCGATTGCCGCGGGCGATCTCAAGGCTGTCGCGGAAGCCTTCGGTGGTGATCAAGCCTACGGAAACGCCCTTGCGCTCGGTCAGCGCATTGATGACCACAGTCGTCCCGTGGGCTAGAAAATCAACGTCAGCAGGGCGAACGCCTGCCTTCTCCATCACCTGGATCACGCCGGTCTCAAAGTTTGGAGGCGTGGTGTCGACCTTTGCCGTCAGGACACGCGGACGTCCAGTGTCTTCATCCGTGCTGAAGCTGACGAGATCGGTGAAGGTTCCGCCAACATCGGTTGCTACGCGTTGTGAGTATCGCGACATGGAAGTCTCCTGATCAGGAATTTGGGTGGGTTGCGGGCACGGATGCTTGGTCACGCAGAAAATGAGAGAGCAAAAAGGCGGACTTCCCCGGCGCAATCAGCGCCTGGGCTGCTTGTAATCGCGCGGGAGTGAAGTAGCCGGCCGTGTTCAGACAGTTAATCGTGCCCCGAACCTGCCCGTAAATATGGATGGGAATGTTAATGCAGCTTTCACAGCCCAGCGACTGGATCAGGCTGTAGTCACCGAACACCCGCTGGATGTCGTCAATCGAGTTGGCGACAAACATCTGTTGCTGCTCGATCTGGCGCAACCAGTCGTTCGGCTCGATCGGTTTCTCGCCGGACACCGGATAGGCGTGACTCATATTCGAATAGCTTCGCCGGGCAAAACCGCGCTCACGGTCGAGCTCCATGATGGTGAATAGTCGAACCCCCAAGACCGCCTGTGCCACCGCTTCCAGAGCGCGAAAGGTGACACCCGGCTGGTCCTGAGTTTCGGAGAGCGCGGCACTCATTGCGTCAACGCCGGGTGATCCATGCTCCATCAATCCGCTCTCGCGCATCGGCTCAACCAACCCGCAGCGGGGTATAATCCGCCTCAATCCCGAAGTAGCGCGGCCCGACCAGCTTGATCGCTTCCTTGCTGCGCCAGATCGGGTCACACGGCAGCCCAAGGACGTGAACCGAAAGCCCGTATTTCACCATATCCGTGGTCACAGGACCGCCGGTGTTGGCGTCGAGCAGTGTGATCAGATCGGGCGTTGTGGCGACCAGATCACCATCGACCCATCCGGCCAAGAACTCGTTCTGAAAGGAAAGATCCATACCTTTGCCGTCGAAATCCTGCTGCCCTTCGAGCACCAGTTTGCCCTTGGTGAAGCCAGCGTCAGACCGCCGCTCGACATCGCGAACCCTGCCGGTGAACAGCACCCTGCCGGCATAGGTCTGTGCCAGCACATGCGCTGCCGCACTCTTTTGTTCGTCAAGGATCTTGCCCATGTCGTAAGCCTTCGAAAGCGAACCTTCGATCAGGTAATCCCGGCTTGGCCCGGCGAGCACCGGGTACAACGAAACCATGGCCGAACCGCCCATTTCGATGGTTAGCGCCCGGGCGAGTTTCTCGGTCCACTGGTTGGAAATGGTGTCAAAGGTCGCCCCGTTGCCCTTGTCATCCACCATCGCCATTGGCGTTGCGCCCATGCCACCCAGGGTGAGCGTCACCATTTGCAACTCCGGGAAGGCCCGGCCCATGGCGTCGGCATCGACAATGGGAATGCCCATTTGAGCCGCAGCGATGAACGGGATCGTGGAATTCAGGCCGCCAGCTTCGATGCACAGGATCGCCTCAACCTTGCGCTCGAGCAGGCGCTCCATCATTTCGATCAGCTTGGGGATTTCCTTCCCGCTTGGGAATTTTTCCTGCATGACCTGCGGTGCGCCCATCATGGCGATGGGCAGGACGAGGGCGTTGTGGTCTAGGTCCTCGATTTGGACAATATCCACGGTTCCGCTGTCGCCCAGGATCTGTTGCACCATCAGCCGGCCAACATAGGGATCACCCCCGCCACCCGCACCCAGTACCGTGGACCCTTTGGCAATCCACGCCAGCGCTTCGCGGTCTACTTTGGTCAGACGGTTGCTCATCTTCAGGCTCCCTTCATGTTCAGTTCACCGACAACCGTCACGCTGATGGCGAGATTGCTACCAGGGAGGTAGGCCAGCGGAACGTCGCTTTGGCTGAGCACCAGCAAGGTGTCGGGGTCTGCGCTATTGGCGATGGCGGCGGCTTTAGCACCTTCGACGACCGATGCAATAGCCTCTTCCCGCGTCATGCCTTCGGCCAGCGCGATAATCTTGGAGTCCTCGCCCGAAACTTGCGCGATGGCGGCCCCGATGGCGTTGGCAAGGTCGTAATGAGGCGGCCGGACCACTGGTAGTCCGTCCAGCTCCTCCGGCAACAACACCGCTCCGCCACCCACAGCAATGACCGTCATCGACTTACTTGAGGTCCGCGAGCGCGCGATGGCATCGGCAGCCTTCTGATCCATGGCCGCAACCAGGTCGCCCAAGTCCGGCAAATCGCCGACCGCCGAGCTGCCCATTTGAGTGCGTCCTGCTGCCACCGCGATATCCGAAGCCGTCAGCACCGAACCGCCAAAGACTTTGGCCTCCTCCAACAAGCGATGCCCAACTGAATCAGGCCCGACCGTTACCGCCTCCCGGTCGATGATAGAGCCACCGCCCAGGCCGATGCTGATCACATCCGGCATGGAGAAATTGGTCTGTACGTCCGCGACCGTCACTGCTGTTCCCGCCGGTCTGGGGAAGCCGTTCTGGACCTCTCCAACATCCAGCGTGGTGCCACCCACGTCGGCGACCAGACCATCCTTAATCCCCGACAGGAAAGCCGCTCCGCGCATAGAGTTGGTGGGTCCACAGGCAAAGGTGAGCACGGGCAAGCGGCTCACCTGCTCGGCTGAAATCAGCGTGCCATCGTTCTTGGTGAAATAGAGCGGGCATTGCAGGTCCATCTCCTTGGCCAGCGCCAGGAAGGACTCAACCACGTCCGAGGCTAAGGGGCGCAGCGCGCCATTGATGATAGCGGCGTTTTCCCGCTCAAGCAGTCCCAGCCGCCCAATGTCGGTGCTCTTGGTGACGCTTTGGTCAGGAAAAGCTTTGGTGATGAGGTCGAAGGCTTCCTGCTCCATATCCGAGCGCACCGTCGAAAACACGCTGCTCAAGGCGATTTCCTTTGCGCCCTCCGCCTGCAACTCACGCACGGCCTGCAGCAGCTCATCCTCGTTCAGAGACGCAATTTCGCGTCCGTCCATCTCGTAGCCACCGTGGATCAGACGATAGCGACCTTCCAGACCAGCAACCAGATCAGCTGGCCAGTCGGAGAATGGTGGAATGCTTGAGCCCGAGGGCAGACAGATGCGGATGATCCCCGTTGCAGCAAGATCCCGACGCCGCACCAACGCGTTGACAAAGTGCGTTGTTCCCACCATCAGCGCGCCGACATCAGCAACCTTGCCACCGGCTTCGTCCATGGTTGCTCCCAGGGCATTGCGCACCCCGGAAATGATGTCCGGCGTCGTCAGCCGCTTCGATCCAGCAACAAAATCGCTGCCATCCATAATAACGGCGTCGGTGTTGGTCCCGCCGACATCTACTCCGATACGGATCATGGCTTGCTCCCCCTATGCTCTTCTCTGTTTCGTCCAGGTGTCCACAGCCACAGCCATGATAATCACCGCGCCTTCGATCAGCCGCTGCCAGATCGGGTCAATCTGCAGCAGATTGAAGCCGTTGTTCAGGAAGGCGAGGAAGAAGGCCGCTGTTGTCGTGCGCCAGATGGCGCCCTGTCCGCCTGCGATCGATGTGCCGCCGACGATGACCGCCGTCAGGACCGCGAAAACGAAGCTGAAGTCGTCTGAAGGCTGCGCCGAAATCGAGCGTGACGAATTCAGAACTCCCGCCAGTGCGGCTGCAACGCCAAGCAACAGAAAGGCTGTGGTTTGGACACGATTCACAGCCACGCCGGCCAGGCGGGCGGCTTCCATATTGCCGCCGACGGCAAAGACGTTTCGGCCAAACCGCGTTCGGCTGAGCAAAATTGTTGCGATGATCACCACCGCAATGGCGATCCATGTCGCGGAGGTTAAGCCCAGAAACCGCGACCGGGCAATCAGCCGATAGACATCGCTCTCTGGCCGCATCAGGGAGCGGCTGGAGACAAGAAAGCCTGCGCCAAAAAACATGAACGACGTTGCCAGCGTGCCGATGAACGAGTTTATTTTCAGCCGTGTCACGATGAAACCGTTGATGGCACCCATGAGCAGGCCCACGGCCAGCGCCGCTGCCACGGCAAGAAAAACGTTCCCGGTCATATTCTCAACCCGCAACCCAAACAGCGGTGCGGTCACAAATACTGCGGAAACCGAAACATCGAAGTTCCCGGAAATGATCGCAATCGTCATGAACGACGCTGCGATGATAACCATCGACTGCTGGTCGAGAATGTTGCGCAGATTGCGCTCCGTCGCAAAGCCATCGGCGGAAACAGCCAGAATGACGAACAACAGGATCGTCACCAGCAGAATGCCATAGTTTCGGAACAGAAGGGCAAAGTTCATCATGTCAATTGGCTCCGAAGGCCGCCGCCATCACGGCGTTTTCGTTGATGTCATCCCCGACCAGCTCAGCCGTGACCCGTCCGCGAGACAGCACCAGCACGCGGTGTGAGAGCCCGAGAATTTCTTCGATTTCTGAGGAGATCAGCAGCACGCCCAGCCCTTCGCTGGCCATACCGACAATGAGGTCATAGATCCCACGCTTGGCGCCAACATCGACCCCGCGCGTGGGTTCATCCGCGATGAGCAGACGCGGCTGCCCCAGCGAGGCTCTGGCAAACAGCACCTTTTGCTGGTTGCCCCCTGACAGAGTGCTGACCGGATCCCCGAGTTCACCATACTTGAGCGCTGTGCCCTCACAGAAGGTCTTGACCTGCGCCACCTCCCGCCCGGCTGCCAGACCAAGCCAGCCCATGAAGCGGTCCAGATAGGGCAGCGACACGTTCTCAAGGATCGAGCGATTCATGAACAGGCCCTGGTCACGCCGGGACTCAGGCACCAGTGCCATACCCCGGTCCACGGCATTGCTGACCGAGTGCCCCGCCAGCGCAGCACCGTCGAAGGTGACCACGCCCTCCTCCAGACGTCCAGCGCCATAGATGGCGTGCGCCAATTCACTGCGCCCGGCACCCACCAAACCTGACAGCCCTACGATTTCTCCGGGTCGAATGGTGAGTGAAATATCTTCAAACGCCCCCTTGGTCGTCGCGCCAGAAACCACCAGCAGGGGTTCCGCGCCTTGATCGACCGTCGGCAGGGGCGGAAACTGGCCCTTGTCCGCAGCACCGGTCATGCCCTCGACCAAACTGGCGCGGGTTTCTTCGCTGGCAGAGTTGGTGCGGACATACTCGCCGTTGCGCAGGATAGTGATGGTATCAGCAACCGACAGCACCTCTTCAAGGAAGCGCGAGATGCACACGATGGCTTTACCCTGGTCTGCGAGATTACGCAGGATCAGCATCAACTTGCGCGCTTCGGTGCTCTCCAGTCGCGCCGTGGGTTCATCGAAAACAATCAGATTGGCTTCCTGGTTCAAAGCCCGCAGGATTTCGACCCTTTGTTGATCCGCAACCGGCAGCTCGCCCACCCTAGCGCGGGGATCGAGAGGCATTTCATACTGATCCATGACCCGCTGCGCTTGCTTGAGCGTCGCACGGTCATCCACGAAGGGACCGATGCACGTCTCTCGGCCAATGGAAAGGTTGTCGAGCACAGATCGATCGAGCATGAGCGACAGCTCCTGCGAGATGCCAACCAGCCCGAGTTTGTTCGCCTGAGCAGGCGTGCTGAAGCGGGCTTCCTTGCCCTGCCACGTCAAAGCACCTGCATCCGGCGTTTCCACCCCGAGCATGATTTTGCCCAGGGTGGATTTGCCAGCCCCGTTTTCACCCACGAGAGCATGAATCTTGCCGCCTTCGAACGTCACACTGACATCCGAGAGCGCGGCGATACTGCCGTAGGTTTTGCTGACCCCCGAAAGGGTCAGCTGGTTAGAGGTCTGTTCTTGGGTCAAGGCTCTGACTTAGCCTTTCCACTGAGCCGTGAACTTTTCAACGTTCGCGGCAGTGATCAGACCATCGTCCGGAACTTCGGTCAGCGGATCCACACCGCCAACGTGAGTGCCGTCTGTCAGCGCCTGAACCATGGCTTCCATGGCAATCCGGCCTTCGTCCGCTGGAGCGCCGTAGACGCCACCGAACCAGTTACCGTTCGCCACACCTTCGATCGCAGGTTCAGAACCACCCAAACCGATCAGCTTGACCTTACCGGCCATGCCTTCATCAGCCAGAACGATCGCAGCACCCTGAATGGACTGGTCAGCACCCACCATGACATCGAAGCTGTCAGTGATCTGCAGAATGTCCTGGGTTGCCTTGATACCGCCATCTGGGCCGAGGTACTGGCCCTCGCCTTCCGCGACGACCGAGATGTTCGAATGTGCCGCGATGGTATCGTCGAAGCCCTGACGAATGGCGTCGTCGAGTGGAATGCCCTTGATGCCGTAGATGAAGACAACTTCACAGTTCTCGTCACCTTCACAGGCCTGCACCGTCAGCGTGCCATGACGCACGCCCGAACGGTAAGGCGAAGCTAGAACAGACGCGGCAATGCCGTCGACCTGTGGATCTGAGGTTGTCAGATCCGCACCAACAATCTGGTTCAGCACCACGACTTCGATACCCGAAGCGATGGCCTCTTCCACGTCCGGGATCAGGCCCAGACCGTAAATCGCGCAGAGTACGATACCATCGTACTTGCCGGATGCGATGGCGTCCTGCAACTGCGCTTGCTGCCTGCCGGGATCGAACTGACCGTCGAACTCGACCATTTTGATGCCGTTGGCATCGGCAACTTTTTGCATTTCCACCACAGAAGCGCCCAGCCAGGTATTGGCCGAACTGGCGGAAAGGTAAGCGACCTGCTTGTCTTGAGCGAGGGCGCTTTGACCCAAGGCGCCCAGGGCGAGACCAAAGGCCACGCCGGACACCATAAGTGATTTCATCAACTTCATGTTTGTTCCTCCTGAAGTGCTGTTGAAATTCTGATGTGAGACAAAGGAGAGACCTGGCCGTTCTTCGACAGCTTCTCAGGTTTCTGATGCGGAGAGACGATTTCACCAGTGCCAAACACGTCCATCGTGCCGCACCACAGCAGCGTGGCGACCTCGGTTCGATGGTTCCAAGTGCAGTGGGTTTTGGTGGAATCGAAGTGGTATGAATCCCCAGCGCGCAAAATCACTCGCTCTTCCTCGACTTCGACAGTCAGCTCACCCTTGATCATGAAGAAGAGTTCTTCGCCTTCATGACTGACGGGCTCGCCGCGATGTCCGGGAGGTTCGTGGATGAGAAGAGCGGAAAGTTTACTGCCGTCGAAAGAGTGAGAGAGGCGCTCATAGGTCAAAGCGTTATGCCCGAGGGCAAAAGGGAGACGCTCTGCTGACCGGGTCAGCTGTGAACTCTGTGGAGAGACCTCCAGAAAGTTGCCAACTGGCTGTTCGAGCGCCAAAGCGAGCTTCTTCAACGACGCGATCGAGGGTACGGCAATGCCCCGCTCAACCTGAGAGACGAACCCCACGGACAAACCCGCGCTCAAGGCAACCTGTTGAATGGTTTTGCCTTTGGCCCGTCTTACACCGCGAAGTTTACTTCCCAGAATCATTGCCGAAACCTCATACCAGAGCATGACGGTACGCATTGCGCTGAAGAACCGTCAATTATTTTTTAGTATGTACGCACTATATTTTTAGTATTGGTAAAATTTTGGGTCCGAAGAGAGCCCGAAAACGTCGTAAGTTCCGGATTGGGCCGCTCAATTTCCGACAATCGGCTTTATTGCAGGCAAAGACTCGCAGTCCTTGATCCCAATACTTCGAAGGGAGTCTGGTCTTGGCATGAAAGCCCACGACTGTGGCCCGCACCTTTAAAGCGGCGGCCAACAGCCTGCCGTTCTTGGGCGCCAAGGACGATACGGGGTGCGGAGTAGCGCGATGCGACACCTGGAAACGCTTTTGAGACACCGCTAAGCTGGCCCCTGTGCTTTGACAGTGAAGAAACAGGAGCACAGGGATGAAAGGGGGCTGTTATCCGCGTTATCATCACCGCTGGTGGGAGTGGCCTGGGTGCTACGATATCAGAAGCGTTCTTGAACCAGGGTGCGCAAGTCTGCACCTGTGACCTCAACCCCGATGCAGTTACCCAAACCCAGACCGCCCAACCGTCCCTGAAGATCGACGAAGTTGATGTGCGGGATGAAACCGCCCTGACCCAGTGGCTAGCGCGCTCCATCGATGTTCTTGGCGGGTGTGATGTGCTCGTCAATAACGTTGGGGTCGCGGGCCCGGTTGGACCATTGGAGCAGGTTTCGCTTGAGCATTGGCGCGACTGCATGGCCATCAACATTGACGCTCAGTTCATCGCCTGCCGCGCGGTCATTCCCGTGATGAAGGCCCAAAAGTCTGGTGTCATCCTGAACATGTCGTCCACATCCGGGCTATACGGCACGCCCAACCGAGCAGCGTACACGGCCAGCAAGTGGGCCGTTATCGGCCTGACAAAAACGCTGGCGATCGAGCTAGGCCCCCATGGCATCCGCTGTAATGCGATCTGCCCGACCTCGGTCGAAGGCGACCGCATCGACCGCGTGCTGAACTCGCAGGCTGCTGTAACGGGGAAATCCGTCGAAGACATTCGCCAGGACTACACCGCCGGCACCAGCCTTCGGCGTTTCGCCAAAGCTTCAGAGATTGCGGACATGTGCCTGTTCCTCGCTTCGGAAAGCGCGGCTTTTGTTTCCGGCCAAGCATTGGCGGTTGACGGCAATACCGAGACTTACCGGCTGGATTGATAGACGGCGCCTGATCCGCAGTGTCGGGGACGGCACAGAGCAGGACAACACGTAGGATTAAATCACTATATTCGTGCTGTCTGGACAGTTTTAATCTCGGTATCGTGTCCTTTATTGAAGACGTTTCAGATATTTTCTGTGGCCTTTACGTGATGATTCACTGACACTGCGCGCTAGACTTTAACAGGAGGTCGTCATGCGTATGTTCACTCACCTCAAGATTATCAGTCTCATCCTTTTCAGTCTCGCCTTGGCCCGACCGGCGCTGGCAGACTTTGAAACGGCCGCAGGGTATTGGAAGCTTCTGGGGCAGCAAAAACAGGTTCCGCAACTGCTCAACCTGCGTGGCACGCGCGATATTGCCATTCTCGAGGTCGTGGGGGATTGCGGCGGCGCGCTATGCAGCTGGGGTGCGACGCGGGCTGATTTGTTGTTTGACGCCGATGGCAACGTCGTCCGTTGGCAGGCCTCTTTGCAAAACGGCGACGATTTCCACGAGTTCGATGCCTTTGTCGT
>Ga0115564_10005077_pt1 | contig 10570 bp, 8 predicted proteins | sample COGITO_mtgs_1105_7_FD_88680 | JGI IMG/M metagenome (GOLD analysis project Ga0115564, IMG submission 88680) | Pelagic marine microbial communities from North Sea - COGITO_mtgs_110523 | ecosystem: Environmental > Aquatic > Marine > Epipelagic | place: Germany:Helgoland, sampling site Kabeltonne... | reverse complement strand
GGAGTATCCAGCAGCCTGTGGTGCCCTGGTTGAGTCTCTGGCGTCTTTGAATGAGGCCCGTGATACCCTCCGCGAACAGATCGAGCTGGCAAGCAGCTCCAAGAAGCAGGAATTGAAGAAGCTGGAGAGGTCTTTGTCTCGTGAAATCGGTGACCTGAAACAGCTCCTTCGTCGCTGTCACAACAAGCACAAATAGGGCTCGGAGGGTCCTGAATAGACCTGAAGATTGCCCTTGAGGCTGAAAGAAAGGGATGGCGGCATAACCGTGGCCATCCCTTTTTCTTTGTCCGCGATAACCCGCTTATTCTGGGGTGGCGGCCTAGCGATCGCTTTCTAAAGGCTCAATGATGGTTTGGATTTCGGCCTTGGCGCGGAGTTCCTGCAGGACCAGGCTCAGACGCTGGGTCTCGAGCTGATTAATCAGCTGGTCTCGAACGTCGTCCAGGGTGGGCTTCATCTCGGTGCGATCGAGCACTTCGATGATGTGAAACCCAAAAGGGGTGGTGACGGCCTCCTGCGTGAAGGTATCCATGTCGAGTGCAAAGGCTGCTTGTTCGAAAGGTTCAACCATCCTTCCGCGCGGAAAGAACCCCAAATCGCCGCCTTGGTTCGCGGTTTCTTCGTCGGCTGAATACCGTTCGGCCAAGTCACTGAAATCAGCGCCCTGATTCAGTTGTCGGATGACATCCTGAGCCAGGCTCAGCGCGTCGCGAACATCGGCTTCGTCGTTGCTTTCCGGCGCGATCAGGATGTGACGGGCCTGCACGCGCTCCTCGAGCGGTAGTTTCATGGAAAAAACGGTGTAGGCGATCTCCAACGCTTCCTCGCTCAACTGCTCGGCCATCATATCGCGAATGAAACGTTCTTGCAGCAGCCGGTCAGCCTGAAACTGCAAGGCGGCCTGATAGCTTGCTTGCTGGTGAATGCCCTGACTGACGGCTTCTTCGGCCAAAAGCCGCTGTTCCACCACCAGTTGCACGACTTGGGGCAGGATTTGCGCCAGTGGTCGGGCGCCGAGGTCGCCTGGCAGCAGGGTGTAGGCATACTCAACTTGACCGAAACTGATGGGGTTGTCGTTGACCACGGCGACAACCGTATCAGGTTCAAGCTCGCTTAAGTCCGGGTAAGGGCCACCGGCAGTCTCCCCGTCCTGGGCACCACTCGGGGGGCCGAAAAGAATCAAGGCACTGAGCGTTGTCAGAGCGCCGATGAGAAACAGGCGACAACTGCGATTCGCAAACATGGCGAGTCCATCCATTGCGGATTGAGAGATTCTGTCACAATGGTGCAATCGCCGGGCCGATAATACTGAATTATCCATTTTTAAGAGATGTCTGCACCCTCGTTGAACGCGAAAGGGCGGATTGCACAGCGGGAACTACACACAGCGCAGCAAATGCCTTATCTGTGCGGCGGCGGTTGAAGGATCGCTGACGATCTTTTTTCGTGTTGCCTGGTCGGGTGCCAAACCCACCTTCGTTCCGATTTTGCGAGCAGGAGCCTTTTTGAGTGAGCGATTTACAGAAGCTTCAGGAGCTGACGGCAGATGCTGCGCAGCGAGGTGTGACCTTCAATAATGTCGAATTGGGCCAAAGTGACGCGGGCGATCTGATTTTGCGGACTACCACCTCGGGGTCAGCGATCGAAATCTCGATTCCGGAGCCGCTGCATATCCCTATCAGCACCGTAAACATGTCCACCGGCCAGCTTGATGAAAAAGCCGATATGGACGAGAGCCTGCGGGACTGGGTCAATGCCTATCTCGCGGCGCTGGTGACCGACGAGGACCGCCAGACCCTGTCAGGTATTCGCGAAGCGATCGATGCCGAAAACCTGACCGCTAATAGCGCCTTTCGGGGGCTTGGTATCGCAAACTTTTTGACCATCAATACCAAGATTGAGGCCCTCAATCAGGCATTGCTTGCCCCCTCCGTCGTCGCGACCAACAAAGGTCAGGTTCTGCTGCCAATACTGGGCGCAGCGCGGCCGGGAAACATGGGTGTTCCGCTGAACATTACCGCAGGCGGTTCGTTCCGTGCGACCGGCAAGGACATCCAGGACGAAATCCGTGTGACAGCGGGGCGCTTCGACTCCATGCATTCCCTGAACGCTCATGGACGGGTGTTGTCGTTCGGAGCGACCTTTTCCCTGCCAGCAACGCTGAGCTTGCAGGACCAGAGAACGTTGGTGATTGGACGGAACTTTAATGAAACGCGGACCGTCGGTCAGGCGCAGGTTCCCAAGGCCTGGGCCGACGGGAGCGCCATAAAAATGTCCTACTGCCCAGTCGCGCTTGGCGGCAATCCGCGCGCGGCGCAGCTTGCGTTTCGCACGGCACTGAAGCACTTGGATCTCACCGGGCAGGACGTGGCCTGGTCCACCCTGCGTAACTATAATGTTTCGCGCCTCTTTGAGGCTTACGTCGCCACAGGCGATATCAAACACGACGGTCTTAGAAAAAAGTTGGCAGAGTCCATCGCTTGTCAGATTGAGACCATGCTGAAATCCATATAGAAACCTAATTTCAGGCTTATCGAAGAGAATGAGCCGCCTGAAACTAAAGACAACGTCGAGCCTAACAGACGTGGAAGCAGAGGACAGAATCATGGACGCGCAAGAAAAAGATCTCGCGACCAAGACTTCAGAGGAAGCACAGGACGCGCAAAATGCTGCAGACGTGCCGGAGCTTCCTGAAGTTCCCGCCTATATCAACCAGCAGCGCGCTGAAGTCTTGCGCAAGCAACTAACCCAGCAGCCGGTTCCGCCGGAAAAGGGGCTGATCTACCTCGCATCCTTCCCAAAGTCAGGGAACACCTGGACGCGGCTATTCCTGTTTGCACTGTTCAATCCGCTGGCCCGTCAGGATTCTAACTTCAACCTGTCTGATATCGCAGGTCGGGCCGGGCAGATGGATGTGACGTTCCAGCTCTTCGAACGGATTCTGGGCAAGCCGCATTATGAGATTAGCGACGTCGAAGTGGCACAGACCATGCCGATGGCGCAGAAGCTGTTGGCCGTGCAGCAGGAAAAGAAGGTTTTCGTGAAAACCCACCTGTGCAATGGCGCCTGGCATGGCACGCGCACCATTGGATTGGATACCTTCCGCTCAGCGGTCTACATCGTGCGAAATCCACTTGATGTAACCCCATCATTCGCCAGCCACATGAACACTGACATCAATGGTGCGATTCAGGGCATGGCGAACTCGACGCACTTCATCGGCGGGCGCCCAAAGAAATTCAATCTGGAAGCCGCCATCAAGATCGAAAAAGAGAAGCGCCCCGAGCTGACCGACGAAGAAGCCAAGGAAAAGGCACTCTCACCGGGTCAGATTCCGCAGCTGATGGGCTCCTGGTCCGAGCACGCGGCATCTTGGACTGCTGCCGCCGATCCGCGCGTGATTTACATGCGCTATGAGGACATGAAACACGATCCGGCCGACACCTTCTTCCGCACAACCCAGCACTTGGGCCTGCCTTTTAACCGCGATGATGTCATTGCTGCTGAAGAAGCGGTGAAGTTTGACAAGATTCAGGCCAAGGAAAAGAAGGACGGCTTCAAGGAAAAAATGGGCGGCGAAGCTTTCTTCCGAAAGGGTAAAACCGGCTCCTGGAAAGAAGAGCTCACCGACCAGCAGGTTCGACAGGTGATCATGAATCACCACCATCAAATGCGTCGGTTTGACTATATTCCCGAGGAGTACAAAGACCTCGATGAAAAGCTTCTAAAGAGTCAGAAGCAATTTGCGATGGGCGGTGTCGTCGGTGTTGGACGCAAATTGACCTACTCCGACAAGCTGCGCATCAAGCGCGAGTTGAAGAAAAAGAAGAAGCTGCAAGGATAACCCCTGTCTGTGTTTTCCAATCCTCAAGGCCCTTTTGCGTGCCGTCCGGTCCGGGGGATGCTGGGCGTGGTTTGCGTCGGCCTCTGCCTTGCTGCCTGTGATTCCTTTGACGAGGTCAATCTGATTGCCGGCGACAATACAGTGAGCTTTGCGCAGACCGAGGGCGGTGCCTTTGTCCGCACCGACGCCGGTGCGCTGGGCGACGTTTCGCAAGCCCTGCCTGAAGGCGTGGTGCCAGTGGGCAAGGTGCGATCGCCCCGTGGTAACGCACCAGAAACTGTTGTCGCGGCCAGCGATACCAGTAGCAACGGTGGCGGCTTCAATTTTGGCAATATCACGTTCCGCACTGCACGAAGCGCAGAGCGCGAGGCCGAGCGCGCCGCTGCGACGACCTCTGGTCAGTCGCTGTCTGCTGCCGCTGCTGACGAAGGTGAAGACCAGCCAGGCTTGCTGATGCGGTTGCTCGGCAGAGCCACCAACGCAGGCGATGCCATCACGGGCTCTGAGTTGCCTGAATTGGGAAACGATGGACTGCCGCTGATATCCTTCGATACCGCGCAGCAGGGGCGGGCCAAGGTCAATAAGTACCTCTGGAATGCCACGGCCCGCACGCTGGCCTTTATGCCCTTGTCGGTCGCAGATCAGCAGCGGGGGCTTTATGTTACGGACTGGCATATGGATTCCCAGCAGAACCGGCCGGAGCGTGTACGGGTTGACGTGCAGCACCTCAGTGATGTCATTGGTCCCGGCGCCTTTCATGTAACGGTCTACCGCCAGGTGCTTGACGGCACAGTTTGGCGCGGGGCACCGACGTCGCTGCCTGCAGCGCGCGAGCTTGAAAGCCGCATTTTGCTGGCGGCGCAGGAACTCAAGATCGCCGATGACTGAGCGCGCTCACCGCATGGCATCCCCAGCAGTGAAGGGCCTTTTTCTTGGCCGCCCACCCTGCGAGCCTTCTCCCTTGCTGTATGACAGCGTCTTTTGACCCCGATCAGGACTGATCCATGAGCACCGAACGATACAACGCGTCCCTGTCTGAGAAGAAGTGGCAGGCTGCCTGGGAAGATCAGCAGGCTTTTCGCGCTGAAACCGATACGTCCCGCGAAAAGTACTACGTGCTGGAGATGTTTCCCTATCCGTCAGGCGCGATCCACATGGGCCACGTGCGCAACTATACGCTGGGTGATGTGGTGGCCCGCTATAAGCGGGCGCGGGGCTTTAATGTCATGCATCCCATTGGCTGGGATGCTTTTGGTCTGCCGGCGGAAAACGCGGCCTTTGAGCGCAAAGTGCACCCGGCCGATTGGACCTACCGCAACATTGATGCGATGCGGACAGAGCTGAAATCCATGGGCCTGTCGATCGACTGGTCCCGCGAATTCGCCACCTGTGACCCCGAATACTATGAGCAGCAACAGCGCATGTTCATCGAGATGTATAGAAAAGGACTGGTGTACCAGAAGGAAAGCTGGGTGAACTGGGACCCCGTGGAAATGACGGTTCTGGCCAACGAGCAGGTCGAGGCCGGGCGCGGCTGGCGCTCCGGCGCGCTGGTGGAAAAGCGCCAGCTGACCCAGTGGTTCTTCAAGATCACCGACTATGCACCGCAATTGCTCGACGCCATCAAGGATGACCTCGATCGCTGGCCAGACAAGGTGCGCCTGATGCAGGAGAACTGGATTGGTCGCTCCGAAGGCGCGGAAATGTCGCTGCCGATCCAAGGACGGGACGAGCAACTGGTGGTGTTCACAACGCGCCCGGACACGATCTATGGCGCTTCGTTCTTTGGCATGGCGCCGGAGCACCCCCTGGCCGCTGAACTGGCGCAAAGCAACGAAGAGCTGGCCGAATTCATCCGCGAGTGCCAGCGATCTGGCACGTCTGAAGCTGAGCTGGAAACGCAGGAGAAAAAGGGCTTCGACACGGGATTGCGAGTGCAACACCCGGCCAAGCCTGACGAAACACTTCCGCTGATGGTCGCCAATTTCATCTTGATGGATTACGGCACAGGCGCGATTTTTGGCTGTCCGGCGCATGACCAGCGCGACCTGGATTTCGCCCGCAAATATAACCTGCCCGTGACCCGCGTGGTCGCCGGTCCTGATGGTGACGAAGGACCAATCGGGGAAGAGGCCTATGTTGGCGATGGCCCGCACGTCAACTCCGGCCCTATGAACGGTATGATGACCGCCGAAGCCAAAAGCGCTGCGATCAAGACGCTGGAAGAGCAGAAGGCTGGTGCGGGTCGCATCACGTACCGCCTGCGCGATTGGGGCGCATCGCGGCAGCGCTACTGGGGCTGTCCGATCCCGATGACGCACTGCGAGGTATGCGGTGTCGTGCCGGTTGCCGATGATCAATTGCCTGTTGAGTTACCCAAGGACGTCAGCTTTGACACGCCCGGTAACCCGCTCGACCACCACGAAAGCTGGAAGCAGACGACCTGCGGAAAGTGTGGCGGTCCGGCGCGGCGGGAAACCGATACGCTCGATACCTTCGTCGATTCTTCCTGGTACTTCGCTCGCTTTACCTCGCCGCGCGCGGAAACGCCGGTGATCCGTGAGGATGCAGACTACTGGTTGCCTGTCGATCAGTATGTGGGCGGCGTTGAGCACGCGGTGCTACACCTGCTCTACTCGCGCTTTTTCACCCGTGCGATGAAAGTCATTGGACAAGGCGCGGTTGATGAGCCCTTTGCCGGGCTGTTTACCCAGGGCATGGTTTGCCACGAGACCTACAAGGGCCCGGACGGCAATTGGCTCGCCCCGGACGAAATCGAGAAGTCGGGCGAAGGTTACGTCACCATCGAGGGCGCACAGCCGGTGGAGGTTGGCCGGGTTATCAAGATGTCCAAGTCCAAGCGCAATGTCGTTGCACCGGCCCAGATTATCCAAGTGTACGGTGCCGACACGGCACGCTGGTTCATGCTGTCCGATTGCCCGCCTGACCGCGATCTGGAGTGGACCGAATCCGGGGCGGAAGGTGCGTGGCGCTACACACAGCGCGTGTTCCGGCTGATCAACGAAGCCATCCCCATGCTGTCCCAGCCGGGTGATGCCGACGCTGACGCGATGAAGGCACTGCGGGTGTCCACGCACAAAATGGTGCATGGCGTGACCGCCGATATCGAATCCTTCGCGTTCAACAAATCGGTTGCGCGGCTTTATGAGTACGCCAACGACCTGAGCAAAGCGCTGGGCAAGGATGGGGTCGCGGGTGAACCACTGGCCGAGGCGCTGCGGTTCTTCGTAAGGTCCTTCGAACCAATGATGCCGCATTTGGCGCAGGAGCTCTGGGCCGCTTTGGGTCAGGACGACCTGATCTGTCAGGCTCCGTGGCCCGAGGTCGATGCCGCCCTACTGGTGGACGATTCGGTCACCATCGGCGTGCAGGTCAACGGTAAGCTGCGCGGCACCATCGACATGGCCAAGGATGCCTCCAAGGAGGACACCGAAGCGGCAGCCATGGCGTTGGAAGGGGTTCAGCGCGCGCTCGACGGCGGCACGCCAAAGAAGGTGATCGTGGTGCCTGGGCGCATCGTGAACATCGTGGCCTAGGCTGATGAACCGGGCCGCCCTCGCCCTGTTGATGCTCCTGGGACTCGCCGCGTGCGGGTTTCAGCCCCAGCTGCGCGACACGAGCGGCCAATATGATATCTCTATTCCAGCGCTGGATGGCCGCGATGGCCAGATCCTGCGTGCGGCGTTGGTCCAGCGGGTCAATCGGTTCAACCAACCGATCACCCCGACCTACGTCCTCGACCTGGCACTGGCCGTTGAAGCCCGCGAGGTGGTCCGCTTTGAGCAGGAAGGATGCGCGGCAAGTGGGCAGAATTGCACGTGGCTGGAAATCGTTGCTCAATCGCCCGTCACCATTCGCGCCAACTCGCTAAGCCACGGCAATCTCATGGTTTGGCAGGGGGTGGCGCGCGGTCGGGCAGACGTCCGGCTGGCGCAACTGGGGTGGGCCGGCGCGCCGACGCTGGAACAGGCCAAGGAACGGGCCCTGATTCAACTTGCCGACGACATCGCCATGCAGGTTGGACTGGCCCTGTCCCGCCTATGACGAAGATTTCCGCCGCCAACGCAGACAGCTTCTGCAAAACCGCACCCCGCTCGGCCCGGTTTGCGCTCCTGTACGGTCCGGACCGAGGTCTGGTGCAGGAGCGGGCCGGTCTGGTTCGCAGCGCTGTTTTCGGGGACGACTATGACCCGATGAACCACGTCAAACTGACCGCCACGGAGGTCGAGACCGACCCTGTGCGGCTGATCGACGAAGCGCGGTCGCTGTCGCTCATGGGCGGACCGCGACTGGTTGAGGCCAGCGGCTCGGATGCTGATCTGGTGCGGGCGCTGACCCCCCTGATCGCTGAACCGGGAACGCTGTCTGCCTTTATGCTGATCACCGCTGACGATCTGAACACACGCTCGAAACTGCGCACGCTGGCCGAGAAGACGGACGGCTTTGGCGCGGTCGCCTGCTACGCCGATGATGCACGGACCATCCCGGTGCTGATCCGCAGCGTGCTGGAGGAGCAGCACGGTCTGACCATTGGCGCCGATGCGCGCCAGGCCTTGTCTCAGCAATTGGGCGGGGATCGGGCACTGACGCTGGGCGCGTTGGAGAAACTGGCGCTCTACGTTCGCGAGGGGGAAGTGCGGCTCGAGGATGTACAGGCCTGCGCCATCGACGCCGCTGCGCTGGACATGGACCGCTTGCTGTTCGCCGTGACCGCCGGTGATGGGGCGCGAGTCGACGCGGAGTTCGACCGTCAACTGCGAGCAGGAACCGATCCGAATGCGATTCTGGCCATGCTGCGGCTGCACCTAAACCGCTTCATGAACGTCGGCATCGGCGTCAGTGAGGGGCAGCCGCTGAGTGCTGCCGTCGGCGCGCTGAGACCGCCGCTGTTTTTTAAGATCAAGGATGCTTTTATAGCCCAAGTCCGCGATTGGCCGCTGGACCGCTCGCTGCGGGCGCTGGACCGGGTCCGCGACACCCTCGTCAGCATCCGCCAAACCGGCGCGCCCACGGTCGCGCTGACGCGGCAATGCTTGTTCGATGTGGCGTCAATACGGACTTAATCCAGAATTAGATGGTCGGGACTCACTCCTGAGCGGCGACCTGCGCGGCGAGGTGTGAGGCGGCGAGGGCGTCGCGTTCGGAACGTCGCATTTTCTGGCTCTCGGACTTGAGCTGACCGCAGGCCGCGAGAATGTCTTCCCCCCGTGTGGTCCGAACCGGCGCAGACATGCTCGCGTCTTGCACAATTGACTGAAACGACGCGATACGGCGGGCGCTGGAGCACTCGTAGTCCGAGCCCGGCCAGGGGTTGAAGGGGATTAGGTTGATCTTTGAGGGAATGCCGCGCAGCAACCGGACCAACTGGCGCGCGTCCGCGTCGCTGTCGTTGATGCCCTTGAGCATGACGTACTCAAAGGTAATCCGCCGTGCATTGGTAACACCCGGGTAGGTGCGGCAGGCGTCGAGCAGTTCTTCGAGCGGGTATTTCTTGTTGATCGGCATGATGGCGTCGCGGGTATCATTATCGACGGCGTGCAGCGATACGGCCAGATTGACGTTCAGCTCTTCCCCGCACTTACGCATGGCCGGAACCACGCCAGAGGTTGAAAGCGTGATCCGGCGCTTGGACAATGAAATGCCTTCGCCATCCATGACAATCCGCAGCGCTGCGGCGACGTTGTCGTAGTTATAGAGCGGCTCGCCCATGCCCATCATCACCACGTTGGTGATCATCCGCGAATGATCTGATGGGGTCGGCCACTCGCCAAAAGCATCGCGGGCAAGCATGAGCTGACCGACGACCTCTGAGGCTGTGAGATTGCGCACAAGGCGCTGGGTGCCCGTGTGGCAGAACGTGCAGGTAAGCGTGCAGCCCACCTGGCTCGACACACACAGCGTGCCGCGATCGGCTTCGGGGATGTGAACGGTCTCGACTTCGTTACCATCAGGGAATTTCAGCAGCCACTTGGCTGTGCCATCGACTGAATTCAGCGCTTCAGACACGGTTGGGCGTTCGATGACGAATTCGTCGGCGAGCTGGCGACGAAAGTCCTTTGAGAGGTTGGACATGGCATCAAAGTCGGTGACGCCCTGCCAATAGAGCCAGTGCCAGAGCTGCTTGGTGCGGAAATTCTTGTGCCCGCGCTCCTCCAGCATGCCGGCCAGTTGCTCACGCGGAATGCCGATCAGGTTGATTTTCTGACCGTCAGCGGAGGCGAACTGATCTGGGTTCAGCGCCATTGAGGCGCTCATCTGGGGATTGGCAGCGACGTGATTCATGGCTCACCAGTGCCACAGCCCGCCACCATTCTCAACTCCGGACGGCCATGCGTCGCTCGCTGGGCCTCAAACCGGGGCCGTGCTTAAAGAGCGACGTCGATGTCTGGCCGATTCTCTTGCCGCTCTTTGCGACGATCAGATGCCGCAGGCTTCGCTGATCTTGTTGAAGGCTTTAGTGAAACCGCGCAGTGAAAAGACGTCGTTGATGTTGTTGCCACGCGATGAACGGCTGTCGAGGCTGATCGTCAGGCCCCGTTTCATGGCGTTGACCAGCGTTCCGTCATCGTTGGGGTGGCCCCAGGCGGTTTCGCGGCCCTTGGTGAACATGGCAAAGCGCTGGTTGCCGATGGAGGCAATAGGCTCGTTGTTCGTTTGGAACGGGAAACCCGACTCAAAGGACACGACGCTTTTCTCTACGCCCGG
>Ga0115564_10005067_pt1 | contig 10584 bp, 10 predicted proteins | sample COGITO_mtgs_1105_7_FD_88680 | JGI IMG/M metagenome (GOLD analysis project Ga0115564, IMG submission 88680) | Pelagic marine microbial communities from North Sea - COGITO_mtgs_110523 | ecosystem: Environmental > Aquatic > Marine > Epipelagic | place: Germany:Helgoland, sampling site Kabeltonne... | reverse complement strand
CAAGGGATCTTCGTGAACTGCTTTTTTGTAAAAAGAAACAGCAGCAGCAAAATTTCCTAACTTTTCGTGGCACTCGCCTATTCTAATATACGCAAAGGCCGTTGCATCATCTAACTCAAGAGTGATTAAGTAATTGTCTATTGCTTCTTGATACCTTGCTAATTCTTCTAATGTTTTTGCTTTTTCCAAATACCCACCAATAAAAGACTCGTCAATTAAAACAGCATAATCGAAAGCACCCAATGCGTCTTCATACAATTCTAAAATAAAATACTGTCTCCCTAATTGATGCCAAGCAACTTCACAATACGGATTTACTTCAATATAAGCATTCAAATAAGTAATGGCTTCTTGATGTTCTTTTACCATATCAAAACAATACACCACATTATAGAGTGCAGCATAATCTTCATAATCTACATGTACACATTTTATAAAGGTGCTCCGTGCATTTTTAAAGTCGTCTAGGTACAGATACTCCATCCCCAACAAGGACCAAACATCTAATTTATCATCTGTAAAAGTCAAGGCTTTTTTTAAGAGTTCAATGGCTTCATTATGATTTCCTTTTTTAGAACTAATGGTTGCTTTCTGTATAAACACCTCATCATTATTTGGCTCTAAACGCTCAATAATCCGAAGCAACATCACCGCCTTATCTAACTCATCTTCAAAAACATAAATCTCTACTTGTAGTAATTTTAAGTCTACTGAAGCAGGATGCTGTTGCAGCCCAAGTTTTACTGCTTTTTTTGCCAAAGCATGTTTACCAGCATCTAAATAATGAATAATTATTTCTTCAAACTCAACCAAATCAAAAAAATAAACAGCGTTGGTTTTAAGCATGGATTCAAATTTTAATAGAGACATGTGCTATGAGATTTGAATTAGTATTTAAAGGTAATACAACACTGGGTTCGCATTTAATTTTGGTTGATTTGTTGTCAACAATTTAATTAACATTGCGTCGTTGGTGTTTTTTAGTCGGTATAAATTTTGCATATACATATATTTACAGTAATTTTGATTTTCAATAACTATCAAGCTAATTTGATAGCTTTCTTATGAGCAATAAAACCTTACTTAACTCAAAAGATATTGAAATAATTTTACATCGATTGGCGTGTCAGTTAATCGAAAACCACAACGATTTTTCGAATACAATTCTAATTGGCTTGCAGCCAAGAGGAAGTTATTTGGCCAATAGACTCGCCGATGTTTTAAAAAATGAATACCAGATTAAGGATTTACAATTGGGCCTTTTAGACATTACTTTTTACAGAGACGATTTTAGAAGAAGAAAGGCTCCTTTAGAAGCAGCTGCAACTGAAATGGATTTTTTAATTGAAGGGAAAGATGTAGTAATTATTGACGATGTTTTGTTTTCTGGGAGAAGTGTAAGAGCTGCATTAACTGCAATGCAATCTTATGGAAGACCAGAAAGTATTGAGTTATTAGTATTAATAGACAGACGTTTTAGCAGACATTTACCAATTCAGCCAGATTATAGAGGCAGACAAGTAGATGCTATCAACGAAGAAAAAGTATTAGTTACTTGGAAAGAAACACACAAAAAAGACGCAGTTTATATCGAAATTAAGTAATATGTCAGAATTAAGTGTACCACATTTATTGGGAATAAAATATTTAAAATCAACTGATATTGATCTTATTTTTAAGACTGCCGATCACTTTAAAGCGGTAATTAATCGACCTATTAAAAAAGTTCCTTCACTTAGAGATATTACCATCGCGAACTTGTTTTTTGAAAACAGCACCCGTACAAAATTGAGTTTTGAATTGGCAGAAAAAAGACTTTCTGCAGATGTAATTAACTTTTCTGCAGGACAATCATCCGTTAAAAAAGGAGAAACTTTAATAGACACGGTCAACAATATTTTAGCCATGAAAGTTGATATTGTTGTGATGCGACATGCAAATGTTGGCGCCGGAGTTTTCTTATCCAAACATGTAGATGCAAAAATTATTAATGCAGGAGATGGAACCCATGAACACCCAACGCAAGCCTTACTCGATTCTTATTCTATAAGAGAAAAATTAGGCAACGTAAAAGGAAAAAAAGTACTGATTGTAGGCGATGTACTTCACTCTAGAGTTGCTTTATCAAACATCTTTGCCTTACAATTACAAGGAGCAGAAGTAAAAGTATGCGGACCCACCACTTTAATTCCTAAATACATTGCTAGCCTTGGGGTTGCCGTAGAAACCAACCTAAAAAAAGCCTTAGAATGGTGTGATGTTGCAAATGTTTTGCGTGTTCAGCATGAAAGAATGGATATTAACTACTTTCCTTCCACAAGAGAATACACTCAACTGTTTGGAATTAATCAAGAAATTTTAGACAACCTTGGCAAGAAGATTGTAATCATGCATCCAGGTCCTATCAATCGTGGAGTAGAAATAACAAGTGCAGTAGCAGATTCAAATGAATCCATCATTTTAGAGCAAGTAGAAAACGGAGTTGCAATAAGAATGGCGGTCATTTATTTACTAGCACAACAGGTTAAAAGATAAACAATGCAAATAGAAAAAAAAGAGCGTTTCACCCTTATTTTACCCGATGAAAACTCGTTTAAAGCATTTTATGATTCTTTTTTAATTGAAGAGAAAAAACATCAAAAAGAAAATATTATTATTCGAGTTTCTAATAACTTTAACATTACTACCGAAGAATTTTTATTATTTTTGAAGATTGCGACTCAAAAAAAAGAAAATGGCACATCATTTGTTATTGTAAATTCAGCAATAGATATTGATGATTTTCCAGAGAGTTTTAACGTCACTCCTACTTTACAAGAAGCAGAAGATGTCATAGAAATGGAAGCGATAGAGAGAGAATTAGGGTTTTAGAAAAGGAACAAATGATAAAAAAAATACTTTTTATTTTATTTTTAAGTAGCACATCTTTAGGGTTTTCACAAGAGAAATCCATTAATGATTTGTCTGCTGCACCAAATCCTTTTATAAATTCCACAAAAATTAGTTTTACTTCAGCATCAAATGAGACTCTCTCTTTTACGGTAATAAACGTATTAGGAAAAACTGTATTTAAAAAAAATATTGACATAAAACCAGGCAAAAACACCCTTCCTTTTTACAAAAATGATTTACCAAAAGGAATGTACATCTATAGCATACAAAACATGTCTAAAACGATCTCTAAACGGCTTGTCATTAGATGAGTATAAAACTAACTATTTTAGGATGTCATTCTGCCACTCCAAGAATAAACGCTTTTCCTACTTCCCAATATTTAGAGATTAATAACCGTCATTTTTTAATTGATTGTGGCGAAGGAACACAACGCCAATTGCGAAAATACAAAGTAGGTTTTTCTAAGATAAATCATATTTTTATTTCCCATTTACATGGAGATCATTTTTATGGTTTGGTCGGATTGTTAGCAACCTTCGGAATTCTAAACAGAGAAAAAGAGCTTCATATTTTTGGACCAAAAGGCATTAAAGAGGTTACTTTATTGCAATTAAAAGTTTCTCAATCTCATGCAAAATATAGTATGATTTTTCACGAGTTATCTTCCAAAAAAAGCGAACTTATTTTTGAAGATGATAAAGTCACTGTCAGCACCATTCCACTTAACCACAGAGTGTATACAAACGGTTATTTATTTACAGAAAAAGAGAAGTCTAGAAAACTGAACATGCTAAATATTAGCGGATATCCCGCAATTGATAGAGCAGATTTTTTAAACATAAAAGCAGGCAGAGATGTTGTTTTAGCATCTGGTGAAATAGTGCCAAATTCTGCATTAACAATCGATCCACCAAAAGCGTTAAGTTTTGCTTTTTGTAGTGACACCATTTATAAGCCAGACATTATACCCATCATAAAAAACGCAGATTTGTTATACCATGAAGCTACTTTTTTAGCGGATAGAGAAGATTTGGCAAAAAAAACAAAGCATGCAACCACAAAACAAGCTGCTGAAATTGCAAAACAAGCAATGGTAAAGCAATTAGTTATTGGACATTATTCTGGCAGATACAAAGACATCTCAGTATTTAAAAAAGAGGCACAAGAAATTTTTGAAAACACAGCATTGGCAGAATCTGGTAAAATTTTTAGTGTAAACGAATAGAAATTACTATTCAATAACACGGAGTACCATTTGCCTAGAAATAATTTAAATTCATGAGTATCTCCGAAATCAATAATGACATCCCTTTATTTGCAAACGACACGATTATCTTTGGGTTTTTATGTGTACTTCTTGCAGGAATTTTTTACACTTCAAAACAAGCTGCTTTTAAAAAATTCTACAAAATAGTACCCGCCCTTTTACTCTGTTATTTTCTGCCCTCTGTCTCTAGTTCCCTTGGCATTATTGCCGATAAATGGATTGATGTGCACGCCACGATTCATCATTTAAACGCACTCTATGGAAATTTGGAAACGGTCACAAATTTAGCCTCTTTAAAAGCATACATTGCCACAAACAATATTGATTCTGCGTTGTATGCTCAATTTACTGGAAGTAGTAAAATTTATTATATTTCTTCTCGTTTTTTATTGCCCGCTTCTTTAGTTTTATTAACCTTAAGTATCGATTTAAAAGGTATTTTTAAGTTAGGCTCAAAAGCATTAATTCTCTTTTTAACCGCAACTTTTGGCGTAGTGATTGGTGGTCCTTTAGCCATTGTATTCTTTAAATTTGTAGCACCCGATATTCTGGTACAAGTAGAAGGAACAGCGCTTTGGAAAGGCTTGTCTACCGTTGCAGGAAGTTGGATTGGCGGAGGCGCAAACCAACTCGCCATGAAAGAACAATGGGACGTTTCTGACAGTCTTTTTAGTATTATGGCTGTGGTTGATGTATTGGTTGCTGAAGTCTGGATGGCTATTCTGTTATTAGGAGTTGGAAAATCTGAAGTGATTGACAGCTGGTTGAAAGCAGATACTTCTTCCATAACGGCACTAAAAAACAAGATGGAAAAATTCACTTTAGAAACAGCAAGAATCCCCTCTTTTAACGATTTAATACTTCTTTTAGGAATTGCTTTTGGAGTCACTTCCTTGGGGCATATTGTAGGAGAAAATTTAGGAAGCTACATTACCAACAAAGTTCCTTTTTTAGTTGACTTTGGATTAGGAAGCCCATTTTTTTGGTTGATAATTACAGCGACAACAATAGGGGTTTTCTTATCCTTTACAAAAGTAAAAAGTTATGAAGGTGCAGGTGCGAGTAAAATAGGAACCGTTTTTATTTATATTTTAGTGGCATCTATTGGTATGAAAATGAACTTAGTTGCGATTGTAGAAAACAGCAGTTTATTTGCGATTGGTTTTGTTTGGATGCTTATTCATGCAGGATTATTAATCATTGTCGCAAAAATTATAAAAGCGCCCTACTTCTTTTTGGCAGTAGGCTCAAAAGCAAATATTGGCGGAGCAGCTTCTGCACCTATTATTGCGGGTGCCTTTCATCCCTCTTTAGCGCCTGTAGGAGTTTTATTGGCTGTTTTGGGATATGCAGTCGGAACGTACGGCGCATTCTTTTGTGCCTTACTAATGAAATGGGTAAGTTAAATTACACTATTTTCGCAACAATTATTTTAACATAAAACAGCCATTTAAAAACAAAATTTAGAGATATGAAGAAAATTATTATTCTTTTAGTAGTATCCATTTTCATAAGTGCTTGTTCTTCCAAAAAGGAAGGAAACATGCTAGTACAAGGACAAATTAAAGGCCTTAAAAAAGGAACCTTATACCTTCAAAAAATGAAAGACACCCTTTTAGTATCTGTAGATTCAATCCATTTATTAGGAAAAGATACCTTTGTCTTAACAGATAATGTGGATACCCCTGTACTTTATTATTTAACTTTTGATGGAAATACTACCGACAAAAGAATTTTGTTTTTTGGAGAAAAAGGGACAATTACAATTCATGATAAAGTAACAGAATTTGGATATAATCCAGAAATTTCTGGTTCAAAGAACCAAACAGCTTTTGATCAATTCAATCAAATTAAAAACAGGTTTCAAAATGAACGTTTAGAATTTATCAAAAAAAACTTTGAAGCTAAGAGAGCAAATGATCGAGCATTGATCACACAACTAGAAAAAGACTACAAAAAGCTGATCAGAAAGCGCGTGTTGTATACCACTAATTTTGCACTTACAAACGCCCATTTAGAAGTAGCTCCTTATATTGCACTTACAGAAATGTATGATGCCAGTTTAAAAATGTTAGATACCGTAAATAATACATTATCAAACAAAGTAAAAACCTCTGTTTACGGAAAACGTTTTCAAGAATACATAAATACCCTGAAAGAAAACAACTAATTTGGATCCCAAAAGACACTCCCTTTTGCTTAACTAATCACACTCCAAATTTTAGATGTTTTAGACAATGCTATATACGTTTTTTTAATATTGCTATTTTCAGGTTTCGATAAAGTAGCATCTTTCTCCAGAAGCGCCATTGCCGTATTTCTTGCCGCCACTAAAATCTGAGTATCTTTCACAATGTCGGCGATTTTTAAGTTTAAAACGCCACTTTGTTGTGTGCCCATTAAATTTCCTGGACCACGAAGCTTTAAATCAACTTCTGCAATTTTAAAACCATCTGTAGTATCTACCATGGTTTTTAAACGCGTTTTTCCCTCTGGAGATAATTTATAACTAGACAATAGAATACAATAGCTTTGGTCTGCTCCTCGACCAACCCTCCCGCGTAACTGGTGTAATTGTGATAAGCCAAATCGCTCTGAACTTTCAATAACCATCACACTTGCATTGGGTACATTTACTCCTACTTCAATTACCGTTGTGGCAACCATAATCTGCGTTTCTCCTTTTACAAAACGTTGCATTTCATACTCTTTATCAGCAGGTTTCATTTGCCCATGCACAATACTAATTTGATATTTTGGTGTTGGAAACTCTCGAGAAATACTTTCATATCCGTCCATTAAATCTTTATAATCCATGACTTCAGATTCTTGAATTAACGGATACACAACATACACTTGCCTTCCTTTATCAATCTCATCTTTCATGAATTTAAAAACTGACAAACGATTGCTATCAAAACGATGTACTGTTTTCACTTCTTTTCTTCCAGGTGGCAATTCATCAATAACAGAAATATCTAAATCTCCATATACAGACATTGCCAAAGTTCTTGGTATGGGCGTCGCCGTCATTACTAAAATATGGGGAGGTAATGAATTTTTAGACCACAATTTTGCTCTTTGAGCTACACCAAATCTGTGTTGCTCATCAATAATTGCAATTCCAAGGTTTTTAAATTGGACTTTATCTTCCAACAACGCATGGGTTCCTATCAAAATATGTAGGGTACCGTCTTCTAAGCTTTCATGAATTACTCTTCTTTTTTTTATTTTTACGGAACCGGTTAATAAATCTACCTTTAAGTTCATGTCTTTCAACAACTCAGAAACTGCATGATAATGTTGTGTTACTAAAATTTCTGTCGGCGCCATTAGGGTCGCTTGAAATCCGTTATCTATTGCTAAAAGCATGGCCAACAAAGCAACAATGGTTTTTCCAGAACCTACATCTCCTTGTAATAAGCGATTCATATGTGCACCAGAAGCTACGTCTTTTCGAATTTCTTTTAGTACTCTTTTTTGCGCATTGGTTAAAGAAAAAGGCAAATGGTTGGTATAAAAAGTATTGAAGTTTTCACTTACATTTTCAAAAACAAGCCCTTTAATTTTTATTTTATTGAGCTGTTTTTTGCGTAGTAGTTGAAGCTGGATAAAAAATAATTCTTCAAATTTTAAGCGATATTGTGCTTTCGCTAAGTTTTCTTAACTCTTAGGAAAATGTGCATTTAAGAGCGCTTCCCGTTTGCCCATTAATGTATAATCAGCTATTATTTCTTGAGAAAGACTTTCTTGAATTCCTTCATAAAATTGCTGCAATAAATGTTGTACATAGGTTCGCATTAACTTATTAGAAACGCCAGAATTTGTTAATTTCTCTGTAGAGGGATAAACAGGTTGCATTTTAGTTTGCAACTTTTTCTTGTATTCTTTAACCAATTCTATTTCTGGATGTGGAATGCTAAAATTTCCATTATAATGATTTAGTTTTCCATAGACCACATAAGGTTCATTTATTTTGAGCGCATCTTTGATCCATTTTTGTCCTCTAAACCAAACCAACTCCATAGTTCCTGTAGCATCTTGAAAAGTTGCTACGAGCCTACTGCCTCTTTTTTGAGCCACCGATTTAACCTGGGTAATCTTACCAACAATTTGTACCTCTGAAGTATTGGGCTGTAACTCTTTAATGGTGTAAAAAGCCGTTTTATCAATATATCTAAATGGAAAAAAATTGAGTAAATCATCGCAGGTTTTCAATCCCAATTCGGTATATAAAAGCGTGGCTCTTTGCACACTAATTCCTTTAATATATGTAATTGGATAACTTAAATTCACTTTATAAATATATGAATAACGAAAATACAAAATACCTTTTATTTAATGTACCTTTGCCCCCTTATTATACTAAAAAAATGAGATTACACAGAAACTTAACTTTTTCGGTTATAGATAGTATTAGAGACATTTTTAATGAAGGTGTTTATGCAGACAAAGCAGTCGAAAAAGCACTTAAAAGAGACAAACGCTGGGGAGCAAGAGACCGCAAGTTTGTTGCAGAAACCATCTATGACATTGTAAGATGGAACAGATTATATGCCGAAATTGCGGAAGTAAAAATACCGTATGATAGAGATAATATTTGGCGACTTTTTTCTGTTTGGTGTATCTTAAGAGGAATTGCATTGCCCGATTGGAATCAAATTGGTGATGTTCCTGAGCGAAAAATTAAAGGTCGTTTTGCAGAATTGTCAAGAACTAGAAAATACAGAGAATCGATTCCTGATTGGATGGATGAAATGTGTGTAAAAGAATTAGGAGAAGAAACTTGGACCAAAGAAATTGCCGCTTTAAATGTACAAGCAAAAGTAATTTTAAGAACTAATACGTTAAATATTTCAAGAGAAATTCTTCAAAAAAAATTAAAAGCAGAAGAAGTAATTACCGAGTTTTCATCAGAACATCCCGATGCATTGGTATTACCAGAAAGAGCCAATGTTTTTAGAACAGAAGCTTTTCATAATGGTTATTTTGAAGTACAAGATGCCTCTTCTCAATTAGTTGCTGCCTATTTAGATGTAAAACCTGGCATGAAGGTTATTGACACTTGTGCTGGTGCTGGAGGAAAAACATTGCATTTGGCTGCGCTAATGGAAAATAAAGGGCAAATCATTGCCATGGATATTTATGAAAGTAAACTCCGTAAATTAAAAGTGAGGGCCAAAAGAAACAAAGCACACAATATTGACATGCGTGTTATTGATTCTACAAAACCAATAAAAAAATTACATGGAAAAGCAGACAGAGTTCTAATTGATGCACCGTGTTCTGGCTTGGGAGTTATTCGTAGAAACCCTGATTCTAAATGGAAATTACAACCTGAGTTTATAGAAAATATTAAAAAAGTACAACAAGATGTTTTACAGCAATATTCTAAAATGGTAAAACCTGGAGGAAAAATGGTGTATGCTACCTGTTCTGTTTTGCCGTCAGAAAATCAGGATCAAGTGACTACTTTTCTAGCTTCTGAAGCAGGTAAAGAATTTTTCTTTGTTTCTGACAAAAAAGTATTGGCGCATATTTCTGGTTTCGATGGATTTTATATGGCCCTCTTAGAAAAGAAATAAAGAATCGATAGACCTCTACTAGAACAAAATACCCCAATTCTTTAAAATACATTTTAAGGCTTCAGATAGTAAAACTAAAATAATAAATCACGCTGATTTTTACTCAAAACCTAAAATAACCAAAAAGCCCGAACATTTCTGTAAGGGCTTTTTCATTCTGATAAATTATGTAGCGTTTATTTTTTTATAAACTTTGAATTTACTTGACGCATACCATCTGATATCTTAATCGTATACACACCGCTTGGCAAAGCTTTAATATCGATGTTATTTGTATTCTTTGCAGTATGAACTTTCTTACCTAGAACAGTATAGACTGAAACCGATAGCGGTGTTTTATTTCCTTTTATAAATAACGTACCCGCTGTTGGATTTGGGCATAGCGTATACTCCGCTTCTTTATTAACAAAACGATTTGCACTTAAAACTTCATCAGAAACTGCGATCCAATTTATTGCCAGCGCATTGTCGAAAGTAACATCTGTAAGTTCTAAAAGGTCACCTTCACCATCAGCAGAGGTTGGCCAAGGAGCTTCATCTGAATATGCTACTTCATCAATCACATTCCCAAAAGCGTCAACCAAAACCAAATGGTAGCTTTTATTGGATAGCGTTCTACTAAATTTTCCAAAAGGAGCGACCCCATATTTATCTTCAAAAGTACTTCTATCTCCCGCTAAACTTATAGATGCTCCCGCAGCAATAGTACTTCCTTGAGGAAATTGATAGGACATCCCCAATTTTGAAAAGTAGATTCCAGTAAGATTTATCTCTGTATTTCCTGTATTTTGAATTTCGATGAACTCTAAGTCGTCACTATCCGTAAACGTTTCTGTT
>Ga0115564_10005062_pt1 | contig 10591 bp, 12 predicted proteins | sample COGITO_mtgs_1105_7_FD_88680 | JGI IMG/M metagenome (GOLD analysis project Ga0115564, IMG submission 88680) | Pelagic marine microbial communities from North Sea - COGITO_mtgs_110523 | ecosystem: Environmental > Aquatic > Marine > Epipelagic | place: Germany:Helgoland, sampling site Kabeltonne... | reverse complement strand
ACGATATCGTTGGCATTATCCATAAAATTCTCAAGAAGTTGCAAAAAAACACACATTTATAGATCAAGTGTTTGATTGGGTGCTGGTTTTTCTATAACCTTGCACCATTGTACCGCCTTTGATCTGGCTAGCATATCCACAATCAAAACGGGTGTCGTGCAATAGGTTTACTTAAAACAATAAAATTAGAGATACAGAGCCATTATGAGACGCACATTATTTATTTATAGCTTTATTATTAGTTTAATTGCCGCTTTGGCATTACCCCCCATTTTAGACTCCGTGCTACAAGGTTTGAACATTGTTGAGACCCAGTATGAGTTAGCCGTGGCCGTCATTTTTGTCATGTTCTGGATCGCCACCTTAGCCACCGGAGTTAAGTTTATTTCTCAAGGTGCAGAAGAAGATGGCCAGTGGGATGAAATGGATGACGACCCTAACCGTGAATCAGGCACCGTTAAATGGTTTAACGTCACCAAAGGTTTTGGCTTTGTTACTCGTGACCAAGGTGATGATGTATTTGTTCATTTTCGCTCGATCCGTGGCAAAGGCCACCGGTCCTTGTTAGAAGGCCAAAGAGTGCGCTTTAGCGTCACTGAAAGTGACAAAGGCATTCAAGCCGAAGATGTGTCTATCGTCGGCTAGCCTTGTATCATTTTAGTTAAAAAGGGTGAGCTGCTAACGCGAACCCTTATGCTTAGAAGAATTAAAAGGTTTTATGCACATTAAGGATCGACTGGATTGAATAGATTATTGAATTGAACTGAAGCTCGATCAAACTAAAAATAAAAATAAACTTAAAATAGGGTGGGGGTTTGCAAAGTGGACCATGTGCAACAACTGCCTTACTCAAACGATACTGGTTTAGGCCAAACTGCAAAGATTGGCCTCATTGTGTTGCAAACCGATCAAACTTTAGAAGATGAGTTTCGGCAGATGTTAGCCTTTGACGGTGTGGCCTGCTACCACTCACGCATTGCCAATGCCATGCATGTGACGCCGCAAACTCTGGCGCAGATGCAAACTGATCTGCCCATAGCGGCACGTTTATTACCCCAAGCCTTTGCCTTTGATGCCATTGGCTATGGCTGCACATCGGGTGCTACCATTATTGGTGAAGCGCAGGTGGCGCAATTAATCTTGGCAGAACACCCCTCCGCGAAGGTGAGTAACCCCTTAACAGCCTGCAAATCAGCTTGTGGAGCTCTAAAACTCAATCATATTGCCTTGCTCACACCCTACTCGCCCCATGTCACACAGGCCCTAAGCGACAACCTAAATGCCAGTGGCATTAACGTGTGTCGCACAGGTTATTTTGATATCGAAGATGATTTTACAGTGGGTCGTGTTGATGCAAGCAGTATTTTTAATGCCATTGTGGCTTTGGGTGCTCATGCACAGTGTGATGGGGTATTTGTGTCCTGTACCAGTTTAAGAGTGGCAAACATTATTCATAAGGCAGAACAGAAACTAGGGAAGCCTGTGATCTCAAGCAATCAGGCCCTAGCTTGGCATTTACTGCGGCTTTCAGGCGTATCTCACAATTCAGCTCAGGAACTAAGTCAAAAGTCAGCTCAAAAACCAGATCAATTTGGTACTTTATTTAATCAACCACTACCCAATTAACCCTTGGGCTCTCTGGTCAAATCTAATCACTGGCTAACAGATGATTAAGGCCGCAGCAGTTCTGCTGTCCAAGCCGAATGAAAATTATAGCTATCACTATCACCTTTGAAATAACTCACAAAGGATTGATGATCTTCTAGGGCAAGCTCAGCTTTGCCCTTTTTGCCTTTTAAAAATACTTTGATGCCTGTGATATTAGTTTTGCAATTCGCCTGTTTACCGTTGCCGCTCACTTGAGATGGGCGTACAAAGCCATAGTAATTGGTGCAAAGTTCGTTTTTGCCTCGCTTTGTTTGGGATACGTCATATCTAGACTCATAAGTATAAACCCCAGTACCCTGTTGCCAAGTGGATGGGTATGCAATGCCTGGAATGATGGCAAAGGGCTACAGCTGGCTTTGGCAAAACGCGCTTCTCGAACTTATAGCTTACTGCTAAACTAGCGCTACACACTAAGCAGTGGAGATACGCTATGAAGTCTTATGACGAACTTAAAGCTGAAATGCTTAAGGGTTCTCTTGTTGAAGGAAGGAAGAAGAAATGAATTTAGTCAAAAATATATGAGAGCATTTACTACTCCAAGCTTCAGATTAATGGTTGCGCGTTTTCGTATGATAGCGAATAAGGATATTAAAATAATTCCACATCCAACATTCGCAGATGATGGACTTATCTCTCAGCACATTAGTGATTTCATGAGTAATGACAAGTTTCTTAATGCATACCGAGAGGGGGTGGCTCAGGGGGGCTTGAAAATCATCCTGGCGGAATTCAATTTCGAGTTTATGTTTGTTGCTGGGCTGCATCTTACGCTTCAAAACTAGCTGGTGATTTTGTTGAGTGCGGTGTTGGAAAAGGAGTATTAAGTAAAGCGATATGTACATATATCGACTTCAATAGTGTAAAAAAGGATTTTTATCTTTTTGATACGTACAAGGGTATACCGCTCGAAGATGCTCTTAATACAGATGAAACCGAGAATATGAGAAGACTTAACAAGCTCCATTTTGACTCGGACTACAGCAAAAGCATCAAGGAATCTTTCTCGGCTTTTCCTAATGTAAACATCGTTAAGGGTAAAGTCCCTGATGTTTTTAAGGAAGTTAGTTTGAATGCTGTTTCTTATGTATCAATTGACATGAATAATGCGAAAGCGGAAATATCTGCCATTGAATATCTATGGGATAAGCTAGTGACTGGGGCAGTTATTGTCTTAGACGATTATGCATATGGCGAAGATTTTAGAACCCAAAAAACGGCATGGGATACGTATGCAGAAAAAATGGGTTTTGAAATTTTGAGTTTACCAACTGGACAGGGTCTTATAATTAAAAGTTAGTGCTGTAGATGACGAAAGAATTAGCAGAAAGAGAGTTAGTCGAAAATCGATAAAGGAAGTTAGAAGCAATATTTGCACGTTTGAAACGTAAAGAAAACTTGGAAAATCGTCAACTGCAGACTTGGCTATGGGCAGATGAGTACGCACAGCTTGCTACTGAATGGGACACGCAAAAGTTATTTAGGAAAGAGCTTAAGGATAAACCAAGCTAATTGAAACGCTACGGGGATAAGTTGAAAGAGGCGCTTATGATACGTAATCGTTCTGGTCTGGAGCCAAACAAGGGTCAATACTTAACCCAAAATCTAGTGGGAGAAAAAAGAATAACAGGCCAAAAAAGGTCCACTTTTCATGGTATTTGATGGTTAGGCTTAACTCTAGGGCATGTAATTGCCTTAGAGTGTATAACGTCTTCTTATATAGTCTTAAGAGAGCCTCTAGCAGCATCGTCTTAGGCATGAACATGTATGGCAGTGAGAGTGCCTTATGAGCTAAGTTCTGTCTTGAAGTATAGCTAGGTTTGCTGCGCTAAAAAAGGGCCGAATGAACAACCACTATATGGCATCAGAAAATATCAGAAATAGTCCTAAGACTAAAATGGTACTGTGGACTCAGGACTCAGGACTATTGTAAAGTCTAATTGAATCGAGGTGGATATCATGAATTTTCTAAGTACATTTTTATTAGCCATTACTTTAACTTTACCAACCATAGCTGTTGTCTCAAGTTTTTATCAAGAAGCCCCCAAGTTGCCATAGCCTTTATCTTTTGTCTTGGTCAAGTATGAGCATCGGATATGAATGCTTAATAATTTTCACTCCGTTTTGGTAAGGAGCGTTGCAGTGACAGGTTCAATCCATCTCCGTTATTTATCGGGGGATTACCATGTGATGTGTTGCCGTTTAGATGTGACTCGTAGCGGTGTTGTAAATCACTTTAGGTTTTCTAATCTATCAATTGTATTGGATTATTTGACGTAATTTTTTTACCTATACCTTTTTCCAAAAAAATTCTTTCGAATATGAGTTCATTGACGTCATAATTAAAATGCGTATTGTCAAGAAAGTATTTTAAATCGTTATTTACATAATTAAAATCATTAAAGAAATATACCGGATGAATCTGAGATATATTATTGACTAGCAGTAACAGCTTTTTATAGAATTTTCTACCACTAGCATTTAATTGTAGATAGCTACTAGGTCCTTGGACTAAAAATAACTTAATATTATTATCTTTACATAAAGCAACTATTTCTTTTAAATCATTCATTCGTTCTTTCGATACGTTTTTTCCATACCAAACTATCTGTTTAGACTTCAAATATTCAATATGTTTTAATTGTTTTTTAACCGATTTTTTTATTTCAAAATAATTTTTATCGTATCTCATTCCTTTTGCTAAATAATATTTCTTTTCTTTTTCTACTTCTTTATTGTTATTCATGTTATGTAATATTGTTCTTATTGAGTCTTTCAAATGAGAAAGGCTAAAGTAAGTAAATCTAATAGAACTATTCTGTCTAAGTTCAATTGGCATATTACCATTTGAATTAAATTCTGATAGAGCGTAAAAGTCAAAAACAATAAATAATTGTTTAATACTTTTTTGGCTAATCAACCATTTTGTATATTCTAAAAACTCATTCATTGTTCCAGCACTAAATGATGCGTTGTAAGTGTCTAAACCTGTATATCTTTTAATAATTGAGGGATCAATATAGGCTCCTTTTGAATTACCTAGAATAATAGATTTATAGTTACTATTATTTTTTAAATAATTAAATTTTAATTGTCGCTCATCCTGCGTTATTTTCAGATTATTTATACCCGAATTATTAAAATAATAATTTTCACCATATGGATCTATTATATAGTTAATTCCACCTATAATTGGTATAATAATTGCTATCAAAAACCAAGTGTAAACCCACATTTTAATATTCATTTCATTATGCTCTAAAAATTAAAATATAAAAATTCCGAAACTTTAGTAAGCGACAACACACCAAAACAAAAAGTAACCCCGGAGAAAATAGTCGTTTTATAATTAAATTTAAAGTTATCCAATTTTTCTATAGAGTTTTTAAAAAATAGAGTCAAAATTAACCCTATAAATAACCAAATGATTAAATCATTTCCTGCCGACAAATTAGTAGTAAACCCACCAAATTTAACACCATAGTTAGTTAAAATAGAGAGCTTAGAAAATAATAAAATTGGCAGTACTATATTATCTAAACTAAACATACCACCCAAAACCTTAACAGCATCACCCCAATCTTTAGCTCTAAAAAAGATAAACGTAACATTTACAAAATTAAAAGTTATAAACCAAGCTAAAATGCTGTTTATTTTAATTTTACTTTTTTTCCAATAATGATTAGCTATTAAGCCAACACCATGAAGTCCACCAAAAACGATAAACATCCAAGAAGCGCCATGCCAGAGACCTGCTATTAAAAAAGTTATAACTGTAGCTAACATTGCCTTATGAAATGTCAACCTATTAAATGATCTGACAAGCGGTGTATAAATGTAAGTAGTAATAAAATTAGATAAAGTGATGTGCCATCTTTGCCAAAAATCAATCATACCAGTGGCTTTGTAAGGACTGTTAAAATTAATAGGTAGTTTTATATTGAATAAAAGAGCAGCACCAATCGCCATGTCTGTATATCCGCTAAAATCAAAATATAATTGAAAAGTGTAGGACAAACTTGTTGCCCATGCTTCAAAAAGATTTAAAGTTGCAGCAACATCAAATCCAGCAGTAGCCCAAACAGCAAATGTATCTGCTATGACCACTTTTTTAAATAATCCTATTGAAAATATAAATAAACCTAACCCTATATTTTTATAATTTTTAATCTTATTCTTAACTCTGGAAAATTGTGGGATCATATCTTTGTGATGGACTATAGGTCCCGCAATAAGTTGAGGGAAAAAAGTTACAAAGATGGAATAATCTAAGAAGTTTTTTTCTTTCACCAACCCTTCATAACTGTCTACTAAAAATGCTATTTGCTGAAGCGTAAAAAAACTAATAGCCAATGGTAGTGCTAAACCTAGTGACCCAATATCAGAGCCAAAAAAAGTGTTACTATTAGATATGAAAAAGTCCATATATTTAAAATATACTAATAGCCCAATATTAAAAAACAAACCTACTTGAAGCAACGATTTCTTTGAAATATAATTTTTTTTAGATTCATCATATTTAATCATCATACTCGTTGTCGTATAATTAAATATTATGGATATCAGAATTAATGGCAAGTAGATGACATTCCACCAGCTATAAAAGAATAAAGATGTAAATACAAGCCAGAATTTTGATGCTGTTGTAAGTCTTTTTCTATTTAAATAAAAATACACGAAGAAAGATATTGGCAAGAAAGCAAAAATAAACTCATAACTATTAAATAACATTAAAAAGCACTTCCACCAGCTATAGGGATATTAACTCCGCTTATATAATTAGATTCTTTAGAAATCAACATTTTGATTATTGGAGTAACTTCATTTACATTAGCATTTCTTTTAAGTGGATGGTTGTAAGCATTTAGCTCAACAAACTTTTCATTTATATTATCTAAAAATTTTGTATCAATCATTGATGGAGATACAGCATTAATCTGAATATTCTTATTAGAGTATTCACTCGCTAATGATTTTACTAAACCTAGCAAAGCATACTTTATAGTTGTATATTGGGTTAATGCTTTTGGTGGAACATTGATAACTACACTTGATAAAATAATTACAACTTTACCTTTTTTTAATTTTGCCATTTGTGGTAAAAAAATATTTAGTATTAATATTATAGATTTTAAACAAATATTTATTTCGTTCTGAAAATCATCCCAAATAATATTTTTAAATCTAATATTTTCAAATTTTGGTGCTGCTAAGTGAATAATCACACTAGGGATCCCATAACTCGACCTTATAGTATCCAATAATTGAAGTACTTCATCTTCTTTTGATAAATCAGCTTTTAATGTAACTAATTCATTGGTAATATTTTCTGACAATCCTAACAACTTGTGATTCGAACTGTTGTAGTGAGCTATAATTAATGCTTCATCACTTATATTAGCAATTAAATCTAATCCTATATCTGATGAAGAACCAATTATTAATATAATATCTTTACTCATCCATCACCCCAATTTTAATAGTTGCTCTAGAGACCTTTTCATTCTCTTGGTTGGTGATTATAGCTTTTATCTCAAATTGCTTGTAGGCTTCATTTATATAACTAACTTTTCCAGATATCTTCAATATATCATCAATATATACTGGTTTAGAAAACAGAATATCGATTCCTTGTAAAATACAATACTTCCCAGGAAGATACACGCCAACTAACGTCGAATAAAACGAAGATGTCAGTAGGCCATAAACTAATCGACTTGTGAAACCTTTTTCTTTGGCATATTTACTATCAATATGTAGAGGGTTTATATCATCGGAAATCTCCAAAAACTTATCCATTTTAGATACGTCTACTTTTATGTGAAATGATTCTTCAAGTCCAATTTGTATCTCAGAAAACTTATATTCATTCATATATTATTTTAATTTTTCCACCATTAAATCCACCATCCCACCCACGTCTTTTAGCGCTATTAACTCCCCAAGAGCAAATTTGATTTTAAACTCTTTTTCAATAGCGCTGACTAAATTAATATGATTTAAGCTATCCCATTCTTCAACATCATCTGAGCTTGTGTTATTTTCAATAACCATATCATTTTCATCAAATATATCTCTAAATATACCTTGAATCCTATTAAGCAGTTCGTCTCTAGTCATTATTTATCCCTATAAATTTATTTTTTATTCTATAATTTACAATATCAAGCTTCCAAACAGTATCGTTATCATTTTCATTTACTAAGCTAAAACCAAACTTATCATATAAATCAGAAACCATACTGTTCTTAGCACTTTTATAATAGTAACCTATGATTTCAGATACACCTTTATTCCTGCACTTACTAACTAATTCATCAAGCATAGCAAATTCCATGTTTCGTTTTAAAACCCTACAACTCATAAGCCATAAATCAATATGACAAGTTTTACTTTCAACTCTTCCAATAGATATTGCGATTAAACCATTATCACCATACTTGTCAGTTAATTTCCCATAAATCTTAATATATTCATCATTTGAAGAAATCTTATCAATTTCTCCATTTGTATATCTTTTTGTGGTTAGATTAAATTGATTAGTTTTATTTGTCAGTTGAGTAATTCTATCTAAATAGATTGAAGAAAAAGATTTAATTTCGGCAGTCATGCCAAGTGAAACTAAAAACTCATCATAAGATTTGAATGTAGCTTTTTTATTAGCCCGTTTTTTATTATCCTCATAATACTTATGTCTATTTACATCATCTTGGGAAAGTGAAATTGGTTCAAAATATCCATTTCTATCAATATGGCTGATAAAATCAACAACATCGCTTCCTACATTTGGAACTGATACACTTGGAACTTGTGAAGAAACAATATCTCTTTCAACTGGGTTGTCATCGATAAACACTAAGCTATCAACCCCAACATTAATTTCTTTTGCTATATCTATAATATTTTGATGTTTTGGATCCCAGTTTGCTTTAAATGAAGTGAAATCGTCAAATCTTAATATACTATCGGGATGAGTAAATCCCTCTTTAGCATTTAAAAAATCATTTTTTGAACATGCAGCAAGAGTAATTCCTCTATCTTTTAACTCTTTCACATATTTTTGAAATTCTGTATAACTCTCAGCGATAGCAGTTTCAGTTCCTATATAAATGCCTGGTAACCCATCATCCCCGATTATCCCTCCCCAACAAGTATTATCAAGATCAAGAACTAAACATTTTTTCGATTGCCCAAAAACGGAACTGATTATCTGGCTAATATTAAAAGCTAATTCTGGGATTGATTCCATACTTAAAGCATATTTTGCTTGGTGCCATAATGATTTATCAAACCAATATCTTAACCCAATATATGAAGACAAATAATTAATATCATTTATGTAAAGATTTTTTATCTTTCTTGCATTAAGTGAAAACCAATAATTTAGTTTATGTATGAAATAAGTTTTACCATGAATATCATAACAATCAAGGTTACCTAAAATTCTATTCTCGGTATGGTCAAAATTATTTTGGATAACAGCACAATCGAATTTTGATAACGAGCTCCAAATTGATTTATATTTTTTAATCTCATTACCTATAAGCATCTCTACATCTTCAAATTCATCGTTAGGGTCTGGATATTGTATAATATTTTTATTAGTTGTGTGTATGTAAATAATGTCTGGATTAAATTTATCTAATTCATCATTTCCAAACAAAGCATCTTCATAATATTTATTATATTCAGATTCATAAAAATTTGGTTTAATCCCATTTTTCAGCAAGAAAAGCTCTAGTATATTTTTAATTTCTGATGTAGTTGAACCACCTAAAATAGCAATATTTTTTATTATTAAATCATCATCAAGTAATAAATTTTTCTTTATTGACTTCTTTTTTCTTAAAATTTTATTAGCATCTAGTGGATACTCTAAATGTGACAAAATACATTCCTTTTGATTGAATAAAAATTTAAAAATTCACTACATAATTTAAACAAAAGAAAGAGCATTAAATAAATTCAAACATAATATTTGAAGTATGTTGGGATTGTTACCTAACATACACTTTAGTAATTAATCCTTCTAATAAATCATTTATCAGCCCAACGTTCGAAATACGCTATTCTTACGTCAGTGATTTTTTATTCTATTAAAAAGTCGGGAAACTCTTCTTTGTTAAAGTGACTTAACAAGATCCTTCGGTAATCCCTCCATTAATATCCGAAGTTAAAAGTAGGGGTTTTAGCAGCCTTCAACTTCATCACTGGAGTAATGCCGTCTTACGCCATGTTTGGGCGTTCATTATTTTAAGCCCAAAGCGGCAGAGGTGCATGATTTTTAACGTATTCGATATTATCAAAGAAATAGTAATTCAACCAGTCATACCTCACATTCCTGTTGTGGCCTTCCACATACGCGTTCTGTTGAGGATTATCCAGCTGGATAGCTATGATCTCAATGCTTTTGCTTATAGCCTAGGTTTCCAGCAAACTGCTTATGTATTTTAGGCTGTAATCGACTGCAGGGATAGCTATTAGTGCCGGACGTGCAGAACGCTTTCCAACTTGTGATTTGACCCAGTTAGTTTTGCACACTTTTTTCAGACTGTTTGTCCATTTAATTTCCCATGCCACATGCATATCCTGTTTGGTTTAAAGGTCATGCTTGAGGGTATTGAGCAAGGCATTGTGTCACTTCCAGTAAATGATGCAAGTGCAGTGAAGCAAGGTGACGCAGAGTGGGCTAAAGAGGCTATGGAGCGTGTGTGGAGTGATGAGACCTTGAAGAATGTATGACACAACCCTCAGGAGCATGTGTTCTTAGCCACTTGTTGAGAGCTGCACTTGCTGAATTAGAATTGCATTGACCTTCCTTGGTATAGCGGGGAAATGCGTAGTAGGTTTCAGCAGTTTCTTTTATTGCTGTTGCTGCCCATAAAGAGGCACCGACCAATGGAATATCTCTTTTGCTTTGCTTGGT
>Ga0115564_10005053_pt1 | contig 10606 bp, 13 predicted proteins | sample COGITO_mtgs_1105_7_FD_88680 | JGI IMG/M metagenome (GOLD analysis project Ga0115564, IMG submission 88680) | Pelagic marine microbial communities from North Sea - COGITO_mtgs_110523 | ecosystem: Environmental > Aquatic > Marine > Epipelagic | place: Germany:Helgoland, sampling site Kabeltonne... | reverse complement strand
TCTTGCTCTGGCTCTGGCTCTGGCTCTGGCTCTGGCTCTGGCTCTGGCTCTGGCTCTGGCTCTGGCTCTGGCTCTGGCTCTGGCTCTGGTGGTTCTAGTGATACATCAGAAAACTGAATGAATTCTATTTCTAGTATATTTATAACCGCATCGCCAATACTTTTTGATATTGTAAAACTATCCGAAGTTATATAATATAAATTTGTACTTATATCAAACAAATATAATTCTCTATTATTCTCATTTTCTAATAGTCCTTCACGTGAAGGGTCTGTATAGTTATAAAAATATGAATGTTTTACATTATAATTGATATTTTCATCAGTATTATCATACTTATATACAGTATCCTCACTATTTGAAACATCAAACGAATTTATTTCGTTAGTTGAACTAAAACCCACATAACATTTATGTGCTGTTATATCTTCTTTAAAATTAAATATTATAGGCTGTGTTGTTAAATTCAGGTAACTGTAATTTTTGCTTGAAATTGGACTTATATCAGAATTAACATCTGTTATTACTGTTGTATAATTATTCGGATAATTTTTTATGTACGCGTAAGCATATATATAAATATAGTTTAAGGTTTTTACAAATAAAAAATATTCATTTATAGCAATCTGTTTAATATGATATCCATCACTAATATTAGTACTATCATCCGGACTATTATCTAACAAACTTGCATTATTTAAATTATATATTGTTTTAGTTATATCACCATCTTTATATAAATTTACTGTTATATTATCACTTATCTCAGTTAATGATAATTCATTCGTATCTGTTTTCGCAACAATAAATAACTCATTTAAACATGTTTGTGATATATTATTTAATTGGAAATTTTTTTTTTCAACTAATACATATCCTATAAACACTGCGCGAATTTCCCATATTATTATATTTTTTATATTTAAATTACCTTTATTTATACTATTACGATCGCCAAAACTCGTTGCGGCTAATAGTTCTATTCCTGTATTTGGTAACGTATAAATATCAATATCAATTCCTAGACCGTAAAACGAGTCATTAGTTATTATATTATTATCAAATTGATCAATAGGTGTAATTACAAATCCAGTTTTATAATATTTAAATAATAAAATTCCTCCAAGAATATCTTCTTCGTTTTGTATTGGGTTATATTCGGGGAAACTTATTACTAATATATCTGTATTTATCTTTATTTTACATGTTTTTGTTATTGACAATTCAAGACTATTATTAATATTTATTTCCTCCACATTATTTTCATCAATACTTCTATCATCATTTATGTTATAATATGTTATTTTACTTTGATATTGAATAATTATAACTGAATCACCTAAACCTATATTTAAGATATTATCGGTATTATTGGCATCGTTTGAAGCACTTATAATCTCTATATAACTATATAGATCGGTGTATTTTAATAAATTTCTATTATTATTATATTTTACTAATACTATTACTTCATTATGCTTATTGATATCTAAATGGATACTTGATATATCTATTATATCATTTGATATATTATATGTATCCTCAGTTATTGTATTATTGAATGAAGAAGAGCATTTATACAACACTAAATTATTGGACTCTATATCTACATAATAGAAATAATCATCTGAACAAACTATACTGCTATTACTAATATCTTGATTTAGTTTTTTTTTATAAAATGTTTCTGGTATACGCCATTCTATTGACATAATTTATATACAACTTTATATTTTTTGTTCAATCTTCTACAAATTATATATATATATAATGTATCTATATGGCTGAGGCTTGGAAAAGAAAAAAAAAATGGAAAAGTGATGATGAACTTCAATATGCTATTGTTTTGAATTCATGCTATAGAAATAATCAACAAGATTCTTCTACTAGTTTTTCATATACTTTTCCAGAACCTCTTACAGATATAACATCTATGAAACTTTCAGCAATTGAACTTCCGGTTGATTCTTATTTCAGTATATCAGAATTTAAAAAAAATAATGTGTTTTATATTACAGATAATAACTACGAAGTTATTATTAATGATGGAAATTATATTGATATTGATCAAATGGTACTAATGATTAATACTGCTATTTTTAATACTTGGAATGATATTAGTGATAATAATCCAACAGAATTATTCGAAGATACTAGTACCGATTCATCTTGTTCTCTTTATGCTGAAAATGTCAATAATTATACTATGGCTTTTTGTAATAATGCTGGAATAGATATATCTATTAATTTTTCTACTCTTAAAAGTGACCCCAAATTTATTGAATCTTTAGGATGGATTTTAGGCTATAGACGTTCACAAGCGAATATTCTGGCGAATTATTCGCTTAATGCTGAAGCAGTTCTATCACTAACTCCAACAAAGTCTTTCTTGTTTTGTCTTGATGATTTTACAGGTAGATATAAAGATAATATTAAGGTTGCTTTTTCATCATCATTCTTAAATAAACCAGTTCTTGCTAGAATACCATTTATTAGAACTACTGATTCTAATAAAACATTCGTTTTAAATAAATTTAATGACACACCTATTAATATTCGTTTATATAGTGGACCTATTACTATTCAAAAAATTAAAGTTGAAATTTTAGATGAATTGGGCAGATTAATTACCTTAAATAATGCTGATTATAATTTTATACTTACTTTTACTAAAGAAATATCTGATTAATTTATGTGTTTATAGTATATAAAATGTATTTTATACATAATAATATTGGCTCTAAAAAATATACTAATAAAAAATATTCATCTATGGTTATCACAAAACAAAAAACTAGATCCAGTGTATCTTTTTCAAATTCTATGTTAAAAACACGAAAAACATCATTAATAAAATCTATAAATAATAAAAGCATCACTAGAAAAAGTTGTTTTAAAATGTTTATACCGAGTTCTAAAAACCGACAATGTGGAGGATGTGGTAGACATTAATTTTAAAAGTCTTATAAAATTGAAATAAAAGAATATTTAAATATTATTTTATAATTAACTCAAACTATAATTATGACGGAATCTAATAATCGTGTTATTCAACTTGAAAAAATACAAACTGAAGCACGCGACCTATTTCAACGAAAAAATCAAGATTATGGAGATGCGTTTGCTACTTATGGACCCGTTGGAGTTCTTGTTCGTATTGGTGACAAACTTAATAGATTTTCATCTGTTTCTAATACTGGTATTCAAATGATTGATAATGAAGGTCTTCGGGATACTCTTATTGATTTACATAATTATTCTGCTATGGCTATTATGTTACTAGATGAAACTCAACATAAATATAATAGCGACATTCTACAAAATATTAAAACTCTTATTTCACAAGGCCAATCAATTCGGCAAATTATTGATTTAGGATATAATATTGATGATTTGAAAAAAGCTGGGGTTGATGCTACATCACTTCGTTCAGCACGAGTTTCCGCCAAAACTCTATATTATTTCGGTTATACTACATTTGAACTTAGAAATGGTGGGTATAATTATACTGAATTAGTCATTGCTGGATGTCCTATTAATGATTTTAGAAAAATGGGGGTTTGTAATACACAACTTAATACTATTGGTATGAATTTTAATGAAATTTATGATATTAATATTGATATTTCTGTAATGTCTAATGGATTTACAGAATATGAAACTAAAATTATGGATTGTATATATAGAAAAAAAATGTCAGAACTTAGAAGATATCATAGTGATTTTATGTCTTCCATAGAAGGAGGTAATCGTTCTGGATATGTAGATGATTCATTAACTGCTACTCAATATGTTAATGAAGCGAAAATTATCTTTCGTAAAGAATTTGCCTCTTATATATTTACTAATAATTCAATCATCACATCGTAAAGATGCTAAAATGTTAGGTTAATTATATTATTTACACTCATTCTATAATAATATACATATTATATAATTATGAAGGTAGCAATTGGTTTTTTTGGAATAACTAGGAGTTTAAAATATTCTATCGAGTCAATAAACAAAAATATATTTGATGTTTTCAAAGAAAACAATATTGAATATGATATATTTATTCATACATATTTTTTAAAATCTTATGATAATAAACGAGCCAACGAAAAAAAACTGATAAAATTGATAATGAAGAGTATAAATTATTATCTCCCAAATACTTTAAAATTGAGGACCAAGATGATATTATAAATAATTTAAATTTAAACTCATATAGAACTTATCCTGACCCCTGGAAAACAAATTATCAGTCGGTAAATTTTTATATATTAGGCTGTTATTCAAAATATATGTTGACTAATATGATTGAAAATCATGAAGATAATTATGATTATATATTATTCGTTCGTCCCGATTGTTTTTATATAAATAAATTAGATCTTAAATGGTTAAATTTAATTAATTACAATAACATAATTATACCAGATTTTCATGTAAACGGTAAATATAAAATAAATGATAGATTTTCAATAACAAATAAACACACATATAAAATATATGGTAAGATTTTTTTACAATTATTAGATTTAAGTAAAAAAATGCCATTACACTCAGAAACTATATTGGGGTTAATATTACATAATAATAACATTATTGTTATACGTGTTAATTTTAAATTTGCTCGTGTTCGGTATAATGGAACTATTAACAATATTGACAAACATTTTATTAAAAAACAAACAATCCAACACCTAACCCAAACAACCGAAACAGCCCAACCCAACACCCAACACTATCCAAACAAAACAAACAAACAAACATTTTTTCATTAAACACAAACAAAACATTTTTTCATTTAAAAAGTAAAAAGGTGTAATATAAAATAGAATTTATAAAGTAATAAAATAAAAAATTGATTTGTTATTTATTTATAATAATAAATCAATTAAAATATGACTGATAATATCGTATGGGATTCAGTAGGAGGTGTATTTTTAATACTATTAATTATATGGATTTCTTGTTGTCTTTGTTTAACGTGTATTACACCTTTTATTAGACGTAATAATAACTTAGATACTTCTAAAAATATTAATGATACTAATGACCTAGAAGCCCCCTATACAAAAAAACGTAAACAGTCTGAACTAGATTATTAATTTGACTATTAAACCGAATATAAATTATGATAAATGTTATATATCAAATATATACTCTAGATATAGTTTATCTGTTAATTGTGATAAATTTAAACTATATTTTTGTTCATGGGCTAGTATATTACAAAAGTCAACAATAAATCTATATTCTTCCTTGTTTATTTTATCTATACTAGGATTTAAACAAATAGTATCCAAATATAGGGTTTTTTCTGATAAAATACAAATTAATACTGCTATTTGTTGATTTGATTTTTCTATATTATAACAGAATAATTCTTCGGGTGTAATATAATCTACACTTGTATCACTCGTGACAATTAAACCTCGAATTATTTGTGATAACTTATTTTCAATCGGATTTATTTCATAACCAATTAAATAATTTGATTCTGCTATGTTTGACATCCAGTTATGTAATTGTATATTTGCTTCTTTTTTACTTACACGTGTAAATCTAAATCTTGAATACGTTAAACCACTAATAATATTTATGTTATAACAAACAAATATTAATACGTAACTAGTAATATTCATTTTAGACTTATTCATTATTATTTCATTTTTTCTCTTTATAATCTTTTTATCAGAGTATTAATATAAATTTCAATTTATATTTTATATAAACCGCTTATAACATATCATAATATAAACTATTATTGATTCTCATTATCCGGAATACTCAAAATACTAGTACTTTTAAAATCATTGATCGTAATAACGCCTCTATTGATAAACTTGATTCTGAATTATTATTACTTTTCAAATTAAAGATTATTATCGAATATACTCAAAAATATGGTACTAAAACAGAAAAATAAAGTATAAAAATATTATTAACACATTTCTACTTATTATTAAGTAGCATTTTATATACTTATTGTTTGTATACTTATTGTTTATATTTTAATATGTAGTCGAATTTATCCTATTTTTTTATTAAATTGAATGTAAAATATTAAAAAGACTTTTATTATCATACTAATATACTTATGAATCTCACATTAAATTTTTTGAATATAAATAACTCTCACAATGAAGAAAATATTAATAGTTATACTAATTTTCAACAGAATGAGTCATTTGAAGACTTAATTACCGACGATACAATTGTTGCTCATTTTGATGATGATGAAGATGATCGTGAATATAATAATTATGATGAATATGATAATGACGAATATGACAATGATGAAGATGATGAACTAACATTACAAGATATTGTTATTCATGCCTGTAAGCAACAAGATACTCAACTCATTTTTGATTTATTAATAGATGATAATAATATTTTAGATAAACTAGAATATGGATGGGGGCCTTTACATTGGTTGGCTGTTGATAATGATGTTTCCGCATGTAACTTTTTAATTACTATGGGCGCTGATATCAATGTTATTGGAGAATCTGGTGAAACACCATTACATCTTGTTTGTGTTTGCGGAAATTTACAGATTTGCTTATTACTTATTAAATCCGGCTCTAATCTTGAAATATGTGATAATGTTGGGTGGAGACCTTTACATTTCGCTGCTTCTAAAAATAATATTGATATCGCTAAAGCATTACTTTGCTCGGGCGCAGATATTAATGCTAGGGCCGGTGATATATATCATGGACGAAGTCCTGCGTTTTGTGCCGGGGAAAAAGGATTTCTTATTACTTCATTTTATCTATACTCATGTTCTTCATTAAATTACGATTTATGGAAAAAAAATAATATAACAGATACTATGATTATTTATTTCAATATTATTCATAATTATAATAACAATTATTATTATTATAATAAAAAGAAAACTCTTCCGTTTTTAATTTCACAGTTGTCTTCTGACATATTTTATAAAATTACTTCTTTTTGTATTGACCATAGTAGAACTAAATGGATTCATTCTGTTTGGAAATAATAATAAATACATATTTTTATAATTTGTTATATTTTATGTGTTGGATTTTTTCATATTTCAAAATTAATTATGATTATGAATATGAATTAGATGCTACTATGTACGATGGAACATACTTAAGAACTAAACCAGAATGGATTATTATAAATAAACAAAAATCAACATATCACACATCCTCCTCTACTTCTACTTGTATACATAAAGTTACTCCACATAATATATAAATCATCTATTGTATATCTCTCTTCAGCATTTTTTTTTATGCAATTATTTACTATTTTTCGTAGTTCTTTATTCGATACTTTTCTTGTAGAAAATATCATATCATTCATATCAAAAAATATTTTCATACTTTCCATAGTATTTCCGGTGAATGGTTCTTCGTTTGTAATTACATAGTACATTATTAATCCTAATCCATACACATCTACTTTTAAATCATATTTCTCTCCCTTATATACCTCCGGTGCCATATATCTTAATGTTCCTGTATTTCCGGTCATCATATAATTATCATCATCCGTAGTGTTATAATACTTTGATAATCCAAAATCAGTTATTTTTATATTTCCATAATTATCTATTAATATATTTTCCGGTTTTAAATCACGATATATTATTGGTGGGTTACAATTATGTAAAAACTTTACAATATTTATTAATTGTGATATTATTTCTTTCTTTTTTAACATACTTATTGATGACGTCTTACTTTTTAAATACTCTTTTAAATTTTTACCTTCCACCTTTTCTAGTAAAATACATACATTATCATTTATAAACGATACACCTATGAATTGTACTAATTTAGGATGTCTTAATGTACTCCATACAGAAACCTCATTCAAAAATTCTAAGATATTCATTATTTTATTTGTTTTTGCTTTTTTTACTGCTATTTCTAATCCTCTCCATTTACAATTATGTATTGTAGAAAATGTCCCTGACGCAAATGCTTCGGTTTCTATTTCTAATTCTGTATAGTTTATTAACCATTTTCCTATTTTAGCATCTTCTATTGTACTTTTTATTACTTCATTTAATTCACTCTGTTTATTTGTTGTTAAATCTGAAAAACTTGGGTGTTTTTTTATTTCTTCGAAAAAGATATAGTCCATATCTTTTATTTTATCGTTTATATTCAACTACTTAAACATAAAGTTTATTTTGTATTTAACTTATATTAATAATAGTATTAATATGAATAATTATAATTATGATACTGGGACCAATGTTCTTTCTGATATTATTTACCAACAACAAAAACAACAAACTAAAAATATAGCTCCTCCTATTACCATTAAATCTATCTTAAATATTTCATATATTGACTCTACTTATGATTCATGGAAACCTTTTTACACCTTCGAACATTTAAAACGCCGATTTTAATTAATAATTTTATCATTATAAACATCATATTTTATATTACAATTAATAATTAATGGTTCATGTTTAATTGAACCACTAAAATCATAATTAAAATATTTTAATTCTCTATGACATTTTTTATTTACAAGTTCTATCATTTCTTCATCATAATAATATTTATACGATTTTTTTTTGTTGAGAGATTTATTTACAAAATTATCTTCTATCGGATGCTTTAATTTTGTATTTAACATTTTTTTGGCTTCACTTAAATATTCATACTTTATTATAATATCCGCAACACAATTATGATTTATATCAAATAACTGACTAAATAAAAATTTCTGAAATTGGGGTTGATGCCATTCAAAATTAGGATTACAATATGCTATTATAAATTCTTTAAATGTTTTAAATTGGTGGGTATAATTAACAGATGCCCATCCACTATGACAATATTCACCATTTGGATTTAGTTTTTCACCATGATGGTAATATGAACATAATAAATCAAATGGATTTCTTATAATACTGATTTTTGTATTTGGAGTTTTGTTATATTTATAAATTTCCCAATCACATGTTTTATAACCTATCCATCCTTTTTTATTAGCAGGTGTTCTATATATATTTTTTACGTTAAAACCATGCCCTAATTTATTTATCTGCTTAGATTTTAAACTATTACCACTTGTTTTTGGTATATGTATAAAATATACATATTCATTAATTTGAATATTATCACTACTCATATATATGAGATATTAAAAAAAATTAAATTTCATTTCTAATCATATATTAATACCTACTCATAAAAGATGTGATTATAAATGATCCACAGTTAAATACTATTTAACTCATTATAAAAACCAAGAAAACGAAAACCTAAAAAATATCTGGATTAAGTCGGCGTTTTAAATGTTCAAAGGTGTAATAAATATGATTTTAAAGAATCTACTTCTCTTAATTATGGCGACGATAAATAATTCTTGGGTTTTTTATATTATCAAAAATCAACATTATACATACGCTGGTGTATCACCTACACCATTTAAACGACTTAGACAACATAATGGTGAAATTAAGGGTGGGGCTAAGTATACAACTTCCAAGGGACCAGGATGGCAACATATTTGTATTGTCGAGGGGTTTGATAATAAAAATCAAGCTATGCAGTTTGAATGGGCCGTAAAACATGAACCTCCTAGAAATAGTGGAGGTATTTATAGTCGTCTTCGTAAATTAATCGCTGTTTGTAATAAAGATAAATGGACTTCTAATTCTCAAAATGCTATTGATATTCCTCTTATAATAAATTGGATTGATAAACCTATTGATATTTCTTACTCTTTTACTGGTAATATTACAGAGACTTATAATGAATTTATTTAAATATTGATATATTTCATATATGAGTAGTTTTGACTCTATAACACAATACTTACCTGGAAATCCACCTACTATTAGTAAAAATTTAAGGCTTACCTTATGGAATCCTATACAAGTTAAAGTATTAGATGAAATTAAACCATTGAACGATATTTTAATGGAACATAACCGTTTAGATTTAATACAAGAAATTACATACGATATTATTTATGCGTATTTATTTTTTAATTGTTTATATATGGTATTAATCAAAAATATTGATTTTAAATTAGGGTATCAAGAATTATTTCGGGATTTATACGAATCTAATCCTGATACAATTAAATCTATTGTATATGTTATTGATATTATAAATGCTACGAGTTTTTTTTCACTACGCCAATTTAAAACAGATATTAAACGAATATATCAAAATAATGAAAAAAACTCTCTTATAACTTTATCTCATTTTATTTTCATTTATAATAAACACTTACCCGAGTTAATTAAAACTTTTTCTAAACAACACAGATTAGATTATCTTGATAAGATTACACAAATATTATCTAATATTATTAAGTCGGGATATTTAAATATCCATAAAGTTGATGGCATTAATCCAAGATATTCATACATTAGGCATTACATATATAATAAATGTTTACAACTTGATGATAATAAAGATTGTAGTTTTTTAGCACCACCACCACCAGAAAATCCACCACCTAACTCTAGTGGTCGTCGTAAAAAAGAAAGTTCTCGTAAAAAAGAAAGTTCTCGTAAAAAAGAAAGTTCTCGTAAAAAAGAAAGTTCTCGTAAAAAAGAAAGTTCTCGTAAAAAAGAAAGTTCTCGTAAAAAAGAAAG
>Ga0115564_10005040_pt1 | contig 10618 bp, 10 predicted proteins | sample COGITO_mtgs_1105_7_FD_88680 | JGI IMG/M metagenome (GOLD analysis project Ga0115564, IMG submission 88680) | Pelagic marine microbial communities from North Sea - COGITO_mtgs_110523 | ecosystem: Environmental > Aquatic > Marine > Epipelagic | place: Germany:Helgoland, sampling site Kabeltonne... | reverse complement strand
AGCGTCATGATGATTGATGCGGACTATTTTAAAAAGATCAACGATACATACGGACACGCTATTGGCGATGATGTATTGCGTGATCTCGCTGATAATTGTCGCAAGATTTTTAGAAAGACCGACATTGTCGGGCGCTATGGCGGTGAAGAGTTTTCTGTGATCCTGCCTGGTGTCAAGGAAGAAATGTCCAAGATCATTGCTGAACGTCTTCATAAAAGTGTTGCCGAAAGTATTATTAAAAGCGAAAAAGGTGATTTGACGTCCACAATTAGTATTGGTGTAGTGTGCAGAAGGACGCGATATCCGCATTGAAGAGATTCTAGACCGGGCGGATCGCTCCCTTTATACCGCGAAGGCCCAAGACCGTAATCGTGCAATTTTTGACACGGCAGCATAAACCATGACTCGTCCCCTCATTCTCGCCGTCGCACAATCCGGCGCAGTTCAACTTAGCGACTCTCGTCAGGCAAATGTCGCCCGCCTTTGTAAGATGCTCGATGAAGCAGCAGACAATGGCGCTGACATCGTTGTCTTTACCGAGATTGCCCTGACCACTTTCTTCCCTCGCCACTATGCTGAAGACCGGGCTGAGATGGACGAATGGTTTGAACGTGAGATGCCAAATGCAGCAACGAAGCCGTTGTTTGATATGGCAAAGCGACGCGGTGTTGGATTCTGTCTAGGATATGGCGAACTCACACCTGAGGGACAGCATTTCAACACGTCTATCCTCGTTGATAAATCTGGCAACATCGTAGGCAAGTACCGGAAAATTCACCTGCCTGGTCATGACGAATTTGATCCAAGTCGTAAGTTTCAGCATTTGGAAAAACGATACTTCTTACCCGGCAATCTCGGGTTCCCTGTATGGAACACGATGGGCGGCAACATGGGCATGTGCATTTGCAATGATCGCCGCTGGCCCGAGACATTTCGCCTGATGGGCCTACAAGGCGTTGAACTGGTAATGATTGGCTATAATACGCCGTCTGAGAACTCTCAGGATGCGTCAGAAACGCTAGAACAACGCAAATTCCATAATCGCCTCAGCCTTCAAGCCGGCGCCTATCAGAATTCAACGTTCGTCGCCGCATCTGCCAAATCCGGCAATGAGGACGGTCATCATATGTTTGCCGAAAGCTGCATTATTTCACCCGCAGGCGAGATCATCGCGATGACAAAAGGTGAGGATGATGAAGTCATCGTTGCTGAAATCGATCTGGATGATACTAAGTTCGGTAAATCCACAGTATTCGATTTCGCCCGTCACCGCCGGATTGAGCATTATGGACCGATTACCACACAAGTCGGTCCACGCATACCAGATGGCAGCGATAATACCTGATATAGGGCTTGGTAGGCGCGCGCGTTTTCCTTTACAATACCTTCAAGCAACGGCATTTAGATCATTGGATAATGGGTTTTTACGCACCCTCGTTATCATAATAACGACGCGTACACCTATACTGGAGGGATAACCATGGCGGCCAATGATGTTTCATTTAGGCCAGCAACACGCGCTGACGCGCGTGTCATTGCTGAACTTTTTCAAATCTCCTCCGAAGGCGTAGCTGATTACGTATGGAACCAGCTTGAAGGTCCTGAATTTGAAGGACTTGAGCTGATTGAGATCGGCACCAAGCGTTATGGGCGTGAGGATGTTAAATTTTCTTACCAGAACTGCGACATTGCCGAGATCGATGGCGAAACTGTCGGCATGCTTCATGCGTATGTCATTGGTGATGGTGTGGGGAATGTCCCAGACGACATTGATCCTGTGCTACGTCCTTACGCAGAACTCGAAGAGCCTCGTAGCCTAAATATCTCAGGATTGGCCTTGTTCGATAAATTTAGGGGTGCTGGCGTAGGTACACGTCTGCTGGATTACGCCTATAAGCGTGCGCGTGCCGAAGGTGTTAAAAAGATCAGCCTCATCTGCTTCGTCGAGAACGAAGCCGCATGCCGCCTATACAAGCGTGAAGGCTTCAAAGAGCGTAAACGCGCCGCAGTCGTCCCACACCCACTCATCAAGCACGGCGGCGACGTTGTGTTGATGGTGCTTGAAGACTAAGCAACAAACTCTCTAGATTTATTCGTATCACTGGATTCCGGCCTGCGTCGGAATGACGGATTTAGTTTGTAAGAATATGTCGTCACCCCGGCGAAGGCCGGAGTCCAGAAATGCCAGATAGATATACGTTCATGACGGGGTGTTATTGGGCGTTAGTTTCGTGTCCAGGTGAATGCTTTTTTCGCGTCATCCCACCCCATAAAGAATGCGTCACACATACCATCATCAATCTTAAGTGCCGGACACATTGGACGTTCTGGATTTGGGATTGCGCTGAGCGTCAGATCAGAACCGCAAAACGCATCTTGCCGATCACCACCAATCTGCCATTCAAGACTTTCATTCCCGATTTCCAGTCTGGCACGAACAAACGTCTCATGCGTTGGGGATATCGCTACCAAGCCGATATGCGCGTCCCGAATCTGTCCATCACACTTAAAATTACCAATGATCGATGAGCCAGGCTTTTCCAGCATCTGAACTCTGACATGATCCTCAAAGCCCTGAGGTGTTGATAAGGCGCGCGCTCTATTTTCTGTCATTGATGTTAGGCAGCCAATTTCAAAAAGAGGTACAATCGTCCCGCCTCTGCCGGCGTCTCTTTGTGATTGGCATTCAGCATCCCGAAATTTGATCCACGCACGCTGCGCATCGCGAAGGAGTTTCTTCGCCGGTGCATCCTTATACTTGGATTGATTTTTGTAGACCTGATTAAGCCAACGATCGGCCTGTTTATAATGCCAATCCGCACATTGGATCATTTCTACTGTCGTGGCTTGCGTCACACACACATCGGGCTCGAGCCCGGATGTATCAGCCGAACTTGAAATAGCAAAAGTCAGAACTAGAACGCTTAACCAATATCGCATTCCGCACCTCTACAAAGGAATGTTATCGTGCTTCTTCCAAGGGTTTTCGAGGTCCTTGTTTTTCAGCATGCGCAGTGATTTGCACAATCGTTTACGTGTCGAATACGGCATAATCACATCATCAATGAAGCCGCGTGCGCCCGCGATAAAAGGATTGGCAAAGCGTGTGCGATATTCTTCAGTGCGCTTGGCGATCTTTTCATCATCGCCAAGATCTGAACGGAAGATGATTTCAACAGCGCCTTTAGGGCCCATCACAGCGATTTCAGCTGTTGGCCACGCAAAGTTTACGTCACCGCGCAGATGCTTTGAGCTCATCACGTCATAGGCGCCGCCGTAAGCTTTCCGCGTAATCACGGTCACCTTCGGCACTGTGGCTTCGGCGTAAGCAAACAAGAGTTTCGCACCATGCTTGATGATGCCATTGAATTCCTGACTGGTGCCCGGCAAGAAGCCCGGCACATCAACAAACGTCATGATCGGAATATTGAAACAATCACAGAACCGCACGAACCGTGCTGCTTTGATTGAAGATTCGATATCAAGGCACCCAGCCAACACCATTGGCTGGTTCGCCACCACGCCAACGGTAGACCCTTCCATACGCGCAAATCCAATCAGGATATTACCGGCATAGTTTGGCTGCAGCTCAAAGAAATCACCCTCGTCGACGACTTTGGTGATGAGTTCTTTCATATCGTAAGGCTTGTTTGGATTGTCCGGGATGAGCGTATCCAAGGACATCTCAATCCGGTCATGCGGATCAGGCGTCGGGCGCTCAGGCGGCTGTTCACGGTTGCTGAGCGGCAAGAAGTCAACAAACCTACGCAGATACAAAAGCGCTTCCATGTCGTTTGCAAAGGCTCGGTCCGCAACGCCTGACTTGGTTGTGTGCGTCGTCGCACCACCAAGTTCTTCCGCAGTCACCGTCTCGTGGGTGACTGTTTTGACCACGTCAGGGCCTGTAACAAACATGTAACTGGTATATTCAACCATAAAGATGAAGTCAGTCATCGACGGCGAGTACACAGCACCACCGGCGCACGGCCCCATGATCATTGAAATCTGCGGCACGACGCCTGATGCGAGGACATTACGCTGAAAGACTTCCGCATATCCGGCCAAGCTGTCGACGCCCTCTTGAATACGGGCACCGCCTGAATCGTTGAGACCAATAACAGGTGCCCCAACTTTCATGGCTTGATCCATAACCTTACAAATCTTGTTGGCATGGCTTTCTGAAAGGGATCCACCGAATACAGTGAAGTCCTGCGAATAAACAAAGACCTGACGACCGTTAACAGTGCCATATCCCGTGACGACGCCATCACCCGGTGTTGAGGTGTCCTGCATGCCAAATTCGGTACAGCGATGCTCGACAAACATATCCCATTCTTCGAACGACCCTTCGTCCAAGAATACATCGATCCGCTCGCGCGCTGTCAATTTGCCTTTAGAATGTTGTGAATCAATACGCTTTTGTCCGCCACCAAGGCGCGCACGTTTCCTGCGCTCTTCGAGTTCAGCAATGATTTCCTGCATAATCTTCACCTTTCGACAAATTAACGTATGCTCAGAATGTCTCTGATATTTTGCTGCAGTGCAAGGTGAGGTATCGTTCAGCATCGAAAACCTCATCCCTAAGATCACGTAATCGTTGCTCTGCTTCGCGGTCTGAACCCCATAGCTCAAACTGAAATGTCTCGTCAATTTGCGCAGCAGCCACCGCATCTTCGCCTGTCATGAACCCGCGTGTTACGCTTAGGCCCAGCACGACAGACCCCATAGCCTGGGCCAAAACAGCAAAAGCTGCCAATTCGTGATCATCGAATGACGCCACAAGCTCTTTGAATTTCGTAAGAGATTCGTCGGGTTGAGGGACGGCGATCAATGCTGCCGTCGTTGTCAGCTTGATCCCATATTCAGATGCAAGCCAGTCAAGAGGCGGTTGCCATGCATCGTGTTGGCGCTTCACTAAATCGATGGGCGCCTCTGCATGGTAACAAACCAAGTCTAATTCTGCGAATTTCGCAACAAGCACTTCTGTCTCGTCCCGATGAGGCCCGACACGGTCAATGGCAGTACACGCAATTTGCGTCAGTGGCATCGAAAGCGGGTTAATCTTTTCACCCTGGGCGTTCCATTCTTCAGCAACCCCGTTAGCGAGTTCACGGGTTTTTAACGCCAATGGAACCTTGCCCGGCGTCTTTACGGTACGCTCATCCAACAGAACGTTAAACGCCTCGCCTTCCGGCGAGACGCTCACATCCATATAGAACCGCTTTCGCAGTTTAGCCGTTTTTTCGTCAGTCACCGATTAGTTTCCAAACAATGATTTTAAACCTTTAGAAACACTGTCGACAACTGCATCGGCACCCGTTTCCTGTTTTTTCTCTTGTGGCGCTGGCTGGCTTGATCCTGACGTATCGTCAGTTTTAACTTCCGCCACTTGACCCGGCACAACTTTCTTACCCGCAAGTGCAGGGGTGCAGTAATCCGTCTTATCAACAGTACCAACAGCCCGCTTCGCGACACTTTCAACAAGTAAGGACAATCCCATTGTTGCAACCGCCGCTGCACCTTTGGCAACCGTACCAGCCGTATTTGCCAATAACGCACCTTTATCCAACGACCATTCAGGCGTCAGGAACGTCCCGGTAATTGCAACAGGGACAATAGCAGCACTCGCAAGACTGGCTTGCTTGGCACGTGGATCGATGAGGAGGTTAAGCTTCTCTTCACGCAGGTCCGCAGTACCAACCCCAATGGCTGAGAGACCGCCCGTTTCAACAACGATAGACTTCGCACTGGCGATACCGTCTTTAATATCAAAGTTAATGACAGCACATTTAAGCGTCTTATCGTCCTTGGAATTAAAGCCCGGAAATACAGACATCACATCGGATGAGACAATATTCAGTGCGCTGCTATCGATGCGACCATTCTCTGTTTTTACAAACAGGCCACCATTCAAGCTCGCCATAATGGCCCGCACTGAGCCCCCTGCTCCGTTGATATCAACATTGGCATCAAGTTTACCCTTTGCAATATCCGTCATGCCGCGTTGCTTGAGCAGCTCGCCATAATCAAGGCCGGCGGCACTAAGCTTGGCCACAAGGCCCGGCACAGCAGCCGCACCATTCAAGCCAACGCTGCCCGATACTTGCGTACCAGCAACCAACGCAGAAAGCGTGGATACCTGAAGGTTGCCGCCCTTAAGCGTTAACCGAACCGATGCATCTTCGATTTGATTGCCCTGAACAATGATCTTCTTTCCATCGAACGAAAGTTTCGCGTCTACAGCTTTTAAGCCATCAAGTGGCAAAGGATCGTTCGGGAATACACGTCCATCTGCAGGCTTTGTTGCAGGTGCAGGTGCTGCCTTTTCTTCAGATGCCGGCAGAAGCTCATCGAGATCAATCAGGTTGGATGTCAGGGACGCCTCTATGTTCGGGCGACCACCCAAGATTGCTTTCACGTTACCTGCCAAATCGGTTTTACCCGCAAGCAAAGTCATACCGCCAAGTGAAGCCGTCTTGCCATCGAATGAAACCTGAGCCGACAAATCAATCTTGTCAGCTTTGATTTCAGGCACGTCCTCAAGTGCAGGCACGAGTGCTGCTGCTTCTGACAACGTCGTTTTCAAGGACGCAATCGCAACTTTAAGCTGACCTTCAGCAGAAACATTGCCACCAGGCGTACCAAGCATACCAATGTATGACGTAACAACGCCTAATGTCTCGGCCTCGATATTGACCGGATAGACACCATCTGCAGATGTAATTTGTGCGACGGAGCCAAGCTTGCCAAAGACTTCAAATATTTTTTCGTTGAGGCTACCTTTTGCGGCGATAACCACAGGCGTATCAATTGAACCTGCAGCGGCTGTCATTTCATCCAATGCGACGCGATGTTCTTCGCCCGTCACGCCATCTTTGTATGTCACCTTGATGTCGCGCATAACCACTTTATCAATCGATGGTAATGCACCACCGCCACCACTCTCGGATGCAGGTGCTTTCTCGCCTGCTGAGAATTCCCAGTTTCCAACGCCGTCTTTGTTGGTTTCAGCCAATAGATCGACACCTTCGACGAGCAAGCGGTTCACAACCACCTGACCACTCAACAAAGGAATAAGGGCAACTTCAGCGGCGAAGCGCTCAACCGTCAACATCGCGGGCTTTGAGCCCCAATCCGCATTCGCGAATGTCACACCATCAACGGCAATTGCCGGATTCAGTGAGATCTCAAGATTAAGATCACCCGCAATCTGAAGGTCACGTCCCGTGGCGCTCTTTGCCTGTTCCGCAATCAAACCTTTGTATTCTTTGAAATCCATAGAACTGAGAATTGCGACGCCAGCGACAACAACGCCAACCAACACGACCACCAATCCACCAAATATCTTGATCCACTTACCCATGAGATCGTCTACTCTAACTTTTTAAAATGCTGAGTAAATCTGAGACTTCTTCAGCCACAGTTTCGGCACCTGCCGTCATTAATTCTGTAGGCGCATGATACCCCCACGCCACACCAAGTGCACGAACACTGGCCGCGTTGGCCATTTCAATATCGAAGGTCGTGTCACCTATCATGACCGAGTTTTCTGCATCAGCCCCTGCTTCGCCCATCGCAAAATGTAACATTTGCGGGTCTGGTTTACCCCGCGCCTTGTCGGCTGTCTGAAGTGTTACAAAATGGCTAGCGAGGTCATGATGCGCCAAAGTCGCCTCTAAGCCTCGCATTGATTTCCCAGTGGCAACACCAAGCGTCCACCCATCATCGCGCAAGGCTTCTAACAAAGCAGGGATGCCTTCATATAAAGGCTCGCTAAGATCTCCCTCAAGGCGCATCGACTGCCATGAGTTTGAATAGGCCTTCACCATCTCATCCACAGGTGCAGCTTCATCATTACCACACAACACGCGAATAGCGCCTGCCAGTGGAAGTCCGACAATCCGCCGAACTTCAGATAAAGGCGGTGGTGCCAGCTTAACGCTTTCAAAAGCATCAATCATGCAAGAATTGATCATATGCTGGCTATCAACAAGGGTGCCATCGCAGTCAAATACTGCAAGCCGTATATTCGTCTTCAAACCAGACTCCAACTCAAAATGCTTCTAAATGTCACTTTTCGCACCATAACGATGTCATTAGATGACTTCAACGCGTGATGATGCTTGATTCAAGGGGGGTATGACAGGCAAAATAGAAGTCAACAAAGATTAACAGATGGGTATCGTTTAAGAATACCTGCATATTTTCTTTTTGGGGAGAGAGTTTCTGTATTAGAGGCTCTGAGTTATTCGAGGGACAGTACCCACGTGGATCTATTACAGCAGATGGCATAATGCCATTAAACGGCGCGATTACTTAGTGAGTGTCGCCTGTTTTTAAAGATAGATCAAATTTACCAACTATTTTGGGGACTAAAAATGAAGTTTTTTAAATTCACGTTGGCCATTGCACTTCTTCCGCTTCTTGCGGCTTGTGCTGGTGGTCCAAATATCGAAGCAACTAAATCAATGGCGAACAAGGGCAGCGCATTCAATGGCGCTCTCCAGCAAGAGTATATTGCACTTGCAATGGCAGAAGCTGAAGAGTGGGACATGGAAGATGCTCACTACTTCAACAATAAGGCACTTGCTGCTGCCAATGGCGACGACGTTCAGCCACAGGAAATCAAAGAGCGCGACATCACTGGCGACGCTCGCTGGGATCTAGAAGCTGCCCGTCAGGCACTTCGCGCTTCTCTGCTTGCAGGTAGCAAAGATTATGCTCCTAAGGAATCAGCTCGTGCACAAGCTTTGTTTGATTGCTGGATTCAAGAGCAAGAAGAGAATGACAATCCTAAAGATGTTGCAGCTTGCATGAATGGCTTCAACGAAGCACTTGCTAAAGTTGAAGGCATGCGTCCTGCAATGGAAGCTAAGGCGCCTATGAAGAAGATGATGGATCTTCCTGCGCCTTACACAGTTTACTTCGACTTTGACAGCTTTGACCTAAGCGCTACAGGCGCAGCGGTGATCAAAGAAGCTGCTAAAGCTGCTATGGAAGCTGAAGCTGGTGGCCTTGTTGTCACAGGTCACACTGATAAAGCTGGTAGCGACGATTACAACAAAGGTCTGTCACGTGCACGTGCAGCTGCTGTTGGTAATGCGCTGATGGCTGAGGGCATTGCGCACGACAGCGTCAAGCGTATGGACTCTGGCGAAGCTGCTCCAGAAGTTATGACGAAAGACGGTACGAAAGAAGCACTTAACCGTCGCGTTACGATCACGTTTACGCGTTAATCCGCCAAACACGATCTTGAGTTGATGAGCGCCGGGCCCTTAGGTCCGGCGTTTTTCTTTGATCGCATTACATCAAAAAAAGGGCCGCCATAAGGCGACCTAAAGGGAGAGTGTAACCGTCACTGAACACATGTTCAGGCGCGGCAATAGAACTGTCCTCAAACCATCAAGACCTGACGGCATAAAGGTGCGGCATCATTTGATGCAGCATGAAGAGATTATCGGAAAAAGCTGACGCGTACCTGACGGTAAGGGATTATCTATATCTTCATCGAGCGCATACGACGCTCGTCAAATGTGGGGAATGTCACCATAAATTCAGCCCCACCGGAACCACTGTGGCCAACGGTGATTCCTGCACCGTGCAAGTCGACAATAGTTTTAACGATATTAAGGCCCAACCCAGCCCCTGCACCACGGCGGTCACTCTGCACAAATTTCTCAAACAAGTGCACACGATCTTCAGTCGCAATGCCACGGCCCTGATCAGAAATACGAATAGAAGCGGGTTCCTGCTCAAGACGAATAACCACAGATGAACCACACGCTGAATACTTAATCGCATTCTCGATCAAGTTCCTGATGGCATGCTCAAGGGCGCCAGAGTCGCCATGGACGTTGATGGGGCCGCTATCGCTCTCTAACTCCAGTGACCGGCCTTCTTTAATAGCAATCGGCGCGAGACTACTGACAACATTGACGGTAACATCATACACGTCGCTGATACCGTTTCTGGGAATGACAAAGTTTTTATAACGCGTCAGGGTCAATAGCTGCTCAACCATGCGCGCCAAGGTATCGACTTCAACACGTAAGGCGACAACCTCGTCACTTGAATTTAGATTATCCAGATTAGCCCGCAAAACGGCCAAGGGCGTGCGAATCTTATACAACATTTGCAGCAAATTCACGGTGCTTGGCTGCACTATCTCTCAAGGCATCCATCGCGCGCTTCATCTCAGTAATATCGCGTGCCATCATAACGATACCACCATCCGCAAGACGCTTTTCATCTACATAGAGCCAACGGCTGCCTTCAGTTTCAATCTCAAATGGCCCACTCGTTTGCTTACGTCTGGCCAAGCGACGCTGTATCCAGCCTTCAGTATCTTCTTCGGCTTCCGGATAGCGCCCATTTTCGACTTCAGCACGGAGCAATGCTTCAAAATCGCTGCCAGGCTCCATAACATCTGTTAGGTGTTTGTTCAGTTGGCGTAACCACGCATTGGAGATGACGAGTTTGTCTTCTTCATTATAAAGGGCGAATTAACCTGACAGGACTTCGATGGCATCTGCCAGCTGAACATTCGCACGCTCGACACGAACAAGGTTCGTTACATCTTTAGCAATACCTATCGCGCCAGTAAAATTTTCTTCCTTGT
>Ga0115564_10005032_pt1 | contig 10628 bp, 9 predicted proteins | sample COGITO_mtgs_1105_7_FD_88680 | JGI IMG/M metagenome (GOLD analysis project Ga0115564, IMG submission 88680) | Pelagic marine microbial communities from North Sea - COGITO_mtgs_110523 | ecosystem: Environmental > Aquatic > Marine > Epipelagic | place: Germany:Helgoland, sampling site Kabeltonne... | reverse complement strand
GTAATCTCAATATTCATTTGCTCATCGTCTATTCTATAACAATTACGACGACGTTTTTCTGGAATTATAGGTTTAAAATGAGAGCTAGAATATCCTTCATCACTTGTTAAATTTATAAAAGTACACTCTTCTATGCCTTGTGGTAATCTATCTATAACATAAAGTAAGCCTTCTAATTCGGCTTTTTCTTCACCTATAGATCCATAAATTTCAGGTCTTAACAATAATAATGCCTGTCGTAAAGTTTTACCAGAAATTCCCATAGGTTTATAAAACCCCCTGTTAAACAAATGACGCATAGTAACATACAATCGTTCAATAGCGTTTGAACTTTCTTGAGCACGGGTTCTCTCATGATGTTTTTTACTATTCATAGTTTTAGTTTAATAAGGCCAAATATAATACTATTTGAACTAATTTACATACGGAAAATTGGCAGCTATTTTTCTGTCATTTGAAAGTCTAGGAAGCTTGTTTTGTCCTCCTAATTTCCCAATGGATTTCATGTACTCTTGAAAACCTCCATGTTTCACTTTGGTTATCTTTAAGGGTTGCAATACACCTCCTTTTATCAAATCAAAATAATATGAGTTTTGCTTTTGAAGGGATTCATCAATTTTTTTTGCTAAAGCAGATAAGTTTTCTGGTTCATTCTCAAATTCAATAAACCATTCATGATATGGAAGTCCTTCTTTAGGACTAATTTGTGGCGCGACAGTAAATTCAGAAATTCTAACATTAGAGTTTAATGTCGCTTCTTGCATCGCCTGTTCTACTTCTTTACCAATAACATGTTCCCCAAAAGCCGAAATAAAATGCTTTATTCTACCAGAAACAATAACACGATAGGGTTTGGTTGAAGTAAACTCAACCGTGTCTCCAATATTATAAGCCCATAAACCGGCATTTGTTGAGATTATCATGACATAATTTATGCCAACTTCAACGTCCTTAACGGTTATTCGTTTTGGGTTTTCATCAAAGAACTCATCTGCCTTAATAAACTCATAAAAAATTCCTGAATTAAGCTGAAGCAACATCCCTTTTTCATTCTGTTTATCTTGAAAGGCAAAAAACCCTTCACTTGCTGGATATAACTCAATACTATCAACTTTTCTACCTATAAGGTTTTCAAATTTTGCTCTGTAAGGTTCGTAATTAACTCCTCCAAAAATAAATAGATTGAAATTTTTGAATATATCACCTACCTTCTTTCCCGTTTTCTGTTGAAGCTTTTCAAAATACATTTGAACCCAAGAAGGGATTCCAGAAATAATCGTCATATTCTCTGGTAAGGTTTCTTCAACTATGGCATCGACTTTCGTTTCCCAGTCTTCAATGCAATTGGTTTTCCAAGAAGGTAATCTGTTTTTTTGTAAATATTTGGGCACGTAGTGCGCTACAATGCCAGATAAGCGTCCAAGTTGCACTCCATTTTGCTCATTTAAAACAGGGCTTCCTTGTAAAAAAATCATTTTACCATCTACAAATTTGCTATTACCCGTTTCATGAATATAAAACAAAATAGCATTTCTTGCCGCTTCAACATGACTAGGCATGCTTTCCTTGGTGATAGGAATATATTTTGAGCCAGATGTTGTACCAGATGTTTTTGCAAAGTAAATGGGTTTTCCTTTCCAAAGGATATCTTCTTCACCAGCAACCATCTTTTCAACATAAGGCTTTAGTGCTTCATAGTCTCTTACAGGAACGCGTTTTACAAAATCTTCATGATTATTTATACTCACAAAATCATGATCCTTTCCAAATTGTGTGCTTGTTGCTTCTGAAATTAAATCTTGAAATACTTTATTTTGAGTTTCAATAGGGTTATTTGCCCATTTTTGAACTTTCTTATAAATACGTTTTGCAAAAGGTTTTGCTAAAGCCGACTTTAATGATAGCATAGTCTATTTAAAATCTATAAAATTTGTTGGGTTAATTGGGTAGCCATCATTCCAAAGCTCGAAATGCAAATGTGGTCCAGTTGATAATTCGCCTGTATTACCCGCGGTAGCAATAACTTCTCCCGCTTTAACTAAATCACCTTGAGCTTTTGTTAAGGATGCGTTGTGTTTATAAATTGAAATTAAGCCATAACTATGTTCAATTATAATAACATAACCTGTACTCGCGGTCCATTCGGCAAAAACCACAATACCATCGGCAGTTGCTTTAATTGGAGTATCTTTCGCTACAACAATATCAACAGCATAATGTTTTTCTTTAGCGTTATAGGCCTCGCTTATCGTACCGCTTACTGGAGGAAATAACACAAAATTAGTTGCTGAGGTTGCCGATTCAAACAGATTATACTTATCCTCTTTATCCACTTTTTCACGAAGCAACGAATCTTCAGCTATTGGGCTTAAATCTACTTCGCTCGCTTCTAATTTCACCGCTTGTATGATGGAATCTTTATTAAAATCTACGGCATCTAAATCGCCTGTAAGTACTTTTTTAATAGATTCATAATAGCGATCATTCATAACAATAACACGCTGTAACGAATCTGTTTTATAACTTAACTCTGTTGCTTTCTTTTTTAATGCAGTAGATGAATATCCTGGAATGTATTCTCTAAGCGGCGTAAATGCAATGAGTAAATACGTTAATGCTATAAAAAAAATGGCCATTAACGAGGTCATTACAAAAACATTTAATCTCGTTAATTTAAATGATAAGCGCTCTTCAAAAGTATTTTCATTAAGTATCATTAACCGATACTTATCTAGTAGTTTTCGTTTTATCTTTTTTGGTTTCTTTTTTTTGTCTGTCATGTTAAAAACAAAAATAAATAAATTTATAACAAGACTTCGTTGTCTGTATGCTAAAGTTGTGCTTAAAACGGTTTTATTTAACTTTAATTATTAACTTTGCTTTTTAAAATTATTATTATGAGCTTATATATGTTACCCTTAGCCATAGGACCTTGGCAAATAGCATTAATTGTTATTGTTGTTTTACTTTTATTTGGAGGTAAAAAAATACCTGAATTAATGCGTGGACTAGGAAGTGGAATTAAGGAGTTTAAGGACGCTAGCAAAGAAGAAGAAGAATCTACAGAAGATAAAAAAGGATAAATTTTAATTTATCTAAAAACAAAAAACCAGCTTAATGAGCTGGTTTTTTGTTTTTAAAATGTACAATAACTATTGAATTTTAACCGATTTTATAATCGCTTCAAGTTCTAGCATATAATTTCGTTTTTCTACAGATGGTGCAAAAGCAAACCCTTCAACAACCACCCAACGTTTGTTGATTTTATCTTCAATAGCATAATTTATAAACGGTCCACCCATAAAGGCATTTTTTACATCCCAAAGACCTTTGGTTTCTAATGTTGGTTTATTGTCTATAATGGTTTCCCCGTGAAAAGGCGTATAGGCATTTTCAGTAATTAAATAAGAGCCTTCAACAGGTCCTTCAATATAGGCTCTACCAATAGAATCTCTTATCTTGATTATTTGATTAACAACGCTATCGTTTCTTTTGATGGCATCATATGGCAATTCATAAATCATCAAATTAGTTGTGCCTGTTGTGATGTCTTTTCTAATCCAAAAGAAGTTATCGGTTTCTTTGGCCTTTCTGTAAACGGAAGCAAACTCAATAGTTAAACCTAGTTTTTCTTTAATAGTCTCAAAATTGTGTGGCGATTTTGCCATTTGACGCAATCGTTCACTTAATTCTTCATTTCTAAAAATGTCTATAATCTTTGTTTCATTTGCTTTAAGCACATCAATAATTTCTTCTTTAGTTTTTCCTGATACCACTATAACTTTTTGAGGCTTGGCATACACATTATCCGAAATAGTTATACCTGCCTCTTTATTCGTTTCAATTTTCAAAACCGTTCTATTTTTAGTCACAAACCCAGAAAAAACCGATGTTGGAATTTGACTAATTGTAAATGTTGGTTCATCTTGTGGCAAACCGTAAATAGGTTTTGCAAGCACATTTCTTATGGCTTCACCAACACGTCCATCCCACAAATCATTTTCTGTTACAACAGATACATTATTAATAGCTCCCGAGGCATCTGGAAGAAATTTTTCATTTGACTTTTTATCACCACATGACATTAATAATGTTAGGGATAATACTGATAAAAGAAAATACCGCATAATATATTTTAAGTTTTAAGAATTTAACCTTTAGAAACTTTAAGTTTCATTCCTGGTTTTAATTTACTACCACTAATACCGTTCCAATCTTTAATATTTTGAATAGAAACTCCAGGGAGTTTTTGAGAAATACTCCAAAGTGAGTCTCCATTTTCAACGACATAAACAATAACTTCCCCGGAAATGGGTTTTGATTTTATTGTCGCTTTAGCGGAAGAAGAACCCGTTACATTAGGCTTTCTTGGGTAAATGGTTAATCGTTGCCCAATCTTTAAGTTGTTACTTCTTAATCCATTCCACTTTTTGATATTGCTAACCCTAACCCCATACAATCTAGATATTTTGCCTAAGTAATCACCAGACTTTACACGGTACGTTACTTTTGCATCAGCCTTTAAAAATTGTGGCATGGGTTTTTCGCGTTTATCAAATTCTGCTTTAGCATATGCATATATTCTATCTTCGTTATTTACAAATTTACCCACGACATCAATAGGCAATCTTAACACATAATTTTCCTCTTTAATAAACGGAATGATATCTAACTTATACGACGGATTTAAAAACTGAAGTTCCTCAATTGGTGTTCCTGTAGCTTCTGAAACTTGATCGAGTGTTATCATCTGTTTTACTCTAACGGTGTCTGTCTCAAAATAAGCCAATTCTGGTTTATACTTTTTAAAACCGTGTTCTTCGGCATATTCAAAAATATACATATTGGCTAAAAATGCAGGTAAATATCCTGCCGTTTCTCGTGGTAAATTATGACGAATGTTCCAGTAGTTTCTATAACCTCCTGAACGGCGAATAGCCTTCCCAACATTTCCGGGGCCCGAATTATACGCTGCTAAAGCCAAATCCCAATCGCCAAAAATTTTATATAATCTTGCTAAATATTTTGCAGCCGCTTCGGTAGATTTTATAGGATCGCTACGCTCATCTACATAACTACTTACATCTAGACCATACTCTTTACCTGTACCAAACATAAACTGCCATAAACCTGTAGCGCCTACTCGAGATCTTGCTCTTGGTTTCAATGCAGATTCTACTATGGCTAAGTATTTTATTTCTAATGGAATATTGTGCTTATCCAATTCTCCCTCGAACATCGGAAAATAAAAGGCACTTAACGTTAATAGCTTTTGTATCGAGTTGCTTCTATGTTTTAAATACGATTTTATAACACTTTCTAAAGATGGATTATATTCTACATTAAATGGCGTTCTGGCATCCAATTCTTTTAAGCGCGCTTTGAGCGTATCTGTAGATAATTCAGGATAATCAACAGGTTGATACTTTAGCTCGGTAACTGATTTGTATATCGTATCAAATAAATTGTTACTATATAACTCGTTATACCAAGCCTCATCTAATTTTAAAGCAAATTCATTATCTTTTAAATCGGTAATTGATGTACTATCTATTTCAGCATTAATAACCTTAACAACATGAGTATTATCTACAACTATAGCCTCATTAATACTTGTGGTTTGGACCACAATGCTGTCCTTGATTTTATTATTTAGAAACGAAATGGAGTCCTGTGTTTGCGAAAAACAAGTGCTTATACTAAAAAGACATGATATTATAAAAAACCGAAAAGCCATAAACTGTATTCATTAATGAACGCTGTTATGGCTAAAATCGTATTTTTTAAGGGAATTTGAAAACTTAATTAAGTTTTATTGGTGTTATTCTAAAATAGCAGCAATCCCAGGAAGTGTTTTTCCTTCTAAGCTTTCAAGCATAGCGCCTCCGCCAGTACTTACATAGCTCACTTTGTTTTCAAAACCAAATTGTTTAACTGCTGCTACAGAATCGCCACCACCTACTAGTGAAAAGGCTCCGTTTTTAGTTGATTCAGCAATTGAATTTCCTAATGCGATAGTTCCTCCAGCAAAACTTTCCATTTCAAAAACACCTAATGGTCCATTCCATAAAATAGTTTTAGAATCCATTACGACTTTATGAAATTGTTCTCTAGATTTTGGCCCAGCATCAACACCTTCCCATCCATCAGGGATTTCATTAATATCTACTACTTGTGTGTTCGCATCATTACTAAAAGCGTCTGCAGCTATAGTATCCACAGGAATATGAATTTGAACATTTTTTGCTTTGGCTTGTTTTAAAATCTCTAAGGCTAAAGGCATTTTATCATCTTCACAAATTGAATTTCCAATTTTTCCACCTTGAGCTTTTACAAAAGTAAATGCCATACCTCCACCAATAATTAAGTGGTCTACTTTATCTAAAATATTTTCAATAATAGTGATTTTTGAAGACACTTTAGCGCCACCAAGTATTGCTAAAACTGGCTTTTCGCCTGTCGCCATGACTTTATTGATACTTTCAATTTCTTGAGCTAATAACTTTCCGAAACATTTTTTACCTTCAAAAAACTGAGCTACAATAGTTGTTGATGCATGCGCTCTATGCGCAGTACCAAAAGCATCGTTTACATAAATATCACCTAATTTTGATAATTTCTCAGCAAACCCAACATCTCCAGCAGTTTCCTCTTTATAAAAACGTAAGTTCTCTAATAATAAAATTTGACCTGGTTCTAAACTTGCAGCGGCAGCTTCAGCATCTTCACCAATACAATCGGCAACTGTTTTTACTTCAACGCCTAAAATATCTTCAACTTTATTAGCAATATGTTTTAATGAAAAGGCATCTTGAAATCCTTTTGGACGACCTAAATGCGACATTAAAATACAACTTCCGCCATCTTCTAAAATTTTAATAATTGTAGGTTTTGCAGATACAATTCTTGTAGCATCCGTTACTTCAAATTTTTCATTTAAAGGCACATTAAAATCTACTCTTATTAATGCTTTTTTGTTTTCGAAATTAAAATCGTTAAGCGTTTTCATATATGTATATGTTTTTGTCTTTTAAGTATTTGAATTACAAATGTAACTAATTAAACAGCCATTTAAAATGTGTTTTTTTACGAAAACGATATAGCTCATAAAGAATTTTTAAAAACTTAAAAAAGAACAGTTTTAGCATCATTCTTTTAATATTCTACGCTTTATTTATTAGCAAAAAATCATGTAGGTTTCTTCTGTGAAATAAAAATTTTGCTTTACCCCAGTAGTCGATGCATTAGTCAACAAATTTATTTCATTTAATTTTTTGAATTTCAAAATGAAAAAATTCATTTACTTTTGCTTTTATGCTTTTTGAAGATATCTTAGGTCAGAATCACATTAAAAACCATCTCACACAAAGTGTCGATAATGGCAGAATACCGCATGCGCAATTGTTTGTCGGAAACGAAGGTTCTGGAACCTTGTCTATGGCCCTAGCTTATGCTCAATACATATTATGTTCAAATACTGGAGGAGAAAACAACATAGGGAACGAAGGCTGTAACCTGAAATTTAAAAACTTTTCGCACCCCGATTTACATTTTGCTTTCCCTGTGACTACTAGCGATAAGGTAAAAAGTAAACCCGTTTCTCGTTTTTATTTAGAAGAATGGCGCCAACTTTTAAACGAGCAACCATACGGAAATCTCTTTGATTGGTACAAACTACTTGGAGTTGATAACAAACAAGGGCAAATAGGTGTTGATGAAGCCTATGACATTATAAAATCGCTTGTGTTAAAATCTTATGAGGGTGGTTATAAAGTGATGTTGATTTGGATGGCAGAAAAAATGAACACAGCCTGTGCCAATAAACTCTTAAAGTTAATTGAAGAACCACCAAACGAAACTATCTTCCTTTTAATTGCTGAAGATGAAGAGCAAATTATTAGCACCATTCGCTCACGTTGCCAAATATTACATTTCCCGCCTTTGGCTGAAGATGTTATTAAAAACGCTTTAGTAAAACAATATAATATAGATATTGGTGTGGCTACAAAAATAGCACATCAATCTAATGGCAATTATAATAAGGCTTGCGATTTAGTATATCAAGATTCTGAAGATATCCAATTTGAAACTTGGTTTGTTTTCTGGATACGAAGTGCTTTTAAGGCAAAAGGTAATAAAGCTGCTATTCACGATTTAATTTCTTGGAGTGAAGATATAGCCAAAACAGGACGCGAAACTCAAAAGCAATTTTTAAATTTTTGTTTAGATTTTTTTCGTCAAGCCTTACTTTTAAATTATAACGCTACCGATTTGGTGTATTTAGAACCAAAGACTGACAAATTTAAGCTTGAAAATTTTGCGCCTTTTGTACATGGTAATAACATTATGGATATTAGCAACGAATTACAAGATGCTATTTATCATATAGAGCGTAACGGGAATTCTAAAATTATTTTGACCGATTTGTCAATAAAATTAACACGCTTACTTCACAAAAAAGCAGAGTAATGGATGCTCCATTAAAATCCTGGTACGTTATTATAAATCCAACTTCGGGTAATGGTTCGGCCAAGAAAAAATGGCCACAAATTAAAGGGCTTCTAGAAAAATACAATTTTAATTTTCAATTTGTCTTTACTACTCATCAAAAAAATAGTAGTGAGTATGTTAAAAATGCCATAGACCTCAATATTAAAAATATTATTTCTGTTGGTGGCGATGGTACATTACATAATATCATAAATGGAATTATGTCGCAAAATGATGTGCCGACTTCAGAAATTAATGTTGGAATAATACCCATTGGAACAGGGAACGATTGGATTAAGACCCATAACATCCCTTTAAATTTAGAAGGTGCAGTTCAAAAAATCAAAAATGGTTCTTTAGCAACCCAAGATATCGGTAAGCTGGTTATTCAAAATAGCCCAAAACCTCCAGTGTTCTTTAATAATTTAGCCGGTGTTGGTTTTGATGGCTTTGTGGTTAGTAAGATTGAAACACTTAAACATATAGGTGCTTTAGCCTATTTATATGGCGCTTTAGTGAGTTTATTTTCTTTTAAAAATTTCGAATCTACGGTGTTTACAAATTCAGAAGCCATTTCAGGAAAAACACTTATGATTTTAATTGGCCTCTGTAAATATTCTGGTGGTGGTATGCAACTCACAAAAAATCCAGATCCTTTTGATGGTTTATTAGATGTAACCGTTGCTAAAGATCTCAACAAATTTGAAATCATCAAAAATTTAATGAAGCTTTTTAACGGAACAATTATTAATTATAAAAAAGTGACATCCTTCAAAACGGAGTCTGTTACTATTCAAATTAATCAAAAAAATCCACCTTACATTCAAGCAGACGGGGAGCTTATTGGTGTGGGGAACATAGAAGTCTCAATTATTAAAAAAGCATTTTCTTTTTATTGCTAAAAAATCGCTATTAGCTTGCACTAATAGCGATTTAAAATACTGTTAATCAGCTATTTATATGTTTTATTATTTTTTATAATCCGCATTAAGTGCTTCCAAGATAGTTTGAGTTAAATCATTTTCATCATCGCCATACATCACTGTAGCTGCGGCATCACTAGTTCCTAAAATATAGTTGTAGCCGTTCGCTTTTCCGTAGTCTTTTACAAAACCTTTAACATTAACGATAACAGAATCAATTTCTGCTTGAAACGCTTGTGTTAGCTGTTGCTGCTCAGCTTGCATTTGCTGTTGTAATTGTTGTTGCTTTTGTTGCAAACCTCCAATGAGCTCTTCAGCTTTCTTTCTGTTACTTCTTGCAATTCTTTGAGCCTCTGTTTGAACCTTTTGAGCTTCTGTTTGAAAAGCTATACTAATGCTATCTGCTCTTTTTCTAAAAGCATCTTCTTTTAGTTGAAATGCTGCTTCAACATCTTTCTTTTCTTGGTAATCATTAATTACAGTTCCGTTATCAACAAAACCAATTTTGTTTGGCTTTTCACAAGAAGCGAAAATTAACATCGCTAGTACTACATAAATAATATTTTTCATCAGTTTATATTTTTTTGATTGATGTGAATTTTAAATCCGAACAAAAGTAATAAAGTAAGATTAAAAATGAAGTCAAATTATTTTGATTTTAACACATAATAAAATCTTATAGATAAAATATAAAATAATAGTTAATTTCTATTGAAAACAAATGCGTTTAAGGCGATTTAAAGGGCTTTAAAAAAACTGACAAGTGATATTGTATTTAACTAGTTAAAAACAGACTGAGCTTTTTAGAAATTGATTTTAGCTATTTTTAATGATATAAATTAATGATGAAGCTTCTTTTGTGCTAAGTGCTTTTATATTTGAACACAATCCAATCCAAAACCCTTTAATAGGATTCATTTTTCCTGTTCTACATTTTTCGGAAAGCATGCTCACATAAAAAGAATCAAACCACATGGGTTTTACTTTCTCCACCCGTAAAGCATATTTTGAAACCAATTTGGAAATAGACGATTGATTAAAATGCCAAAGATGTCTTGGAACATCATATGCTGCCCAGAACTGTTTATAATGTTTCGCGTCAAAACTATTATAGTTTGGTACCGCTATTAATAAAGTCCCTTTTGGTTTTAAAAGTTTTTTAAAGACACCTATGTGGTCTTCTAAATTAGGTAAATGTTCTAGCACATGCCAAAG
>Ga0115564_10005030_pt1 | contig 10628 bp, 9 predicted proteins | sample COGITO_mtgs_1105_7_FD_88680 | JGI IMG/M metagenome (GOLD analysis project Ga0115564, IMG submission 88680) | Pelagic marine microbial communities from North Sea - COGITO_mtgs_110523 | ecosystem: Environmental > Aquatic > Marine > Epipelagic | place: Germany:Helgoland, sampling site Kabeltonne... | reverse complement strand
GGGTTCAAATCCCGTCTTTCGCTCTATACCAATCAAATGCTCGAGTGGTGGAATTGGTAGACACGCCGGACTTAAAATCCTGTGCTCTTTGGGGCGTGCGGGTTCAAGTCCCGCCTCGAGTACAAAACCCTCCATAAAAGGAGGGTTTTTTGTTTTTTCAAATACTAGTTTTAAATAATAACATGAGTAAAACACTGTTATAAAATGTGGTATTAAACCATTGATTTCTTTTCCTCTGCTTCAAAATATCCCGGAGTTTCTTCTCAATCCAGAACGCCTAGCCTATCCCTAAAGCAGCATTTGCTTTTTGGGCTATTTGTCTGGGGAATTTTCAATTAAAAATAATATTTACTATATTTATATAAAATACACGATTATGAATGAAGTAGTTATCGTAGTACTTGCAATTGTAGTACTCATTGTTGCAGTAATTGTCTATGGTGTTATAAGCACCTCCATGGGCATTGAAGAAGATGTAAATAAAAATTATATCCCCGATCGTCTTGAACGAATGCTGAGAAAAGACCCAAAAAAAAAGGACGAAACAGAATCCTAAACCTTAGCTTAAAGACAATACCCATCATCCAAGAAAGATTGTTTGGATAATCTATCATTTAACACTAGATTTACATGCTATATTTAATTGAAATTCAATTAAATTAAAGCACACAAAATATATATATAAAACTTAACTACCATGGAAGCATACATTTATGACGCCATTCGCACCGTCCGCGGAAAAGGAAACAAAAAAGGAGCCCTAATCGGAATTACCCCGGCCGAATTGGCACGTCAAACACTGGCTGAATTACAGCGTAAACATCAATTAGACACTACTTTAGTGAATGACGTAATTTTAGGTTGTGTTGCACAAGTAATGGACCAAGGCGCAAATGTTGCCAAGTCTGCTGCTCAAGCCTCTGGCTATGGAGATCATCTATGTGGGGTGACCTTGAACCGTTTTTGTGGGTCAGGTCTAGAGTCCATGAATCAAGCCGCTGCTTATATCAAATCTGGATTTCGCGATTTGATTGTGGCTGGAGGAGTAGAAAGTATGTCGCGTGTTCAAATGGGATCTGATGGAGGAGGAATGTTTATTGACCCTTCAATGGCCATTCCAGGAAACCTAGTGCCTCAAGGAATTTCAGCCGATTTAATCGCTTCCAAATACGGCTATACGCGAGAAGCTACTGATGCTTTTGCTGCTGAATCGCAACGAAGAGCTGCTGAAGCAGAAGCGAAAGGTTTGTTCAAATCACGTATTGCTGTAAAAGATCAAAACGGTGTAGACATCCTCACCACCGATGAAAATATTCGCCCAGGCACAACAGCTGCCTCTTTGGCATCACTTCAACCTGCCTTCCAAATGATGGGAGCTATGGCTGGTTTTGACGACGTTGCGCTTGATAAATATCCTGAAGTTGAAACACTTCACCACGTTCACCATGCGGGAAATTCCTCTGCCATTGTTGATGGAGCAGCTATTTCGCTAATTGGTAACAAAGAAGCTGGTGAAAAAATGGGATTAAAAGCTCGTTTTAAAATGACCACTGCGGCGATAAGCGGAAGTGATCCAACCATTATGCTGACTGGGCCTGCCCCGGCCTCGCGCAAAGCCCTGAAACAAGCCGGTATGAACATTGGTGACATTGACCTAATTGAAGTCAATGAGGCCTTTTCTGCCATCCCAATGTTGTTTATGGAAGAAATGGGCCTCTCCCACGACATTGTCAATGTTAATGGTGGAGCAATCGCTATGGGACATCCGCTTGGCGCCACGGGCTGTATGCTCACGGGAACTTTGATGGATGAGATGGAACGTCGTGATCTGAACACGGGATTGGTAACCTTATGCATCGCTGGAGGAATGGGAATTGCCACCATCATCGAGCGTGTTTAATTTTAAGTAATAGAAGAAAATGGAAACTATTCAAAATAAATTATTGTCCTTTAGTGTAGATAGCGAAGGGATTGGAACATTGGTGATCAACCAAACCGAAGAATCGACCAACCTCTTTTCTGAGGCATTTATCACCCAGTACATCGATGTGGCACAACAAGCTATTGCAGATGATACTGTCAAAGGGGTGATTGTCACTTCTGGAAAACCCATCTTTATGGCTGGTGCAGACTTGCGCGCTTTACTTGAAGATATTCCAGACAAAAAAGCATTTACAGAACGCATACTAAATTTACACGCAGGTTTACGCTCTATTGAAACTGGAGGAAAACCCTTTGTAGCTGCCATCAATGGAACTGCTCTTGGGGGTGGGCTAGAATTGTGTTTGGCCTGTCACCACAGAATTGCGATCGACTCAACAAAAATAAAAATCGGTTTCCCGGAAATCAAAGTAGGTTTATTCCCCGGAGGAGGTGGAACGGTTAAAGCTCCTTATCTCCTAGGAATTCAAACCGCATTAATGTATTTGCTTCAAGGGATTGAAGCACGCCCGCAAAAAGCCCTAAAAGATGGCTTAATTGATGCCGTTGCCGAAACAGAAGCGGAAATGCTGGCTGCTGCAAAAGCATTTATTCTTGCCACACCTAATCCCGTTCAACCATGGGACGACAAACGCCATAAAATCCCTGGTGGGGGCATTTGGACTCCTAACGGAATTCAAACCCTGGCTGGAGCATCTGGAAACGTTGGAAAACTTACGCATGGAAATTACCCTTCTGCACAAAAAATTGTAAAGGTCATTCATGACGGATTACAAATTCCTATCGACAGAGCCCTTGAGGTTGAAGCGCGAAGCTTTACCCATGCTGCTTGCTCTAAGGAAGCAAAGAACATGATTCGCACCGGCTTTTTTGCCATACAAGACGCTGCAAAAGGAAAAGCACGTCCAAAAGACCAACCAAAGTATGAGGTCAATAAACTTGGTGTACTTGGCGCTGGAATGATGGGAGCCGGAATAGCCTATGTCTCTGCCAAAGCTGGCATGAATGTAGTCCTTAAAGACGTGAGTGTTGAAGGAGCTGAAAAAGGAAAGGCTTACTCTGCAAACTTATTGGACAAAGCAATTGCCAAAAAATACTCAACACCCGAAAAGAAAGAAGCCTTACTGGCAAAGATTACTCCTACAGATGACCCGAATGCGGTTGAAGGAAGTGACTTAATCATTGAAGCAGTGTTTGAAAACGTTGACCTAAAAGACCGTGTGACCAAAGAAACCGAAGCAGTGCTTGGGGAAGATAAAATCTATGGATCAAACACCTCAACCATTCCAATTAGTTTGTTAGCCCAATCGTCTAAACGACCAGAGAATTTTATAGGGATTCACTTTTTCTCCCCCGTAGATAAAATGCCCTTGGTAGAAATTATCGTTGGAGAAAAGACAGAAGATAAAGCCATTGCAGCGGCTGTAGATTATACCGTAGCAATCAAAAAGGTACCAATTGTTGTGAACGACAGCCGTGGTTTCTTTACCTCCCGTTGTTTTGGAACCTTTGTAAGTGAAGGAATGTTTTTGCTAGAAGAGGGTGTGCCCGCTCCAATGCTTGAACGCATTGCGACAAAAATTGGAATGCCCGTTGGCCCCTTGGCCGTTCACGATGAAGTTTCGTTGACCCTTTCAGTACATATTTTTGAAAGCGATCCTGCCGAGAAACAAGAGAGTGAGAAACGCACCTATGCAATTGTAAAAAACCTCGTTGAGAATCATAAGCGCACCGGAAAACGGGATGGGGCAGGTTTCTACGACTACCCAAAAGGTGGACAAAAGAAACTTTGGCCTGGTTTAAAAGAAATTTTCACACCAAATGTAGCGGCCGTCTCTGAAGAAATAATCAGCAAACGCCTTTTAAGTCGTCAAGTATTGGAAAGTTACCGTTGTTTGGATGAGGGCGTATTGCGTTCTACAACAGATGGAGATATTGGCTCTATTCTTGGGTGGGGATTCCCCATCTTTACAGGAGGTGCTCTTTCCTATATTGATTATGTGGGCATGGATAACTTCATTGCAGATTGCGATGCCTTTAAAGCTGCCTATGGGGCACATTGGGAAGTTCCCCAAAGCCTGCGGGATTTAGCCGCTGCGGGAAAATCGATTCATGATTTCGGGAAATAAACCGAACTTATCACAGCACAAAGCGGCTGTCTGAAAAAAGTGTAATGGCTGTTTCTCAATCTATCTTAGCCTCTGAAACGAGTGCAGATTGACAAAAATATGCCTTTTTCAGACTGTCGCTTTATACTTCAAATTGGCTAAAAATAATGTTGTTTACTACCTCGGCATGTTGCTCTATCTGTTCTTCAGAAAAGACTGCTGTTCCGTATTGATTTTCCATCAACTGGGCGAGCATAAAGAAACTACTTGAAGCACCGATGATGATTGAAATAAAATTCGCTCGAGGTATGGTTTTAAATTCCTTTAACGAATCCAAAGGAGCTTCGATACTCTTTTCTCCAAACCAGATCACAGGTGTAAACAGTTGCTCAATTAAATAGGTTGAACGCCACGAATCATGCCCCATTTCTTGAAAAATGATTTTATACAAGGCAGGGTTTTTAGCTAAAAAATAAATGTATTGTCTTGTATATGCACGCAAGGCCATAGTACCCGTTAAATCGACATAGTAACTTTTGATATGCTCAAAACGATCGACTAATTTTTCTCCCAAAAAAGTAACTGCTTTTTTCCATAAGTCATCCTTGTTTTCAAACCGATAACTGATCAACGGATTGGTTACCCCTACTTTTTGGGCGACATCTTTGAGCTGAGCTCCATCGTATCCTTTTTCAGCAAAAACATCTAAAGCGGCAATAAGAATATCGTTTAAATCAAGTGTTTGAGATAAACTGGGTCTTCCCCTTTTTCGTTTGGGGGGTTCACTACTTGGCATAAAATAAATTTAGATTCGTAAATTACTGTTTTTTTATGATTTGGCTTGTAATTTTTGCGCAACGGCCTCAACTTCTTCCATTACACGTAATAAATTGCCCCCCCATATTTTTTCAATTTCTTCTTGGGTATATCCCCTTTTGACCAATTCTTTGGTCACGTTTAGGGTTTCTGAAGCATCTTGCCAGCCCTCAATTCCACCGCCACCGTCAAAATCTGAACTTATTCCAACATGGTCAATACCAATTTTGTTTTTAATGTAATCAATATGATCGACAAAATCACTCACCGATACTGGAGGATGTGTTTTTTTAACCGCTTCTAAATCAGCTGCTGCCAAAGCAAATAATTTTTTTCGCTGTCCAATATACTCCTGAAGATCGGCAAATTCTAGGGCGCGCATTTCGTACTTATCCAAAACTGGAATCCCATGTTTTTTTCCAACTATCTTTAAGACAGAGTCTTTTGCCGCATTGTAATCGTTGTGTTTTTGCGTGTGTAAATAGGAGCTAAAGGCAACCGTTTGCACAACTCCACCACTTTGCTTGACCCACTCCAATTGCTCATCATCTAAATTTCTTGAATGATCACAGAGCGCGCGAGCAGAAGAATGAGAGGCAATTATAGGTGCTTTTGAACGCTCTGCCATTTGGCGAATGGCTTCCTTAGAAGGATGAGAAATATCGACCATCATCCCATAATAATTCATTTCATCGATCACCTGTTTACCTAACTCGCTCAACCCATTGTGTAAATAAACTCCATTTCTCTCCCCCGTATTTGAATCGGACAATTGACTATGCCCATTGTGGGCCAAAGACATATAGCGCCCTCCGCGATCAAAGAATTTTTTTACATTTGAGATATCTGTCCCAACTGGATAGCCATTCTCTATTCCAATCATGGCAACTTTTTTCCCATTTTTCCATATACGACGAACATCGGCTGCAGTAAGGGCCAATTCAATCTGGTCTGGTGCATAATCATTGACCAAACGATGAATGGCGTCAAATTTATCGCTTGCATTCTGTGTTGCATTACTGAATCCCGAAGTTGTTAAACTATCTTGAGCGGTATAAACAATGAACCAAGAAACATCTAATCCACCCGCCTTCATGTTTGGAAGATTTACTTGAGAGTTTGTTTTTTGCGTATAATTGAGTTCTGCTGTAAAATTCCCCACATCAATATCATCGTGGGTATCAATGGTGATTACAGCTTTATGAATTTTTTCAGCTTCAGTCATTTTAGGAATGGATTGATTTTGATCGCAGCTTGCGCCTGTAAGTGCAAGTGAAAGAAAGGCAATAAGGGTTTTGTTTTTCATGACGGTTTAGTTTGTGAAATAAAGCATAATGTAAGAAGATTTATTTTATCAAAAGAAAATTATACCTTGTATGTATCAATTTATCCCAATGAATAAACTTAAAAAATGGTCCTTGACCGCTGCGCTGGCTGGCTTTCTGTTTGGATTTGACACTGTTGTCATCTCTGGAGCTGATCAAAAACTACAATCTTTATGGGTCTCATCTGATATGTTTCACGGCTTTGTAGTCATGGCTACGGCACTGTGGGGAACAGTAGTAGGTGCTCTTCTGGGCGGTATCCCTACCCGAATCTTGGGCCGTAAAAAAACACTGCTGTGGATTGGTGTTTTTTATACCGTTTCTGCCATTGGATCTGCCTTAGCGAATGATCCTTATGTTTTTGCATTCTTCCGTTTTATTGGTGGATTGGGTGTTGGTACATCTACCATTGCTGCTCCTGCCTATATTTCAGAAATCGCTCCCGCTAAAAACCGTGGACAATTAGTAGGTCTTTATCAATTCAATATTGTCTTTGGAATCCTCATTGCCTTTGTTTCCAATTATTTTTTACGAGATACGGGAGAAGAGGCATGGAGGTATATGATGGGGATTGAAGCCTTGCCGGCTGTGCTCTATACCTTGCTCGTAATTAGCATCCCCAGAAGTCCCCGCTGGCTCTATTTACAAAGAAAAACAGCTGAGGCAAAACAAATTATCCATGCTGCCTATTCCGCTGAAGATGCAGAACAATTGATCTTAGAAATTTCAAATGAACAAGACGCTTCCCCCACTAACGAAAGTATCCTCGATAAAAAATACCGATTCATTTTATGGCTAGCCTTCTTGATTGCTTTTTTTAATCAATTCTCTGGAATTAACGCCTTTTTGTATTATGCTCCTCGCATTTTTGAAGAAGGAGGATTAGGCGAAAGTACTGCCCTCTTGAGTAGTGTTGGCGTTGGCCTCACCAACCTCGTTTTTACGCTAATTGGAATCAATTTGATCGATCGGCTTGGGCGTAAAATTCTCATGTATATTGGCTCCATTGGCTATATCATTTCACTCTCTTTGATTACAGCTTCATTTTTCTTGCAATGGGAAGGTTTGTCTCTCCCGATCTTCCTCTTTGTCTTTATCGCCTCTCATGCCATTGGTCAAGGTGCTGTGATTTGGGTTTTTATCTCCGAAATATACCCTAACCACTTACGCAGTGCAGGTCAGTCCTTTGGGACTTCTACGCACTGGGTATTGGCTGCCATTATCCCCTCGCTTGTTCCTGTTTTATTTGCCAGTATTGGTGCAGGCGCTGTCTTCGCAGTCTTTGCGTTTATAATGGTTTTACAACTTTTATTTGTCTATTTCCTAATGCCCGAAACAAAAGGAATTTCATTGGAGAAATTAAGTCAACAACTCATTCTTGAGAAGAAAAAGTAATTTGTCGGCATGACTAAAGGTGCATTTTGTTTTGGTGAAATACTTTGGGATATTTTTCCCAATGACAAAAAAATTGGTGGAGCTCCCCTAAATGTTGCCATTCGATTAAGTAGTCTTGGTGTACCAACCGCTATTGCAAGTAAAGTGGGAAAGGATGAGTTGGGAAAAAGAATACTTGATTTTGCCCAACACAATGGCCTAGCCACTAACCATATTCAACAAAGCACTCAATTTGACACTGGAAAAGTAATTGTTTCGATTGATAAAGAAGGGGCTGCTACCTACGAAATTGCCCCATCGGCCGCATGGGATAAAATTGATTTAAACACAGCACTTCTCGAAGCTGTGCGCAACAGTGAATTATTTATTTTTGGGAGCTTAGCAGCAAGGGATGAGGTTTCCAGAAAAACATTATCCAACCTTTTATCTGTTGCACCTTTTAGGGTTTTTGACGTCAATCTTAGACCACCGCACTATACATACCCACTGCTTAAAGAATTAATGGTAAATGCAGACTTCATTAAATTCAACCATGAAGAATTGACAGAAATTTCTCAACAAATGGGTTGTCACAGTTTTCAACTGGAAGAGCAAATACACTATATCGTTAAACAGACCAACACCAAAAACATTTGTGTCACCAAAGGAAGTGAGGGTGCTCTATTGTATCTAGAGGGGAAATTATACACGCAAAAGAGCTTTTCCATTACAATTGTTGATACAGTTGGTGCCGGCGATTCTTTCCTGGCTACCTTATTAGAGGGTATACTAACAAAACGCAGGCCAGAAGTAAGCCTAGAACGCGCCTGTGCAATGGGGGCTTTGGTAGCATCTAGGCAAGGAGCCAACCCTAAAATAACGGAGAATGAACTCCTCGATTTTATCCGGACTTCTGCATAACAGAAGTTTGGGCTATCTTCGTAAAAAAAATAATCGTGTACGACTTTCTCCCTCCCAATTGCACAGCGCATTCCAGCTCCAAAGAATTACTTCAATTCCTATCGCCTGATGGTGTATTGTACCTGATCATGCATCGACCCCAAGTCCACAATGCCTTCAATGGGGAGCAAATTAAAAACATGACCCTTGCCCTTGAAAAGGCAGCTGAAAATGAAGATGTAAAAGTGCTTGTGCTCACAGGAGCGGGAACAAATTTTTGTGCGGGCGGAGACATCAACTATATGAAAAAAATTGGCCACAACTCCTTTGAAGAAAACAAAGAAGATGCTCAGGCCCTCGCCTTTTTAATGAACAGCTTACACGAATTCCCAAAACCTACCATTGCCCGTGTTAATGGTGCTGCCTATGGCGGAGGTGTTGGACTTGTCTGCTGTTGTGATATGGCCTTTGGAACAAAAGAAACCAAGCTGTGTTTAAGTGAGGTAAAAATCGGTATGGTACCCGCAACCATTGGCCCCTATGTCATCAAGGCCATTGGACTTCGCAATGCTCACCGATTAATGTTAACCGCAGAAGTCATGCAAGGACAGCAAGCAGTGGACTGTCAGTTTTTATCGGGTATTTTTTCTCTGGAAAAATTTAACGAAAAAGTAAATGAACTTGCTGCTAAAATCACAAAAAACGCGCCAGCTGCTATGGAAATTACCAAAGCCTTATTGCTCAACCTTGCGCACCAATCAATCGATGATGGTGTAATTGACTATACCGCAGATGTCATTGCCACTGTCCGCGAATCAAAAGAAGGGAAAGAAGGCCTTGCCGCGTTTTTAGAGAAGCGAAAGCCAAGGTTTTAACAAAGCTCAAAAAAAAATGCAAGCCGTATCACGAATTGCATTTTTGTACCTTGGGTGGGAATCGAACCCACACTCCCGAAAGAACTGGATTTTGAATCCAGCGCGTCTACCAATTCCGCCACCAAGGCATCAAGGAGCACAAAATTAATCAAATAAATTATAAGAACTAGAAAAACTACCATTTTAAGTTAGAGAAGGGAAATAAATTTTTACATTTGCAATCCCTAATCAAAAGAAGCTAAAAGAATTAGGAAAAAATGACAGAGGCGAAAATTTTTAGTTGTACTCAAAGCGAGGATCTAGCGAGGCGAATAGCAAAAAACTTCGGAATTCCGATGGGAAACGTTACTTTCTCTCACTATAGTGACGGAGAGTTTCAACCCTCCTTCGAGGAGTCTGTTCGTGGTTCACGAATCTTTATTGTGGGATCTACTCACCCAAGTTCAGACAATTTAATGGAAATGTTATTGATGTTAGATGCGGCGAAACGCGCTTCTGCTCGACACATTACTGCTGTCATGCCCTATTTTGGCTGGGCCCGTCAGGATCGAAAAGACAAACCACGCGTCCCCATTGGTGCAAAAATGATCGCCAAACTCTTAGAAACTGCGGGAGCAACTCGCATCATTACAATGGATTTACACGCAGATCAGATCCAAGGTTTCTTTGAAAAACCCGTTGATCACCTCTTTGCCTCAACCATTTTTGTCCCCTATATCGAAAGCTTAAAGCTCGAAAACCTGACCATTGCCTCTCCAGATATGGGAGGTTCTAAGAGAGCTTATGCTTATTCTAAGTTCTTGAGTAGCGATGTAGTTATTTGCTACAAGCAACGTCAAAAAGCCAATGTAATTTCTCATATGGAATTAATTGGTGAGGTGAAAGGAAAAAATGTTGTCCTCGTTGATGACATGGTCGATACCGCGGGAACCCTTGCTAAAGCAGCTGATCTCATGATCGAGCGGGGTGCTCTTTCTGTTCGAGCTGTATGTACTCACGGTATTTTATCTGGTAATGCGCATGAACGTATTGAGAACTCCAAATTAGAAGAACTCATCATTACCGATACCATACCCTCAAAAAAAGAAAGTCCAAAAATCAAAATATTGAGCTGTGCAGAACTCTTTGGTTCTACCATGAAAAGCGTACACCTCAACAAATCAATACACGAAAATTTTATCAATTAAATCAATATGAAATCAATTACAATTAACGGATCTAAAAGAGAAAGTGTAGGCAAGAAAGCAACAAAAGCCTTACGCAATGCTGAGATGGTTCCCTGTGTTTTG
>Ga0115564_10005028_pt1 | contig 10630 bp, 8 predicted proteins | sample COGITO_mtgs_1105_7_FD_88680 | JGI IMG/M metagenome (GOLD analysis project Ga0115564, IMG submission 88680) | Pelagic marine microbial communities from North Sea - COGITO_mtgs_110523 | ecosystem: Environmental > Aquatic > Marine > Epipelagic | place: Germany:Helgoland, sampling site Kabeltonne... | reverse complement strand
TTCCACGTTACGGAGTAAGAGCGGAAAACGAACGTACAGCATCACAGCCAAGCGGATGATCTCAGGGCTCGTTTTAAAGTACCTGAATGGGGAGTGTTTTATCATTTGGGGATTCTACAAATACACCCTGCTCGCTTCAACCGAGTTTAATCTGACAGTACCTTCGTGAAGTACGATTTTTTTATATTCCTCATCTATAAATTATTAATATATACTCACATTAATGCATCACATTTGTAAAATATGGTAGAATTATTCGTATTTATAGAGTAAAATGATCCCAAAATACATTATGGAGTCAGTTTTGGAAACCAAACATGAGAAATTCGTCAGATTAGCTGAGGCGCGTGTTAACCGTACCATCAATTTAATCAGGTCTATTTCTAAGCTTTCAAACCGTAATCATTATGATTTTTCTAAAGACGAGCTTAAAGAAATATTCCAAGCAATTGAAAGAGAAGTTGGCGCCATGCAGGCAGCTTTTAATTCATCATTATCGACTGAACAAAAAAACCGGTTCAAGCTTAAAAAAATGGAGGCAGGTAAATGACCCAGGGCTTTTGGGAATTTAATCTGATATCGGGCAAAAATCCTACTCACACGGGTGCTTTTTTGACGGGATATGACCAAAGAGCCTTTAGTCAAGAAGAAGTGGTTGCTCGCGAAAGTGGGCAGAACGCCGGCGATGCAGGCAGAGGTATTGATGGAATTACGCAATTAGTGTTTCAAAAACTCTCTGCCAAAGGGGAAAAAAAAGATAAACTGGTTAAACTCTTAAAGTTAGACTCCGCGTTGAAGCCTAGGGTGAAGATTTTCAAAAACGTAGACCGTAATCGTTTTTTTGCTGATAGCGTACAGGAATTTTTAGAGAGTGATGAATTAAATGCAATTTTAGTAAGAGATTTTAAAACCTGTGGGCTGGGCGGGGAGTGGGACAGCTATGGTCAAACTGATCATTTTGCAAGGTTGGTTTGTGCCTTGAACCTTGAAGATAAGGCTGATGGAGATTCTGCGTCTGGGGGATCTTTCGGCTTAGGTAAAACTGCGTTTGCGAAGAGTTCAAAAATCAATACTGTTATCTATCACTCGGTATTTACGCCTTCTGAAAAAACAAAAAACGCGCATCGGCGGTTGATGGTGTCTGGGATCTATCCAAAGCATGAGCTTGACGGAACTCCGTACGGTGGCTTTGCATATTTTGGGAAGCCTGCTGCTTACGATGAAGATATTGCCGCACCTTTTGAAAATTCAGAGGCAGAAGAACTTTGGTTGCAAATTGCAGATTTGTTCGGAGCAAATCTTGAAAGATCAAAAAATCAAACTGGAACAGACATCCTTGTGCTAGTGGATACTCTTGACATGTCGTTGTTAAAAAAAGCGATTGAGGATTATTATTTTCCAGCATTAATCAGTAATGATTTATCGGTTACTTTCATTTCTGAAGATGGGTCCACGGATCAGCCTGCTGTTCTTGCTAGAGGGGATCTTGATCAATTTGTGAAACTCTACAAAAAAGCTAAAAGCAAAGAGGTGATTAAAGAAGAGCAGTTAATAGTTGATAGTTTCCAAAAACGAAAAACGTTTGCGATTGGTCGTTATGCATATCAAGCAGCCGAAGCCGAAGAAGCCGAGTCATCCAAGAATAATTGCGTAGCAATAATGCGTGGTACTGGGATGGTAATTAACTATGAAAAAGTTGGTGGTGATCAATATGAACCTGCTGTGGGCGTATACATCGCTGATCAAGATGTTCATGAATATTTACAAACCTCTGAAAATTCAGCGCACTCGGAATGGAGTGAAAACTCACATCGACTGAACCAGAAATTTCCTGAAGAAGGCAAGGCTGTAGTTGCAAATGTAAATAGCGTGATAAAAAGAAGGTTCATTGAGTTCCAAAAAAACCTTCAGCCTGATGTATCTATATCCAAAAGTGAAAGTGGATTGCTAGCTCGATTGTTAACTGGAGCACTTTCAGGTAGCAAAGGAGAGGAAAGCTTACCTCCTAAGGGTTTTCACAATCCAGTTTCACTATCGTTAACACAGAAAAAAAGAGAAGATGATCTGTCAATTTGGAATCTCAAAATCTTTGACTGTGATCATACACCAGAATCGCCATTCAGCCTGACTTTGCTTCCATCTATTTCCCTGGCTGGTGAAAAAAATATTTCAATCAAGCATCTTGATTTTGTTATCAAGGACATCAATGGAGTGGTGTTGAGTTCTAAGTCCAATCCTAAATTACAGTACAATTTCTCGAGAGGTATGGGATTAGATTTTATAGTAGAAATACCAAACCCCGGGCGAAAAAATTATGTAGTGCAGTGCAAGTGCATAGCTGAGAACGGAGATTTTGATGCAACCTAGTAAAAAACTGACGTTCTCTGTAACTCGGAGTGATCTTGTTTATGACTATGCTTCATCTTTTGATGAAATATTTAAGTTTAAAGTTGATGACAGTGATCAGTTGAGCAACCAAGTCGGGGTCAGATTTCAAGAAGCCTTGGGCTTTGATTTTAAATCGGAGAATAATCCACTTCTTCAGATAATGCCTTGTGAAAACCTCGTTAAAGAAAAATTACTATCAAAAGGCGAAGAATTTTGTGTCTATGTTACGCTGGAAGATACTGCGCTTGGGATCCGTAAGGTAATTTATTCAAAAAACATTGACGAAATTGAGACAGTAACCGACGTTAAAATCGATTTGCTTGGGCAAAACGACTTTGGGTTTATACGTGGCTATATCGTTAAAGCTTTTATCGCACGGCGGCGTTCAGTAAAGCCGACTGAATCTGTTTTTTGGTCTAAGTCAAATATTATTTTTCAATCAGAGTTTCTGGTTAAATCAACGGTTGATGAAGCGCTGTTCGAAATTGCTTGGACTAACTTCAGTGATCCAGATGTACGAAAGAACGTATTGATGTTTATTGATTGGAAGTCGGCGGATGTATCTGAAACCCCACATTCTGAAACATTTCAGGTTAAAGCTAACATTGACTTGAAGGCGCAATTCAAGCGCCTCGAAAATAATCGACACTTTGGCGAATTTACAATTAGGCTTTTGGTGGACAGAATAATTGCTGAATTAGTAGAAAATTCTTTGCGGTGTGCAAATTTAGAAATTGAGCCTGTTGAAGGAAGTTTACATGAAAAAATTAGTGTCTTTCTTGATACTCTAAACATAGATTTCACAGTTCTAGCGACAAGGTATCAGGCAGGTAATCGTATGGACCAGTTGGATATCATCTCCGAAATTAACAGAGATGTACAGAAAGCACATAAAATTGCGTCTACGCTGAGTACCATGAAATTTGGAGGCTATAGGCTGAAATGAGAGTACCAACAATTACAAACGATCAAGCTTCGATTGCCTGGAACGCTCTAAATGATCATGATGTTTTTGAAAACGTTAGTGAGCTAGTAATTGACTATGTCGGTGACGAGACCGAGCCAGTTTTTTCTGATCTGGATTTTTCAAATTTTGCGGATGAACTTGCTACGATAAAGATGAAATATGATGGAAAAAATAAGAGAATTATTGGCGGTTTAATCGACTCAGACATTGTAGAACCAATCCACCGAACTTTACATGGTGCAGGAATAGAACCGTATCAACTATGTAACCTGGGCTTTTGGCGTTGGATGAGCAATGTTGCCTGTGATGGAGATTTTTGGCGTTTTATTAGTTGGAGATATGGAAGTGATATTCAACAGAATTGGGGAATAACATCAGTCAGTTCAATGATTGAAGTGTATTTCTATCGCGCCTGGCTAAGGGCGCATAAAATGTATAGCCCCGATGAATCCGATCCCTATTTTTATGCACGAATTGGTTCTAGTGATGTCTGGAGATCGCATATTTTACGACAAGATTTTGGACGAGATAAGGAATTTGTAAAAGCGCTTTTGGATACAATTTATGGACAAAATGGTAAAACTTTGGTTGGTACAGAGGAGTTGCGAACTAAATTGGTCCCTGCTTTGCGCGCCTGGTCTTCTAATTCTTCCTTTAGTCATTTAACGTATTCTGAGAATTTGGAACTAATTAAAACTTTAAGGGAAGAAGTTGAATAATTTAGAAGCAGGGTTGTTCGAGCAGCGTAATAATGACACTGACGGTTATTGCGTAAAATACCCTCGAGACGATAATTATGTTTTTCGGGAATTTACAACAAACCGACGGGTTTATACCGAACGTGTTTTGTCTTGTTGCCCGAATATGACTGAGCAAAAAGATTTTTTTGTTTCGTCGTTAAATTCGCCAACAGAGTCTCTGTTAACGCCTGAAAAAAATTTGAATTATATTGACCTTTTTTGTGGCGGAGGTGGATTGTCATTTGGCGTTCAATCAGCAGCAAAGTTTTTAGGATTAAAACCAAAATTATGTTTAGCTGCCGATATTGACGAAGTAGCATTAGAACTGGTCAAGCGACATTTTAAACCAGTATACGGGAGAAATAATTCGGTTGAAGATTTAATTCAGTACGAAGTAGATTACACAGGTAACACAAATCAGTTCATTTCGCAGCCAGTTATCTTGGATGACCAGATATTGGGGTTAAAGGGACGGATTGATCTACTAGTTGGCGGTCCACCCTGCCAAGGACATTCTAATTTAAACAACAAAACTAGGCGATTTGACCCAAGAAATCTACTGTACATGATTATGCCAGCATTCGCGGTAGCTCTTGATATTCCCAATATCATTATTGAGAATGTACAAACAATAACAAGAGCATCAGAAAATGTGGTTGGTTTGACAAAATCATTGTTACATCATCACGGTTATTCTATTGAAGAGTTTAAGCTTTTGGCCTCGGATTTTGGAGTGGCACAATCCCGGACTAGGCATTTTATGATCGCCAGTAAAAATCGAAATTTGGGAACGCACTCCTTTATCAACCAATTCAAGACTAGCCAAATTTCATTCAAGGAAGCTTGCACTAATTTGCCAAAACTCGATGACGACATGGCAATTATACAAAAAATTAGCAATCTCTCGAGAGAGAACGTGGAAAGAATAAATTATCTCCACGATAACAACGTAGACGATTTGCCAAATTTTGTTCGCCCTGATTGTCACAAAAATGGACATACCTATAAATCAGTGTATGGAAGAATTAAGGCCGATTTACCAATGACAACTATTACAACAGGGTTTGCTAGCCCAGGAAGAGGAAGATATACTCATCCTTTTGAGCGGCGCCCAATTTCAATACGTGAAGCAGGCAGGGCTCAGGCCTTTCCAGATTGGTATTGGAAACCAACCATCGATTTGAGTTGGAAGGCATCTAACTATCAAAAGGTTATTGGAGATGCTGTTCCGCCGCAGTTTGCTTACCCTTTGCTGGCTAATTTATTTGCCTAAAAGCAGCAGGTATTTGGCATATACGTATGAGATCATTAATCTCCCCAACTAAAAAAGTGCGACTAATTTTGCAAAACTCCTTTATGGAAGGAAGTGAATGGTATGAAAGAATTACAGTGAAGGAACTATTTTGAGATTAATGCGGGAGAGCGACGTCATCTTTATAAAGGTATCTATATAATTAGGTTCATCCCTCCATTTTTAGAGGGGCGTATTAGTAGAATCTAAGCTGCAGTCAGTTTTTGCATCGGGGTCGTGCCGCTAATCCCCATGTTTGATCTTTCGTTGTTGTAAGTTTAAAGCGATTTCGTTGCATGGTCCTGAACGTCTTTGATGCTTTAGAAGTGGTATGGCCCAAGCCATTCTGTTCTCACCGTCCGGTTGTAGCGTTCGAAAAATGCGTTCTACTGAGGCTTGCCTGGCTGGATTTAAAGCAGCCCGATCCCCGCCTTCTGTGCCCATGTTTGTAGCCTACCACTGACATATTTGGGACCATAACACCTTCGGAATAACGCTGATTGAGAGGCTATGACGTTCCTCAGATGCAGAAAGCATAGGTCAGTTGATACTATGCCTTCACTATTTGTATTTATAACACTGGCACCACTCCTATTTCAGAACCATAAATCTTATAGTTTCCGAAAATTAAATACCTTGAGTACTCCGCCCTGATTATAGCAAAGGCATTACATCCTTGGATATTTTTTGGATTTTTTCAATAGCGGAGATACATTCGTCTCTATCCATCGTGTCAAGAAGCTGGTCAGACTTAACCCATATGTTTGAACAATTATCCAAGCAAACTCTACAATTATTTCCAGATTGAAAATTAATTTTCATCAAAGCCTCCAACAGATCACGGTTAAGGCGTTTGTTGTTGAAAGTAGCTTCAAAAATCATATTTTTTGGCGTAGTTAAATTAATTGCAAACGAAAGAAATTGAGTTTCTGTATTAGCATCAATCGATGTACTTATTTCAACCGGGAAGGCCAATTCTTTGTAATTTTCGGCTGTCACACTGAAGGCATCAGGGGAAGTTATATTCGTTTTAAAGCCATAGTATTCACAATCTGCTTTCGCTTTGATTAACTCAGAACGCAACGACACTTTTCTTGTTAAAATTCGTTTCTTTTTATTGTAAATATTTACAATAAAAGAATTATGCTCTTCTGAAGCGACAAAGTTGACTTTGGGCTTGGCCTTACTGAAACGGAAAGTCTGAGGTGTCAGTTGATAAGTAGAGGCATCTATTAGGTAATTTAGAAGTTCAATATTTTCACTTTTGTTGTCAAAAAATTTCAAGTCGGCGGGGAGGCGACGCATTCCAACGCAGGATACAGCAGCCACCATAGCTAAATTCCAAATACGTACACCTATTTCTCTTTCACCTTTAATTTCTCGTAATTTCAGAATACTTTCAGGCGTTGTGTAAATAATTAATAACATTAGGACGCGTAAAATAATATTTTTTTTATCTTTCAAAATCGGAAACTCTTTATCCTGATTTAATATGTCCTGAATTAGTGTTATCCAGTTTTTGAATTTGTCAGAATTAAAATCTAAAAAATCATTCTTCAGTTTGTTTTCAATTATAGTAGCATTTTTGTTTAAAAAATCCCTTGGAGCCCATCCACCATCGTTAATATTAGATTGTATCTCAGAAAGGAAAATTTCAAATAAACTTAGCTCCCAGTCGGTGTGATGTATGGCGCCACCTTTTATAGTATTGTTGATGCAGCTAACCGCTTTATAATCACTTTCTAAATTGTTGTTGACAGGCGGAGGGTTCAAGTTTTGTAAAAAAATACTCCACTCTGCATTAATCTTTGGAAATGACAAAAGTGACCAATTAAATGCAATTTCTCTATCAATACGCTTCGCCAATTTTTCGGTGATATCACATTCCAACTGTTCTTCAGCCGTGGGTAAATTTAGAACATTGGCAAAAATACTATCATCAACTTTTAAAGGTACATTAAATTTTTGCAAATTTACATCTTCAAATGCCCCAAATTGAAATCGTTTCAGTTCTTTTGCATCTCGAAAAACTAAGCTTTTTACCCAAGATATCTTTATACACTCTAATGACTTCGTTTCACCAAACAACCGCCTAATAACCGTTGGTACTAACTCAATTGCAATTGGATACACATTCCTACTTTGTACACTAAGTGCTTCAAGTTTATTCACTAACACTTTTTCATCATAGAGTTCAAAAAAACTAAAGAATGGATCATCTTTTGTATATTCAGAAGAAAGTTCGTTGCTAGGTGCAAACAAAAGGCCACGCGAAAAAAGCGGGTACAGTGTAAAGTTTGAAGACAGAGCATATAACATTTTTTTTGTACTCTGCTTGGGCACACTACGACCTAATGCAGGTACCAAATCTTTAGTGATAGGCTGATTATCAGAAGATACTAACAGATCAGCTGGGCCTTCAGATATGAGTTTCTCAGCATTTGGCCCAATACTTGAAGCAAATGAAACATCATTGTTTGACGGCTGTTTGGCAATCGATATTCCAGACTCTAATGAGGGGGGAGTAGTTTCGGATTCCATTTTTTTACCCTTCTACATCAACTAGATCACTTAACTCATTATGATTTGGTAAAATTTTCCAAAAATCACTTCTCATCTCTGCGTCATCCATAAGTAAAGTTAACCCATTCCTTGACCTAGACGTCATCACATACATATTCATTTTTTGCGTATCCGCATCAATATCTTGACCTACGGGCAATACATGCAGTTCCGGCAAAAATACATGGTCAAACTCAAGCCCTTTGGCACTTGCATAGCAAAGTACAGTGACAACCCCACCATTATCAAATTGCATATTTCCCACGCTAGCTCTCTCACGCTGAGACGACCCATAGGTCTGTACCTTTATATTTGTACCTTTCAGTTTTTCTTCAAGTTGAAAAACAAAACTTCGACGTTGCTTCGTAAAGTTTACTAGTACCCCAACCTCATGATTGGGATAAGTTCTGATGTAGTTAGCAATTTTATCTATTGTAGCCATTTTTTTAATATTTTTGTATAAAACAGGCCGCTCACCCTGACGGAGCGGAAGATCAGGAATTCCAGATTGAGTGCCTATAAAGAATGTTCTAGAAAATTTGGCTATTTGTTCTGTATTTCGATAGTTTTTAGTTAGCTTGTAAATGTTATCGTCTGTTAAAAACATTGCACGTTTAATATCATCTAGAGATGAGCTGGTCTGACTAAGACGTTGGTTTTCGTCCGCCAATACCAACAAAGAAGACGATCCTGAAATTGACTCTGCTGACATTATCCTGATTGCAGCTAAGAACGTATGGGCTTCCTTTGGTAAATCTTGCGCTTCATCTAAAATCAATTGACCCCAATAGTTATTTTTCGATATTTTCTCCTTGAAATCTGCTGATGCTAATTCGATTGCTTTTAGATAATCAGGACGTCGATAGTTACTATCTGGATCTAACGTATAGGGGAAACTGCTATTAGTTAATTCTCTCCACCAATTCCTGAGCCAAGTTTCAAAAGTAACCTCCATTCCCCCATAGACTGACAGCACGTTGTTCCACGCCGTTGCTGTTACCTGTTCCTCCATCCTTTGAAGCACTTGACGAGTAAATATAGCAACAACTGTCTTACCGGAGCCGGGTGGGCCAATAACTAAATGAACCCCCTCAGGATCCGACATACATACTTCGCGCTGTTCCAAGCTTAATTCTGAATCGTTAGGTAGCCGCAATATTAATCTCCGTTTAATAGTGGATTAAAGTAACCTTTCAACAAAGTATCTCCACAGTCATAATTTATCACAAGGTTTCTATCTAAAAACGTGTTGAGGTGTGTGCAGCTTGTTTCAGGAACGATTGCACAAGCATGACAAGCGGATTTATTCAGACCTTCAAGCCCATTATCAGGCATCTCAGAGCATATAGGATCATTTGAACACCAAACTAATCTTTCAATGGCTTGAGTGATTAATTTGCCACTTAGGTCTATCTCTCCTTGCCGAACCAACCCACCCAATGAACCTTCACTATCACCTTGTGCAGTATATAATAAAATTCCTGCCTTATCCTCAAAGACAAATAATTTTTCTCGGATAGATGCTAAATTATAACCACAGTTAAAAGATAATTGACGCATTAAAGCGTGGGCGAAAGTGTGCACTAAATAGAATTTTGGTAGGATGTTTTGCAAATTACCATACCTCAGGTGCACCCAATTTTCAGGATTAGACACTTTTTCTTTGATTTTAGCTTGCCTATGCCGCAACTCTTTCGCGTTCTCCTTCTCCCACGCTACAATCCTTTCATTAGATAACTTGAAGAAAATTCCCTCACCGAATACTTCGACTGCTGGAAACCAGTCGGGTTGGTTTTCACGAGTCGGCCGTTTACCGTTGGGAAGAATCCTATTACCTTCTCCCGATGCCATGGGCTCGACTCGTGAGAAGGAGGTGAATGCCCTCACTTCTCGCAAACGTTCGACTATCAAAACATCTTCAACCAATTCGTGTAAAGCTGACTTCTGAGAAACTTGCCTCCACCCTGTTTCACGTATTTTCAAAACTTTACTGTCACCTGAGGTCGGTTGGCACAGTCGCTTCCATTCCTCCTCCTCCGGATCACTTTCAATACTTACCTCAGCTTTTGTATTTTTTATCCCCGAAATACATTTTTTTATTTCTTCAGTTGAATAAAGTACATCAAATTCTTGTGAGATTAGTGGTTCTAGCGCATCGCTTATTATATCAACTTCGAGAACACCCAACACTGGGTTTTCCTTCAATTTTTTATTAATAAATTTATCAAGCTCATTAAATTGATCATCACTATCAATATCTAAATCAAGCGCACTTTGTATGTCAGAGAAGTGCACAGCAGTTTCACTTCGCAGTAAATACTTTAGGGTTTCCTTACACTCTTCTCTTTGATCTCTAGCTTGCCAAATTTGCTTGCCACTACACTGCTGGCCAATTTTTTTTGAGGTATGCGGTTTCTGGAGGTCGCCAAGGTCACTTTGACAACGACATTTTAAACACTCTACCACTAGACTACTTAGAGAAGAACCACTGCCCTTAGTTTTAAATTTTAATTTTGGCTCTGTCCTGTCACACTGCGCTCTGTTGTTTGAGTGTGCCAGAAGCCACCAATCGACATCACTCAAATGACCATTTTTGCAGGCTGCAACATAACGCATAGGCACCAAAATCGAACCTTTGCAACTTGAATTCAAACATTCAGGAGCATCTTGTTTTTTTTCTGC
>Ga0115564_10005022_pt1 | contig 10638 bp, 9 predicted proteins | sample COGITO_mtgs_1105_7_FD_88680 | JGI IMG/M metagenome (GOLD analysis project Ga0115564, IMG submission 88680) | Pelagic marine microbial communities from North Sea - COGITO_mtgs_110523 | ecosystem: Environmental > Aquatic > Marine > Epipelagic | place: Germany:Helgoland, sampling site Kabeltonne... | reverse complement strand
CAAACAAAAAAAGGGCATCTTTCGATGCCCTTTAAGAGTTGAGTGGTGCCGAAGCACCACTCGTACTTTTATTCTGTAGCTTAGAAGGACAGCGTAGCGCCGACGTTGCCGCCCTGATCGCCAGCATCGTAGCCAGCGTACAGCTTCAGGCCGCCGAGGTCGTAGTTTACGCCTACGGTTGGCTGGAGGTCCTGATCGAAGCCCAGTGCAAGACCAAAGCCGTTCAGAGCCGTGGAAGCGGATACGGAGTAGGTAATACCAGACTTCTCGTGGTCGCCCGCAGAGGAGGAACCGAAGGTGGTGCTTACGCCGAAGCCAGCGATTGCCATGGAAGCTGACAGACCCCAGTCAGAGGAAGAGTCCGTAGCGAATGCCAGGGACAGGTCGCCCATCGCGTAGGTTGCACCCAGGTCCCAATCGGAGACACCGAATACGTCACCTGGGTTGTCCAGAGCAACGTCGATCGCAGCGGACAGACCGCCCAGATCGATTGTACCACCGGTTACAACTTCCAGAGAGCCCAGGGTGCTAAGCGCAGCGAGGTCTACGGCAAGGTATGGGTTCGCACCCAGAATGCCGAGGCCTTGAGCGATCACAACCAGACCTTCTGCATCGACGTTAGCCTGATCGCCAGCACCAGCAATGGCAGAAACGCCACCAGCGTAATCGCTGGACTGCAGGGTCAGACGGCCAAAGCCACCATCGATGTAGACGGAAGCGTTAGAAACGGTCATCACCTTGGACTTGTTGTTCATGTAGAACACGGTGTCAGAAGAGCTAACGCCCGTCACACAAGCCGCACCAACAACCATCTTGGTCTCAGAAGAAGCCATCATGACTTCCATGAAAGGACCAACGTATACAGCAGCGCTGGTGATAGCAGCCCCTGAGCCTTCGCCGTCAAAATCAACAACGCCCTTGGTTGCACTTCCGGTTGAATCCATCTGCACGGTTGCGCCGTGAGTGGTGGTACCCGCCACAGCCGCGCCCGTCATTTGACCGGCTGGCATGTAGCTGCCCGCTGCGGTAGCAGCACTGGAATCACCTTCGGCGTAAACGCCGCTTACGGTACCGCGACCAGCAATCTTACACACGTTCGAAGACGTGAAGGACGACAGGGCAACCTGGTACAGGGTCTGGGTACCGCCGAGACCGCGCCATGCGGAGTTGATCTTCACAGATACAACGTCGCTGGAAACAATCGCGCCGCCGCCGGAAACGGCCCACAGCTGGTTTGCGAGGTCAGTCTGACCTGTGACGGTTGCCTTGACCAGGTTCTTAGAGCCAGAAGCTCCGTATGGTGCGAACGAAAGTTCGGCTGCAGTACCCATGGTGAAACCACCACCGAACGCCAGGCCACCATCGGTGGTGTGCGCGGCGTTGATCGACAGCGATACTTCATTGAAGGCCGCGCCGAACTGCAGGTCGTTGTTTGCTTTGCCCAGACCGAAGTCTACGCCCATGTTGATGGAGCCGCCGAGGGTCACATCTACTGCACCAGCGGAACCCGCTGCCGCTACTGCTGCGAGGCTGGAGCCCGCAATCAGAAACTTTTTCATTTTTCTCTTCTCCAAAAAAGATAACGAACTCGAACCTGCATCACTTTCTTTCGGCGCCTCATGTCGGAACAAGGACGCGTGACTTAAGCTCAAGGTCGAGATGAGACTTAGAGGTATGATTTAGAAACACACAGATATTATTTAACACGCGGCTTTTCAGAACTGAGAGCGTGCCAAAATAGCCACGCTTGACGTGAGACCTCTCGTCATGCCCCCGCATTATGGCGAACAATGCACGGCTACAACGACAAAAAAGAGATATTCATTTTGCTAACGCTAGCGAGGCTAGAATGACTCGGGCATATCGCGACTCAACGGTCCTGTACGATCTCACCCATGGACGATCGTATCTAAATAAGACTTTTAGATCGCTTCAGGAGAAGGCGACACGTAAGATCTGCCTCGCTTGCATCGCCATGGCCAATTCGTTGCAGCAATTCTCTATACAATTGATCAACGGACTCGTGCCGGTGCTCGAGCGCGTAAGTTAGTCTGAGCATTTCGTAGGTTAGACCTCTGAATTGCATGAAAACGCTCGACTTTGGCGCGCTGAGGACCTGCGCCCAGATGGTGTATTCAGCATCGACCCTTTGTCTTTGCTGTGCATGATGGTCCTGCATAGTAGTCAGCGCGAGTTCCGAAAGGCCATCAATGTGTGCAGGCAATCGGTTGAGCGAGGCCTGGGTCGCTTGGGGCAACATAATGTTGAGCAGTTCAACCAGCGCTCGAAAGATCAGCCCAACAGACGTGCTGTCCGCTTCGTGCCAGCTGACGATGTCAGCATCCAACAAATTCCAGTGGTCCAGCGTGTTCACAACCGTCCCGTAGCGGCGGGCGGTCTTGACCACACCTTTATCGGTCAGAATCTTAACCGCTTCCCGGATCACGGTACGGGATACGCCAACTTGCTCCCCCAGCTCGTTTTCCATCGGCAGGGTGGAACCGATGGGAAAGTATCCCCCTGCGATCGCGCGCCCCAACCAATCGATTACATCGCGCACCGCACCGTGGGCCAGGGAGGGTTCAGGACGCCCCAATAAAGACAGAGGCTCAGATGTCCCCGGGCGTAGGTGGTGGTAGTTATCAAAGGAGGGGGCAAGAGTGGACATGAAGACCCGTGCTGAATGGGGAACTTGAGGTTCGGGCCACCTAAGGCAGCCCTTTTGATTAAATCTATAAAATGATAAATCATATTTAAATTCAACAAAAAAGAATTGTCCAAAAAAAAGTCCGACCCAAAGGGCCGGACAAGTGAATCATATGGAAAAGCAAACTGAAAATCAGAAACCTGACTTAAGCGTTGCAAAACTTACCGATCATTGCGGATACAACCTCAGTTTGAATTTCCGCGTTGTGCGAAACAGGGAAACTCAACAAAGGATCCTTAAAGACCAGTTGCTAATAACTAAAATAATGAGATCCATAAGGCAATTACTAAGACTTCGCTGGCGTGAGAAAAGGGAATTTGCCTAAATTTCCAGAAAATACAGGTGGAAAACGGGTAAAACGCCATAGGGAATCGCATTATTCGCAAGAATTGGTCTGCTTGAGTTGTGCATTAATGCGGCGAAGCGTCTAATTGAGCCCCATGGAGTCCTAGGCTTGGAAACAGCGGCTCCGCAGGAATATCGCGGTTGATTGGACAGCGCGCGTGTCTAAAAAAGATATATAATTGTGACACAATTGATCCCTAAACCTAATTCCAAACGAATAAAAATAGGGGCTTTTGCTCATGATTTGGGCTGAAGTTCGAGTGTGTGAAGGATACCAATTTGGGCGCGACCCTAGAGAATTCGGAGCAACAAACCGCGCCCGCAGGACTCAGCACTCTGGTGGCAGACCATGAAGCCGAGCTCGGAGCCCGCTTGGATGCCCTGGTGGCTCAAAGGCGACTTAAAGTTGTTGAGTTCAATGGCGCTGCTGGCCTGATGGTGCAGGCCAAGAATGGTCCTTGCCTGTATATCTCGCACAAAGATCCCTCAGACCTGATCCAGCATCGCCGCACAGTCCGGAAGCTCAAGGCCTTCCTCAATGCGATCGAAACCGCCCAGGACTGATCAGTCCGTGTGATACGCCTCAAAGTTCACGATCGCTCGCGTCAATTCTTCTGAGAATACTGGGTACAGCTGGGGTAGGTCGCCCCACAGCTGGTCATTGGTGGTGAAAACCGACACGTCTTTGGCTGTCACCAGACTGGCCAGCGTATCGATGTTCGGCTCGCGGTAGGGGACCGGTGCAACGCCGTTCAGAGACTGCTGGGTAAAGTGGTACCAGCTCGCGATTGAATTGAGGCAGAACTGCGGGACGTGCCCCTTTTCCAGACAGCCGCGGATGGTTGGCCGGATGAACTGCGGGAATTTCGCAAACCCATCAGAGACAATGCGTTCCACGCTGTCAGCGATGTATTGGTTGCAAAAACGGTCAGACACCGTTTGCACGTAGGTTTCAACGTTGAACGGAAGAGACTCCGGTAAGGCCCGCATCACTTCGTCCTGCTCGAACCTTTGAAAGTGATCTGCCGTTTTCGGATCGGCCATAACCTCGTCAAAACGCTTAAAGCCGCCCAAAGCACCCAGATAGGCAAGCGCTGTGTGGCCGCCGTTGAGGACGCGGATCTTGGTTTCCTCATAGGGATCAACGTCGGGGGTAATAGTCACGTCTTCAGGGCGTAAATCAGGGAAGGCCGCGGCGAAGTTATCTTCGATCACCCACTGGATGAATGACTCAGCATGGATGGTCGGCCCCAGGTCAACGCCTTCACCATAGAGTGCGGTCGCCTCGTCATGATGATCAGCGGAGGTTTGCGGCGTGATCCGGTCCACCATGGAGGAGGGGAAGGTTACATTCTGTTTCACCCAATGTACCAGATCACCATCCCCTAAAGCTTCCAGATAGGCGATCAGGTTGCGCGCTAGCATCTTGCCATTCCGGCGGATGTTGTCGCAGTTCAGCAACGTAATTGGTGCGCCAAGCCGTTCCGCGCGTAGGCGCAGGCCCTGTGTCAGATAGGCATAAACGGTCTGCCCTTCGGCGCCGTCGAGCTCAGCGCGGATGATGGGGTCGTTCAGATCCAATTGACCCTTGCCATCAAGGCTGTAGCCTGCCTCAGTGACGGTCATCGTTACCGCCTGGACGCTGGCGGCAGCCATGGCTGCCTCGGTTGCCGCGCGATCGGTGCTCCAATCGATGAAACCAGCGTGACAGCGGATCAGTCGGTCGTCCACGTGCCCGGCGTTGTTCAGTCGACGCAGGATATAGCCGTCGGGCTTGGCGGCTTCGGCGAAGGCTGCTTGATCGACACCGCGCAAATTGACCGCAGTGATACCCCAACGCGTATCGCCCGTGCGCTCGATATGACGGTCAAAGTATTCAGCCTGATGGGCTCTGTGAAAAGCACCAAAACCCAGGTGCAGAACACCGGTGTCCAGCGTCTTTGAATCGTTAGTCGATGTATGAAAAGAACGCGACATCAGTAGTTGAGACCTTCGAGACTTTTGGGCTGGAGAGCGGCAGTACGGTTGGCTGACAGGCCGCTGCGTGTTTGTTCGCGAAACTGTGTGGGTGTCATGCCCTTGAGTTTCATGAACCGCCGATTGAAATTTGCGAGATTCTGGAAGCCGACACTGAAGCAAATGTTCGACACCTGATCCTCCGTTTCGACCAACATCCGGCACGCTTCACCAACCCGTACGCGGTTGACAAACTCGGTGAAGCGGTGGCCGGTAATGTTCTTGAAATGCCGAGTGAAGCTGGTTTCGGATAAGCCAACGAGATCAGCGATACGCGACACAGATAGCTCTTCTTCGAAATTCGAGACGATGAAGTCTACCGCCTCGCCAATTTGAGATTGCCGCTTGCCGCCGCTGACGGATCCAGCCTTACCGACCGAAAGGACTTCCAGCCGGGCCGAGCCTTCCAGCTCTTCCATGAAATCGAGGAAGGCCAATACGCGGCGCATCTGGCTGGAGGAGCGCATGTTCTTGAAGTGTTGAATGGCGCGGCTCTTGGGGAAGTTTCCAAACTTCAACCCGGCGCGCGAGAGTTCTAGCATACCGGTCAGCCCCCGAAATTCCGGGAATGCACGAATGAGGGTCTGCATGCTCTCATCGCTGAACTGTACCAGCATATCACGGGTTTCCACGACGGGGTGGTTGTAGCTGTCTGTTACCCAGTTGTGCGGCAAATGCGGCCCGGTGAGGAATAGATCACCAGGCTCAAAATCGCCAATGTAGTCGCCAACAAAAGCGCGGCCTTGGGTTTCAAGGATCAGATGCAGCTCGTATTCAGCGTGGGCATGCCAACGGCACAGATCGGTAGGCCAACCGTGTTCGAGATAGCGAATGCTCTCTTCTGAGCGGTCAACGTATTCGATCTCAGGGCTTATGATGGACATGATGACGCCTCCCTAACGCAACACGTTGCCGCCGTCGACGCCAATGGTCTGAGCGGTCATGTAGGAGGAGAGATCGGAAGCCAGGAAGCATACAACGCGCGCCACGTCGATAGGGTCACCCATCCGGCCCAGCGGTACGGCTTCTCCGACAAGGCGCTTCTTTTCACCAATCTGCAAGCCTTCGGCCCGAGCGAACAGGGCGTCTACCTGTTTCCACATGGGCGTATCGACCACGCCCGGACTGATAGCATTGACGCGAATGCCGTGCTCGGCGAGGGCGAGGGCTGCGGACTGCGTGTAACTGATCACAGCGGCTTTGGTTGCACAGTAGTGGGCAACCAGCGCTTCGCCCCGATGGCCGGCCTGACTGGAAAAATTGATGATGGAGCCCGGCTTTTTTGCCGCGACCATTGCGCGTGCTGCGGCTTGCATCACTGCGTAGAAACCGCGCACATTGATGGAAAACAGGCGATCGTACTGTTCCAAATCGGCGTCGAGGACAGAGCCAAGGTCAAACAGCGCGGCATTGTTAACCAGAATGTCCGGCGATAAGTCGGCGATCCATTCACAGCAGGCGGCCAAACTGCCATCCCCGCTCAGATCAGCAGGGCGGTAGGAGGCGAGGGCGCCATGAGCATGCCCCGGATTAGAGGACAGATCCGTTCCATGCACCACAGCGCCCAAGGCTTGCAAATGCTCCACAGCACTGCGTCCGATGCCGCCATTACAGCCGGTCACGATGGCAACCTTGCCAGTCAGATCCAGGTCCTGAAGGGGAGCGACGCGCGACATGGAATTATTTCACCGCCCCAAAGGTCAGACCTTGGACCAACTGGCGCTGAGTCAGCCAGCCAAAGACAACAATCGGCGCCACAGCCAGGGTCGAGGCCGCGCTGACCTTGGCCCAGAACAGCCCTTCCGGAGCGGTGTAGCCCGCGATAAAGGTGGTCAAAGGCGCGGCGTCTGTCGTGGTCAGAAGAACCGACCAGAACGCTTCATTCCACGCCAGCACGATGGACAATAGCCCCGTTGAAGCAAGGCCGCCCCAGGCAAGTGGAAGAACAATGCGACGCAATTCATCCCAGGTTGTCGCCCCATCAATTCGCCCAGCTTCCAGGATCTCACGGGGGATTTCCTTAAAGAAGTTGTAAAGGATGAGCATAATGATCGGCAGGTTCATGAGCGCGTAAATGATGATCAGCAGTAAGTGCGTATCCAGCAGATTCAGAGTCTGCGCAATCAGGTAAATTGGCATAAGCACGCCAACCGCAGGCAGCATTTTGGTAGACAGCATCCACAGCAAAATACCTTTCGTCCCGGGGCCGCCAGCAAAGGCCATGGCGTAGGCTGAAGGGATGGCTATGGTCATGGCGAGCAGCGTCGAACCCACGCTGACGATCAGTGAATTGGTCAGGAACTTGAAGTAACCTTCGCGCTCAAAAACCGTCTGATAAGATCCGAAAGTCGGCTCAAAGACCGCTGTCTTCATCCAACCGAGCCAACCGGGAAGGTTTGAGGTCTGAAGGACATCGACAGCAAAGCCGGGCAGGGGAACGGCACTGGGTGGCAGAGACACAGCCCCGCCTTCGGTTTTAAAGGATGTCATGAACATCCAGATGATCGGGAAAAAGATCAGCAGTGCTACGATCCAGCAGCACGCCACCGCGATAAATTCAGCGATTTTCTTTCGGGCCAAATACGACATGATCGTCTCCTATTCTGCCAAATTATCGCCGACAAAGCGGACCAAGAAGATTGACACCAAGTTGGCAAGAATAATCGCCAACACCCCACCTGCTGCTGCCAGGCCAAAGTTGAAGCCTTCGAGCGCCTTTTTGTAGATCTCATAGGTGAGCGTGGAAGAGGCAGAACCGGGACCGCCCTTTGTCGAGATCAGAATCTCGGCAAAAACGCCCAGATGGAAAATCATTTGTATCAGGATCACGACTGCAATCGCGCGCGCCAGATGGGGCAGCGTTAGCAGCAGAAAGATCTGTATGAAGTTCGCGCCGTCAAGGCGCGCAGCTTCGTGTTGTTCGCGGTCTTCGCTTTGGAGCGAGGTCATGAAAATCAGGATTGCGAAGGGTGTCCATTGCCAGGCCACCATGACAATGATGCCTTGCAGAGGGTAGAGTTCGAGCCACGGTACAGGCTGTGCGCCAAAGACGGTCCAGACCACGTTCACCAGTCCGTAAATCGGGTCAAACATCATGTTTTTCCAGATGATCGCATTCACCGCTGGCATGATGAAAAATGGTGAAATCAGCATCACACGGACGATACCTCGGCCGGCAAACTCACGGTTGACGAGTACAGAAATCGCCAGGCCAAAAATCACGGTGATGGCCAGTACAGAGCCAACCAGGATCAGCGTGTTGCCGATAACCGTGACAAAGCTGGTCGCAAATGGGGTCGCAATGGCCAGATCGGTCAGCCACTGGATATTCAGGAAGTCAAGAAACTCGAGCTCCCAGACCCAGCCCTTGCCGTTTCGGGCAAAAATGAAGTTTTGGTAGTTTTTGAAGCCCGCCCAGCTTTGAACATGCGGGCGCAGCAGGTGGTACTTTCGGAAAGAAAAGTACAGCGTCATGGACAGCGGCACGAGCATCCAGATCAGCAGAACTGCAATACTTGGCAACTGTAGCAGTCGTGACAATGTGCGAGACATGTTGCTATCCTTCTCCCTAAAGGCCGAATCCTGAGCAAGGAGTTTGACCCGGAAATAACAATGGGAGCGTCACCGAAACAATGCCGCTCCCACTGCAGGTTGAAGCGTGTGACCTCTTAGAGGTCACACGATCCCAAAATCAGAGCATTCTTAGTTGCTCATGATATCTTCTGCAACGGACTGAGCCTCTGCAAGAGCATCTTCGATGGACATAGAGCCAGCGAGAGCAGCGGACATCAGCTGACCAACCTCAGAACCAATTTCCTGGAACTCAGGGATGGCAGCAAACTGAACGCCGGTGTACGGCTTCACGTCTGTTGCGCCTGGTGCTGCGGAGAGAATAGCAGCCAGTTCAGCGTCAGCAAACGCAGCAGCAGCTACGAAGTCAGGGTTGTCGTAGGTGGACTGACGCGTACCGGTTGGAACTGCGCCCCAGCCGTTGTTCTCAGCAACGAGTTCAATGTACGACTGGGAGGTAGCCCACTCGATGAAGCCCATAGCAGCTTCAGACTTCTGCGTGCCCGCTGGAACAGCCAGAGCCCAAGCCCAGAGCCAGTTAGCACCAACTGGGTTGGTTGCGTTAGGGGACTGAGCGTAGCCAACCTTGCCGGTTACCTTAGAGCCGTCGCCTTCGAGGAAGGAAGCGGCGATGGTAGCGTCGATCCACATGCCACACTTGCCTTCACGGAAGAGTGCCAGGATTTCGTTGAACGAGTTGCCGGAGGAGCCTGGAGGGCCGTAGGAGGTCAGCAGGTCAACGTAGAAGTTGATGGCTGCGTGCCACTCAGGCGTATCGAGAGACGGGTTGCCGTCAGCGTCGAACCAAGCGCCGCCGAAGGAGTTCACGACGGTCGTGATGAACGCCATGTTGTCACCCCAACCTGGCTTACCGCGGAGACATACGCCGTAAACGCCGTCGCCGGTGATGGCTTCAGCAACTTTAGCGATGTTGCCCCAGGAATCCATGTCACGGATGGACATGCCCGCAGCTTCAACGAGGTCCTTGCGGTACATAACCATCGAGGACTCACCGTAGAACGGTGCAGCGTAGAGGTTGCCACCAGCTGACAGGCCGCCGCGCATTGCAGGCAGGATGTCATCTACGTTGTAGTCAGCGCCGAAGTCGAGTGCTTCGAGCCAGCCCAGGGAACCCCAGATTGGTGCTTCGTACATGCCGATGGTCATAACGTCGAATGCACCGCCCTTTGTGGCGATGTCAGTCGTAACGCGTTGGCGCAGTACGCCTTCTTCCAGCGTCACCCAGTTCAAGGTGTTGCCGGTTTCTGCTTCGTATGCAGAGGAAAGCTTCTGCATTTCAATCATGTGACCGTTGTTAACGGTCGCGATGGTCAGTTCTTCTGCCTGTGCAGCAGAAAAGCTAACCAGTGCGCTGGCCACGAGGGCAGCGGCGGTCATCTTTTTCATGATAATCCTCCCAAGGAATTGAGGAGCCGCTCCCACGGCTCGCTTTCGAACCTAGGTGAGACATGTCGGTATTAGCCAATACCATCTCGTCAATCGTTAATATAATTCTGCGTAACTATGCTCAAAATACCAAAATTCATCGTAGAAAAGTATAAATTCCGCATTTTGCACTACGCGTTTTAGAATCTATTGCCAGAGATTCACAAAATCTTACCGGGAATCAGTCCCGCGATTGGGATGTTTAGGGTTTTGACGTCTACAGGTGCATTCAGATTCGATTGTCTCGAAATACGCGGTCATAGCGTCCGCTCAACGGCCATGCTGCGACCCCGTTTAGCAGCATAGACGGTAGCGAACGGTAGCGGCGCAGGGCTGCTTCAGAGTTGCGCGCTGGCGTGGATCAGCGGCGGAAGCAAGCGGCGAAGGTTTGGTTTTGGCAAGCCTTTATCAAACGCTCTCGCGCTTGTGCCGATCCCAGTTCAGTGGCCGCCCGGTACATTTTGACAGCTTCTTCGAGGTTGGGCTCACTCCCCAGACCGGCTTCATAGATTTGACCCATGTTGTACATGGCCATTGGGTTCTTCGCGCGAACT
>Ga0115564_10005015_pt1 | contig 10644 bp, 6 predicted proteins | sample COGITO_mtgs_1105_7_FD_88680 | JGI IMG/M metagenome (GOLD analysis project Ga0115564, IMG submission 88680) | Pelagic marine microbial communities from North Sea - COGITO_mtgs_110523 | ecosystem: Environmental > Aquatic > Marine > Epipelagic | place: Germany:Helgoland, sampling site Kabeltonne... | reverse complement strand
TTTGAGCGTTTTCGGCTTCACGAGTAGCCTTCTTTTTCTGGTAGAATGTCCAGCTTCCATAGATAGCAGCAAGCAATACGATGATGATGATCATATTACGGATGGTCGGGCTGCTCGATTTCTTGGTAAGCACTGGTGGCGATAAGGGCTTAGGTGGATGAGCGGAGCCAGCCGCAGAGGAAGACGAGGGGATGAGGGGGTTGCTAATAGCTGATGATTTCTTTTTGTTGAGGATGGCATCGATCGCCTCTGCCATCGATTTGGCAGTGCGAAAGCGAAGAACGGGGTCTGGGTTCATCGCCTTGCGAATGATGTCATCAAACCTCGGGTCGCATTGCACGAGGTTGGCTACTGGCATATAAAGCTTCTCAGGCAGTTTGCTGGTGAGTAGCTCATATAGCATAACACCCACAGAGTAGAGGTCTGTGCTTTCATCAACAGCGCTTGGATTATGAACAACTTCTGGTGCAGTATATCCTGGTGTCCCGAAGGCGGTGTCTGATTCGTGATCTCCGACAGGGCGGGCTAAACCAAAGTCGCCTATTTTTGGCGACAGTTGATCGTTGAGTAGGATGTTAGCGGGTTTGATATCTCGATGGAGAATGCCATGCTGGTGGGCGTTGTCTAAGCCGTGGCAGATTTCGCAGATAATGCGGCCAGCTTCAATCGGATCGATTTTTTTTCCGTATGAAGCATGGTAAAGCGAAATGCCATGTACCATCTCCATGACAATGTAGAGCAAGCCATCGATTTCCCCGAAATCATAAATGCCGATGAGGTTAGGGTGATTGAGCTTGGCCATGCTTTTGGCCTCACTCTCAAAAGACGTGCGGAATTCAAGGTCTTCACCGAAGTTGCGGGGTAATATCTTAATAGCTACTTCTCGATCGAGGGATTTTTGTTTGGCAAGGTAAACGGCTCCCATACCTCCTTTTGCGATGAATGATAGGACTTCAAAATTGGGGAGAAGCTCTGCAATTTCCTCTGGCTCTGGCGCAACAAAGTTACTGGGTGATGTGTCCGTGCTCATAGGTGAATATCCTGAAATTATTGAATTAACGTTAGAATCGCGATTCGGTGAGAATTATCCTAGTTCAGTTTCGATTCGATTTAAAGAGGATAAGAAGCATTATTGGCTGTTGAAAAAATGTTCCTTTCGCCGTTGTTGTTGATTCTTGATGGCGATCGATAATGCAGAGGGAAATAAGTTATCAGGTGGGGGTCCCATACCTTTAAGAATGGTTTGAGAGGGGCTAAGGAACTCGCCCTGGTTTGAAGTGTAGCCAGGTCCAATGTAGATGCCCGTGCTGTCACGCATTTCGAGGTGTAGATGAGCTGGGTAGTTGTTGTTGGCGGTTCCTACGGTGCCGATGACTTCGCCTAGATGAACTCGTTGGCCGTGAGCTGCGTAGCTTTTGTCCAAGTGAGAATACATCGATAATAGAATTTCCCCCTGTGTATTTCTGTGCGCGACAATGAGCGTATTGCCCCAGCTCAGTGATGGTTCTCCACGATAAACAATCATGCCATTGCCAATGGCATAAACCGGATCACCGAGGTCGGTGTTCATGCCTCCGATGCCGTTGATGTCGTCGCCTGTATGATGGCCTCCTCGCGCTGGGTTGTTGTCCCAGTAATGCTGGGCATTGTAGCTCAGGGCTCCATGAGCAGTTCCCATTGCTGCAGCCATGCGTGTTGCGGTGGGAATCAGTGCTCTTTCAAAGGCTGTGAGCTGAATGAAACGCGGGTCAAAAGATGGCGCTTTTTTGGTGCTGGGAAGTGGGAAGCCCAGAGGGGCATCTGCTTGTTGGGCAGAATTGAGTGATTTGACCGGAACGCGGGAATCTTTTGTGCTGCCAGTTTTGCCGAGAATTACCAAAACTATAATGGCAATCATTACGGAGATGACGACACCGTAGAGAATTCTTTGTTGGGTGCGTTGGGCTGTGCTCCTCGGCATGGCTAGAAGTCTAGGAGGATCTCCGCACGACGATTGGCTCGTCTTCCTGCTGGCGAGTCATCACCCGCAGCAGTGGTATTGGGTAGCCGAGGTTTTGATTTTCCGTAACCAACGATTTCCATCTGCTTTTTGTTGATGCCATTTTCGGCAAGGAACTTCATGACTTGCTCGGCACGCTCCCGTGACAGGGAAAGGTTGTATGGATCGGACCCCAGTGCATCGGTGTGCCCTGATATGGTTAGCTTCTTTTCTGCGCTCGTCTTAAGAAGGTTTGCCACAATAGTGAGCTGGCGCTTGGTGCGGGCGGTGAGCTCTTTTGCATCGAGGTCAAAGTAAATGGCCAGGGTGTCTCCTCCTTTTGGGTTTTTGATGAGAGGACTGTAAAAAATATCGCCACCGAGGACGCGTTGGGTGTAATCGGCAAGTAGGTTGTCCAGATTGATTTCAGTGATTTGCCATGGTGAGTCGATGTCGTTTCTCTTGCTGGTGATCGAGAACATAGCCAGTTCGCCTGTATTTATAGATTTGAGGCGCACGAGCCATCCAGAGCTTGTATCGCGGAGGAACATTTTACGCAGGGTTTTTTCTTTCAGAAGGGTGTATTCACCTTCTTCAAAAATGATGCAGAGGCCGGCAAGCGTGGCATAAGAGACTTGCGAGTCGTCAATATACTTGCCAGCGGCAGCAGCATCGAGCTTGGTGATTGCGTTGATGAATTGCTTAATAGCAATCAATGCAGATTGATCGCCATGGGGTCTTACGGGTTCCGGTTGATCCTCATTTTTGGGAGCTTTGTTGAGCGTGTTTTGCATGGTTTTTGGCAGGATGATATTCTTAACCTGCCATTTCCCCGCATCGGTTTTTTCTAGATCGATGAATATCTTACTCTTGTCAGCAAGGTTGAGAGACCATCTGTCAGGATAACCTGCCACACGAGAAAAAGGATTGGAGGGGTCAAGTTTGAGCCCTGAGCTGGCAGCGAGTCTGTTGAGTTGCTCTGCTTGGGCTCGAGTGAAGTTGGTCTTGCCGAGATAGTCGATCAAGGCTTGAGCATTACCGGTTTCGTTTGCTGTGAGGACGATTTCTCGGATCTTGCCGATCAGTTCCTCAGGTGTCGCGCCAGTTGCCTCGTCGCCTTCTTCCATGCTTCCGAGCTTATCAATGCCATCCAAGTCGCCGCTTATTTTGGAGCGGTTATCTTGTTTTGCAGTGCCCTTACTGGAGGAACATTTATCGATCAGAAAAAAAGTAACCACGGCACTCAGGATGAGGATGCCAGTGAAATAAATGAGTGGATTTTTTTTGGAGCTAGTCTCTTCCATGGGCAGGATATTAGCGGCAAAATCGACAACTCCAACTCAAAAAAGGAGGCATTCAGGAGCCATTATTTGTAAGGCGGATAGTGCTTGATTTGCTGCTTTAGACTAAGGCTGAGTTCCCTCAGTTCTTGAAGTTTTTCTGAGCCCGATTCTGCAGGGTCAAAGCGAATGGCTGAATGTAGTTTGATGGCTGGAAGGAGTAATTTTTCTAAATCTTGAGACAACGCTGCATCTGATAGTAATAAGCCATGCAGCCATTCGCACAATGGGGTGCCTGTTGGGCGACGACCGATTTTCTTGGCGATCAAAGGTTCGAGCTTATGGAGGGGAGTATAGGGGGCGTTTTTTGGTCGTTGGTAGGGGTTGTGTTGCGTGTCTGTGTTTCTCTGGCGAGAGCTCCATAATCGCCAGCTTACCCAGATAGCAACTAAACTGAGGATAGCAGCAACGACGTACAAAACTCTGGTTTTATTGGCTTCTTTGGTGCGCCATATAAGGAAGTCCTCTCGAGTGAGTTGCCACCAGTCAGCAAGCCGCTGCCTCCAGCCATCGGTAATAGCAGCTTCCATGGATTGCCATGATGGAGGGGTGAGGTCGACGTCAATCCATTTTCCCGTAGTTATCTGGTTGGCGGTATTTGGTTCAAGCCATACGCGGCTCCAGGCATGTGCATGCAGGCCACGCATGACCCATTCCCCCTCAGCTTCACCACGTTCAATAACGGCATAGCCAATGCAGTAGCGTGCGGGGATGCCAGCTTCTCGCAAGATGAGAGTGGTAGCTGTAGCAAAATATTCACAGTGACCTGTGCGAGAATCTTCTAGAAAGAGGCTGATGGAAGATTGCCGTTTGCCGCGGTCAAATCGTGGGGTCGTCAGGTGCGTGCTATAGGTGAAATCGTCGATGAAGAAGTTCTTTATTCTCTTTATTTTGTCTGAGGTGCTTAGGCTGGGGTTGTATAGGTCTAATTGGGTGCAGATGCGATTAATGGAATCTTTCTCAGAAGCTGGAATGCTCAAATCTAAATTCAGGTTGGCATCGAGTGGCTCGGTGGGTGCTTCCTCGGTGTTGGAGAAAGCCCCTAGCCAAGTAGCATATTCAACCACGTTATAATTGGGGTTTGCCATGCGGATGGTGCCCAGAGTGTTGCACTCAATAGATGCCTCTTTATCGAGGTCGCCGATAGCAACAAACTTATCAGGAATAGGTAAGGGATGCTCCCTTACCTTGGCGTCAACCTCTCCGATGATGCTGATTGGAGCGATGTCGCTGAGTTTGGGGGTGTCTTGGGTAAACCAGCGAATGTCTCGTGCGCCTTCCACGGAGGCAGCACTGGAGGAACCCCTGTATCCCATCTCATCATAATCACTACCAATATCATTTGATTTTCTGTGTGAGTAATTCCATATAGCTCGAGAATACCTGTTATACGTAGCCGATCGCAGTAGTCTTGGTTTTGGCCCATCGTGCACCTTCATTCGCCAGACAATATTGGGGTTTTGTTTGATTCGACCAAGTCTGCCAATACTGGTTCTGGTCTCCGTTGCTGACATGGTCTGATTGATCATGACCTGCTTTTCACCTCCTCTATAATGACGGAGAATTTTAAACATGCTCCATTGGCCAACCCACGATAAGCTAAGCAGGAGTATGAATGCACAGGCCCATGCTAGTGACCTACGGCCGTTATTTTTGGTGTATGAGTAGAGGCATAGCCCGATCAAGATGGATAGGCCAATATAGTGGTATAAATCGTGTCGGCTGGCCTTGGCCGTAGAGAGTATGATGATGCTAATGTAGGGGTAGCCGGTATTGAATAATCGAGGTGTGATTTTACGGCCTTCTTTGATATCTTGAAGCATTTTCCTTCTCGCAAAAAAAGAGAAGGTGCTGAGGGGGATATTTTCAGCTTTTCCAAAGCGCTGAGCTAGCTCCATAGGTAAGAACACAAAAGGGGCCCATACAAAGAGGGTGTGAATGCTCCCTATGCGCATGCCGTCGATCCAAGAGATCATGGCTATGAGCACGCCACATAGAATACATAGGTGCCACGCCTTGATGTAGGATTCATATTTAAAATCCCACCGTATGTTCAGAAGTGACCTCGACTCCAGCAGCAAGGCTGCAGGGATCGCTGCAGCTAAATGACCGGTGAGATAGCCCCAATAAAGTAGAGCTAAACCAACAAGTAATTTTGGAGGTGATGTAGACATATACGAGCTGAATTAAGAGACATTCGTGGACAGGTCAGCCTCCACGTGATTAGCACGCAGCCAGTGAACGGGAATGGGTGAGGGGAAAAGCTGTTGGAGTTGATCTGCTTCCTCCAAGCTATTGCAAATAGAGAATACCTTGAGCTCCATGCCGGAGCGTTGAAGGCGCTCTACCGTGTCACGTCGTTGTTTACACCATCCAGTGAAAATGCAAATAGAGGCAGTTAATTCATCGCGATATTGCAACACGAGTTTCTGTAAAGCATCAAAGTCAGCTCTTGGCTCTGAATTTACGCCAGCGAGTACTTCGAGTATGCTGTCTACCCGATCCTCGCCACGTCCAGAGCTGAATACGTAGGCCTCGTCATGGATGAACATCAAGTCCAAGAGCGACTCTCGAGTGTCAATGCTTACCGCAAATGATGCAGCTACTGAAATGGCTTCTTCAAATAAATCTGCCTGCTCGGCCGAGGCAAAGGTATCGAGGATAAGTCCATATCGAGGAAAAAAAACATCCTCATATTCTTTGACGATCGGCTTACCTGTGCGGGCCCAGCTTTTCCAGTGAATATGCCGAAGTGGATCTCCCGGGCGATACTCACGGACACTGGTAAAATCTCCCGATTGGCCAATGGTATTAGACAAGGCCTCGCCGCCAAGTTGGAAGCGGGCGCTGCCGGGGAGGTTGAGCAGGGGTATGCGATAGCGGTGCGGAAGAACGATGAGTTTATCCTCGCTTGAATGAGCGCTGCTGCATCGCTGAAAAATGCCAAGGGGGTCTGGCAGGAAAATACGAAGATCTCTGAGGATGATTATACCGCGTTTTTTGGGCACAATGGTCAGAGGGACCTTTGTGTCCTCCCCAGGGGCTAATGGGCGAATAAAGGAAGAGGGCTTACTGGTGAAAAGCGTAAGGCTCTTTTGTAGCCATTCCCATCGATAGAAGCAAAAAGTGCGATCAAAGATATTTCGATGTTCTTCACCGGGTTCGCGTGAGTTGGTGAAGAGTTCTTGGCTGGGGCGGTTGTCCGGAACCATTTCGAGAAAGTTGGCCCCCGAGACGGTCCTTTTCCCCGTATTGTGAATGATAATATGATATTGCAGTGGCTCACCAGCAGTGGCTAATCGCGGTAATCTTCTCGTGGTAGTTACCTTGGCTTTACGAAATAGGAGCCACAGAATGCTGATAGTGAGCATGGCAAAAATCATGCCCCGTAATTGGTAGACGGGTCCCAAGCTATACATAGGCATTAATGTCCATGAAATCGGGATGAGCAGAACGAGTAAGATGCCAGCTGGTCGTGCTCTCTGGCTGAAAAAATGAGCAACCGCGGAGTTGTTGAAGTAGATCCTGTGGATCAGTCTGGAAAAAAGGGGGGATGGTCCGCGTGCCGCCATGATAATAGTGATGAATTAGACGGGTGCTGGAGTCTGCTCGAGGATGTTCTCAACAATGGCGCGACCAGTAAGACCGTTAAACTTAGCTTCAGGGGAGACAACCAAGCGGTGAGCGATAATGTCGGGTGCAAGTTGTTGAATCGTTTCAGGAGTGACATAGTCCCTGCCTTCAAAAAGTGATAGCGCTTGAGAGACCTTCATCAGTGCCAGTGATGCACGCGGACTAGCAGAGAGTTGGACATCCTCGATGTTACGAGTGGCACTCGTCAGGGCCACAATATAGTCTCTTAGCTCATCACTTACACGTATATCGGCGACGGCAGCCGTGAGGCTTAGCACCTCATCGAAGGTTACCGATGGCACGAGATCATCAAGTGGGTGGCCACTATTCTGGGAGGCAAGAATAGAGGATTCCTCTTTTGAACTGATATATCCCAGTGAACACTGCATGGTAAAGCGATCCATCTGAGCTTCTGGAAGTGGGTAAGTCCCTCGAAATTCAACGGAGTTTTGCGTGGCTATGACAAAGAAAATCCCGTCAATATGGTGGCATTTTCCTTCAATTGTTGCCTGGCGCTCTGCCATGGATTCTAAAAGAGCGCTTTGTGTCCTCGGGGATGCTCGGTTGATTTCATCAGCTAATAGAATATCGGCAAAAATAGGTCCTGGATGAAAATTAAACTCGCTGGTTTTTTGGTTGAGAATAGATACCCCTAAAATGTCAGAGGGCAATAAATCGGGGGTGAATTGAATGCGGCTGAAATGAGCGCCACCAATTGATTTGGCGATTGTTTTGGCGAGGGTTGTTTTGCCGGTTCCTGGATTGTCTTCAAGTAAAACATGTCCCCCCGAGATCATGCAGGCCAGAATGTTGCGTATGTTTTTTTCATGTCCCTTAATAATGCTAATGACGGATTGTTCGAGGCGTTGAGCTATATCGAGATGTTTCATGCAGGCTTGTTATATGGTTGGTTGATTCCTGTTGGGATATGGTTGGGTGCTTATTTCTGCGCTGCGGTGATGTCCTCCTCGCAGCGCTTGATGTGTTCTTTGAAAATTGCTTTGAGAAATCTTAGTGAATAGCGGAGGGCATCTTGATCTAATTGTTCCCAGCTCTTTTCATTAAGGTGTTTTCTGCCGCTATTACGAGGGTAGCGGAGATCAAGGTTGATGAAGATACGGGGTCCTTTAGTTGTGTTTGTGATAAGATAAAGAGGGTAGTCATACAGTTCTGAAACCTTAGACTTTGTTCTTACCGAAACGCCAACCCAGCCGGCATTTACTGATGTGCCAAGGATGTGGGCATCCCGCCCCTGTTCTTGAGCCCCTCGGATTAAACGCTGCATATTTTTCATTAGCGTATTTTTGTCAGTGCCCTCCAGCATGGCGCATTGAGATAGGCTGGCTTTTATATCACCACGGTGAAGTTGCGCTCGATAGTCATGGGCACACGTTATTGCAGCATTCTCTGTTACGGCATTTAGACTTATTGGTAAAGTGATGCGAGCGGTTTGGGCAAATGTCCTTTCGAGTGATTGCTGCTGAATTTGTTGGCGGAGATCAGTTAATAGGTTATTGATTTTTGTTGCATCTTCATTTTTGCCGCTATCCACAAGAATTTTTCGGATCATGTCGATGTCGGTGATGTGCCAGCCGTCCTGATCTTTTAGCATCCAGATTTCTTCGACTTGATGATTGGTGCTGGCGCCATCTTGGTTGCACTCGAGCATGGCTAATGCCAATTTACCCTTGAGGACAATTTCAGATACAAGGTAGCTGGTGTTGTTGTGTTTAGGTATGCTGCACCAGTATTTTGCGATTTGAGTTACGATAGAGTGATGATTTTTGGTGTTTCCGAAGTAAGCATTATTAAAAGTGCTTAGCCGCATAAACTGGGTGAAGTCTTGTTGTTTGATGGCATGGATAAAATCACTGAGTAGCCGCTCTGTCGTTTCATGTTTGCTCGCTGTCTTCTTTTGTAAAATAACAGTCATGAATTTTTTTCTTAATTCACGGTGCTCGCCCAGAACCCCGGCATTTCTCTCTGCGGGTATTTTTAAGTTGTTAAGCATGGAGGGGAGTTGGACAAATATTTTTCCGTCACGTTTTTCTGTTTGAAAGGTGAATATCTTGCATGCAGCTTCTGCATTAGAGGAATTGGACTTTTCCGGATCGAAGCACCCGACCAGAACCTTTCCTGAATTGTCGGCAGCTTCAATCACTTGGGTGAAGTATGAAGAGCTGGTGAAATAGAGCCAATTACTTTTAGACGTGGCCTCCAGTTTCAAGGTTTTAGAGATAAGATCGATCGATTCGCTTAACTTTCGTGGTTCTTTTTCTGAAGCTTGGCCAATACTGGCAAGGACGCCTAGAGCGTTTTTGCTTCGGCATTGTTCTAAGAAATACGAGGTGGCTTGTTCTGCTGTCATGTTATCAAACCCTGCTTCTTGTTCAATGTTGGTGAGCTTGGATTTGATGATGGGCAGTGCCTTTTGCCGATACTGTGATTCGTGTAGTATCTTTTGTTTCGCCATCCAGGTTTCTAATGCTTGCGCCGACTGTTCAGATTTTTGATCATAACCATAGCCAGTGTTGGAAAATGATCCAAGAAGTGGCGCAGGTATCCAGAGCTTATTTTTTTTAAGAAGTGCCACAGGGTGAATGCGCGTATCGAGTGGATTAATGACATTTTCTGCTCGGACTAGCACAGCGGCAAAAGTAGAGTTCGTTAATTGGGCCTCGATGCTTAGGGTATCATTTGCCTTAAAACGACTCTCCCTTGAGCGTTTGATTTGTGTCTCCAGTTCGCTGCGCCTTTTGGGGCTGCAGTGTTTTGATATTGCAGTATGATCGTCAAGCTTCAGCTCCCCATCTGAGACGAGCTGGAGATAAAGCAATGCTGCACGGGCCTGTTTTTCTTTCTCTGCAGTGACGAATTTTTGATCATCCGCTTGACTGGCTGCGGTTGCTGTTATCGCAATGATAGCGAGGGCTGATAATAACCTCATCGAAGCTGTATGATATCTGTTGATGACGAACTTGATGTCAATAAAGTGGCTTTAACGTTTGGGAGTTTAACGAGGGCAATGGGGGACTACTTTGTCAGTGCTTCAAATGCTTTCTCTTTTTGCTCCGATTTTTGCAGAGGTGTTACGGGTAGGGTTTCAACCTGATCTTCAAACACTGGGGTTTGTTGAATGATGTCTGCACTACTTGATTTGAGGCGTGCATTGAAGTCATCATGTGGGCTGTGAACGGAACCCCCGAGGGTTACTTTGGCGTAAATATTCCCGTCTTTTGGAGCGGAGAAGATTTTCGGGGCCGGTGTTTTACTGTCAAAAAGCCTCGAGGGAATACCTATCTTTAATTCTCCTGAGAGCTGACCTTGAGCATTTACCGAGATGTTGCCTTCGATGCTAAGTAGCTGACGGCTTATAAGATTGAGGTTGCTGAGTGATATGCCATTGAGGTTACGCATGATCGTGCCTCTGCAATGTGTAAATGAGGGATGAAGGTATTGAGATTTGCCAGTCAGATCTCTCAGGTCACTAAGCATTGGCAGCTCGCTGAGATTCAACTGATTCGAGTTGAAAGGCATGATAAAGCTCAATGCATCGAAATCATTTTGTTTTGGGTTGTATGAAAGGGCACCCATATCGCTGTGGATGTAGCCTTCGATGATGCGGCCGAAATCTTCACCCAACACATCTTCTATTGGGTAGTTAATGGATTTGACGTCTAACAAAACAGGCTG
>Ga0115564_10005013_pt1 | contig 10649 bp, 9 predicted proteins | sample COGITO_mtgs_1105_7_FD_88680 | JGI IMG/M metagenome (GOLD analysis project Ga0115564, IMG submission 88680) | Pelagic marine microbial communities from North Sea - COGITO_mtgs_110523 | ecosystem: Environmental > Aquatic > Marine > Epipelagic | place: Germany:Helgoland, sampling site Kabeltonne... | reverse complement strand
GACAACAACTTTCCCCTATTCAATCATTTGAAGCCACTTATGCAACACAGGAAGCTGGTAACCTGCACCATAGTTCTGACCTACACTTGAGCGACTCCAGCCACCAATTTGGTCAACAATATCTGAGGGACACTCAACTGCTCGAAGTCTGTCACGCATACTATGTCTGAATGAATGTATTACACATCCATCCTCAACATATGGTTTCATCCATTTATTTAAAGCTGCACTAGCTGAATTAGCATTGCACTTCCCACCCTTGGTATACCTAGGAAATAGATACTTTTCATCTTCACATCCAAGTGCCTCAAAAGCCTGAGTAGCTCCCCACAGTGCAGCTCCCACCAATGGAACTGTGCGTTCGCTTGATTCTGTTTTAAGGCGTCGTGAGGTGTTGGGCTGTATAATTACATATGGAGTTGAGCTATCCAAAACTACATCGCTTCGTTCAAGACCACAAGCTTCAGCAAGTCTCATACCCGTGTCGCTGACTAGTGCAATGAGCCACCTAATATCATCATCTATATTGTCACACAACGATTGAATGTTCCTGATAGTTGGCAAGGGAATAGGCTGTCGTTTGGGTGTGCTCGGACCATCAGGTATGTATGTGTTGGTGAGCGGATTCTTAATATCTAACCCATACTCTTGGATCATTAAGTTGATCATTGGGCGAAGAGATGCAAATGCTCGCTTAATGGAGGTTTGCACCAATCCTTTTTGCAATAAATAATCTCTAAATCTAGCACCATCAGAAGAACTATAAGTAGTGAGGTCTTTGTTGCCAACCGCATCTATTAGATAGCGAATATTACGATCCACCATATTGTGAAACTTATGATTCTTATCGCTCCCTTTTAACCTTAGGTAATGTTCCTTTACATCCACAAGATCATAACCACATCCAACCAGAGATGGGTCAGAGCTACTAAAGGGAGTACTGGTTAAACTTTGAGTAATCTGCTCAACCCGTATTGAACTCCAATAGGTTTCAAGCTGGAAATTAATATGATTGGAGCTTCGCAATGCGACTCTTCTCAATCGGGTCTTTAGGCTTTTAACGATTCTTTTAGACGAGTAATGTCCTTCCATGTCTAACGGAATACGTCGGGAGAAGTAATACGTGCTGTTACGAAGAAATATATAAGAACAGGTTTGGTCGTTCATTTGGTTCACACCCACAAGCTAACATTGATGAAATGCTTGTACCACGGGAGTTCCCAAGGGATTTGGGGCGCGCCAGGAGGGAGTCAATTTGTATAAAAATATATTCATTCCAATATTCCGTAATAGCCATATAAAATAATAGTTTAATTGATATTAATCACTCCAATTATATGAAGTATATTAATTCAGTGTGGCAAAGTTTGTGGCAAAGTATAGTTGATTTTTTCATTGAATTTAAGTGCACCCACACCAGTTCCACAAAATCCCCAATTAGAACTACAGAGTATTGGTACAATACGACAGATACATAGCCTACTTAGAGCTTACCATTAACGATGACTATCATAGATAAAAATGCAGGGTAACTATAGATACTCTTTAGGGCTAGCTCAAAATTAACCCATACATCATGACCATCATTGATTGTAGTGGTCAAGTAAAACTGGCCACGATACAAGTAACACCAAGCTATGACTCAGGGCTATTCCTATTGTTAGCTAACACACGAACTGATGGCTTATAATAACAGTCTAGTCCAAGAGTCACTGTTTTTTTATTGCCTCGGGGTTCTCCAGAAGTCAGATTAATAGCCCACCCAATCAAACCCTACCTCATCTAACTGGACAATCAATTCCGATCTTAATTTATCTTTCTTAGATCTTTGTTTTCGGACCCACGAACCCAAATTATATCCACGATACTCATATCTGTACGGCACCAAGCAATTACCAAATTCATCTTTGAACGCAACAAGGGATTTGAATCCCTGCTCCCATGTATATAAATGAGCATCCCAAATAAAGCCTAGATTATCAAGGAGCCTAACCTTCTCCAATGCTAGCATATTTTTATTTTTACGCTGTATACCTACCCACTGCCCCAACCGATAATCTTGGTATATAGATCTGGACACAACTAAGCAATCACCAAACTCTTTTTTATAAGACACAAGATAATTGAACCCTTCCTCCCATTTTACATCATTTAAATGTAAGGTTTCCCAAATAAACCCTAGTTTATCAAGACGACTAAGCTGCTCAGAGGTTAATGCTCCTTTTCGGTTTCGCAAAGTGTACACCCATGACCCCAATTTATAATCACCATACAGCGCTTTATGTGGAACCAACAAATTGCCATGCTCGTTTTTATAAGACACAAGGTAATGAAACCCTTTTTCCCATTGGAATTCTGAAACATTCCAAATAAAGCCTAACTTATTAAGGCGCCTTAACTGATCTGATGTTAATGAGGATTCTCTAGATCGCTGTGATGTCACCCATATGCCCAAGCTATAACCTATGTATTGAAAATTTTGCATTACTAGGCAGTCTCCAAACTCCTTTTTATAAGCAGAAAGGCTTGCAAACCCTTTTTCCCATTGGAATTCTGAAATATTCCAAACGAACTCTAATCTATCAAGAAAACTAATCTGCTCAGGTGTTAATCTAAGCTTTTTCGATCTAACATCAGACACCCATGCACCCAAGCTATAACCTTGATACAAAAACTTCGACGTAACCAAGCAATCTCCATATTCCTCCTTATAAGAAATAAGGAAATTCAAACCCTCTTCCCATTTATAAGTGACTAAATCCCACACAAAACCTAATTCCTCGAGACGCCTAATCCTCTCCCGTTTTGACGTTTCTTTCTTAACACGCTGAACGCCTATCCACTGCCCCAGTCGATAACCACGAAAAACTTCATGTTTTTTAACCAAACAATGTCCATATTCTGCTTTGTAAGCAACGAGGCATTTAAATCCCTGCTCCCATTGATATACACTCACATCCCAAACGAAGCCTAGCTCATCAAGACGGCTTACTCGCTCCACTTTTAATTTATCTTTTTTTCTTCGTTGCGCCCCAACCCACATCCCTAAATGATAACCGCGGTATAGAAAGTCATGGGGCACCATACAATCACCAAATTCTTTATTATAAGCAACAAGTAAATTAAATCCTTCGTCCCAATTGTAATCCAACACCTCCCAGACAAACCCTAGTCCATCGAGACGATTAATTCTCTCAAGCTCCAATGTTCCTTTGTTTTGTCGCTGTTTTGATACCCATCCCCCTAAGTTATAACCAGCATACAGAGTGTCCTGAGATACCAAGCAGCTTCCACACTCTTCGCTATAGCCCATTAGCAAGCCAAACCAAAGTTCCCAAGACGCTGTTGTTGACTCAATTAGCTTGGCATCCAGAGCTTTTTCAAATTGATGAGTGATAGTTGTTGGCAAGTCAAATATGATCTTATCTAATCGCCCCACAGTACCTTTTTTACCGAGCGTTTGGCGCAACTGGTCAAGCTGCTCACCCAAGTCCCCGTCATGTGAACGTAGAGCATTTACAACCGTCCATACCTTTTTAAAGGATGACGAATTAAGCACTTCATCTGGATCATCGTGGTCTTCAATAAATACTGGTATAACAATAGATCCTATCGCTTTACCCTTTGATAGTCTTATAGCTCTTCCTACCGCCTGAACAATATCTATTTCAGAGTTTTTAGGGTCAATAAACGCAACACCGTCCAGAGCAGGAACGTCCACACCTTCTGATAAGCATCGTGCATTGGATAGAACATACCGTTGGTCAGCGTCAATTTCACCTAAAGCACGAAGATTCCTGCTTCTCTCATTGGTGGGCATAGCACCTGACACATAGTTCGTTATTAAATCACCATCAGGCCTGGACTCCTCTGGCATCCAATCAATCACTTCAGGCAGTTTATAGGCAAAGTCTTTTGCAGCACTGACCCGTGAGTGGAAGCTAATCACTCGCTTAAGATCATAGGTCTTCATCGCCTTAACTAAGCCAATGTGGCTGGCAAATGATTGGGCATCTGACTGAATATCATTATCTGTTTGAACCAATGAGCGTTCAGTAATCATCTCAGAGTAGCGTGGGTTATCAATTCCAACTACAACGACCTGATAATCAGTCAGCAAATCCTGCTCTATGGCCTCACCAAACGATAGCTTATGCAGCACAGGGCCAAAAGATGCTTCACTATCCATTGAGATAACTTCAACACCTGAGTCAGCAGCTTGTTTCTTAAAGTGGGCTTGAAAAATTCTTGGTGTTGCTGTCATAAACAATCGTTTTGCAGCAGGAATTTGATCGTTATCAAGAACTGTTAAGTAGGCTGAATCAACCTTGCCTGCACAGCGATGTGCTTCATCTGCAATTATTAGGTCTAGTGGTTTTAGTTGCATAGCCTTGAAGGCTTCAGCAATCTTTGGTGAAGATTGGTAAGTAGAAAATATGACTTTTCTGCCGGAGGATTTAAGAAACTTTCCTATTGAATCTGTATCGGTTGTAGATGGAAAACTTAGTTCAGAGGTTGATAAGGCAATCGTATCCTCAGACTTTGCTACCGTATCGTCAGAACAGACTGGAAGATAACTAAATGGTTCTTTGCTATGGGTTAACCACTCAGCCAGTGTCTTAGATAAAAGCAGAAGAGAGGGCAGTAACACGAGAACTGTCTCTGACTTAAGTGCTTCAGCAATCCAAAGGGCTGTTAGTGTCTTACCTGTGCCACAGGCCATAATCAACTGACCACGATCATCTAGATTCTGTGTGACTTTATCTATGGCTATCTGTTGATATGGTTTAGGTATGTACACCTTTTTTACACCACCTGTTGATAGCTCATCAAGACTTTCTGGCCAGACTATAGGGGCGTCTAAAAGATCTTCTAGCATCAATTGGTTAATAGGTATTGTTTCATGTTGTCGCTTGATCACGCCCTTTGCATTAGCGCCTAAGCCTTCTGTTGTGGCAATCAAAAGGCGTTGTTGAATCTTTGGGTTCGTGGATTCACTAAGGAAAGAATCAATGTCTTTTTTGGTGACGCTGTATTTAGGATCATAGCACTTAGCTTGAATGGCCCAGTTGTTTCCATCAACGTCCTCAGCTATGAGATCAATGCCACAGTCTCTACCCCAACATTCAGGCCAATCATTCCATAGCCATACTTGTTTGAGCTTTGATTTATACATGGGATGCTTTTCTAATATCCACTTACATAGCTTCTCAAACTGAACACCGCGCGTATGACTGTCAGAAGAAAAGGTGTCTATTAATTGTAAGAATGGATGCATTGCTAAGTTAAAGGCTCTTAAAATTTATAAAGGTGAATCGTCAATTTCTATGATATCCGGAAGCGAATTGGGCACAAACTTAACGTCCTTTCCTACAACGCGATCGAAATAACATATTTCTACGTTATAATGTTCTTCGCGACCCCAAGAATCACTTAATTTCAAAGTAATAAGATGACTGTCTGAATCAACAAATCTCTTTTCCTTAAGGGCAAGCATTGGTATGTCAGCATTACGCCCTCTTCCATATTTATTCGTTAGTGCTTTATCAAAGGCGTTGTATAAGTTCAGTGCATCATCCTTTGAAATACTATGAGCCTTGGTTGTATCAGCTTCATTTATTTGAGTAGCACCACAAATCAACCAGACTTTCTGTGTTCTTTTAGTCAGCCTCACTCGATAATCTTTAAGGTATTTTGAGGGGTTAGGGGGTGTTATGGTGTATGTCTGTATAGGTTGATCGTCTTGTTTTGAAAGATACTCTTCAGCTTTACTATACCGACCCTCTAAGCCTTCAATAACTGACGCTACGCCTGTGTTAAACAGCACCCCAAAGGCTCCTTCGATACTCCTTTCTTGAGCAAAAGCTATCTGTGTAGTAGCCAACAATAGTACTAGAACCTTTACAAACATTGTAAATCCCTTTATTTCATCGATTATTTAAACAGGCCACTTTATTAAACTGGTAAAGCGTCGCACATATGACTTTTCTAGAAACTGCCGCCGATTCAAACGTTTGTTCCAACCTTTAAATGCTTTTGTTTGCATCACAAGTTGAAGCTTTAAGTCCTTTATGACTTCTTTTCTTTGTCTACCCTTTTTCAGTAAATATTCTTTGGCGAATACAACTGGTATACCTGGCAATCCCGTGAACATCAGAATGCCTGCATTAATTCCTAAACGCCCCCCTCTATCACCAATCGATGAGTTTCTCTGAAAGGGTGTTAAGTCTTTCTCTCGATATGCGCTAAACACTATAAAGCCCATAGCAACCAAGGGTGGAATCGAGTCCATGTTAAAAGACACAGCCTCTATTAGTTCTTCAGTTAAGTCCTGATTTGAAAGACTAGATATGGTTACATCAGAACTAAATTCTGTCAGTGCAAAGTGACCTCTTAAGTCCTCTAGGGTTACAACATCAATATAAGGGTATTGCTCTAACGCATCTCTCACATAAGAAGCCGAAGTCGTTGCCTTTAACTGAATTTGATTAACTAGCTCTTGATTAGGCCCCAAAACCTGTATATCCCAACCCGCCTGTGTCGGAGATGTAGCTAGGTGTGCAGAGTATCCTGATTCTAAAGTCTCATTGAGATGATCGACATACTTTACCTCGAACAACTTGCCTTTCATTGCGTTAATAAATCCCAGTCTTTCCTCATGTGTGTCATAGCTTTGCCAAGCGTCTGTAAAGGATATAGTTTCTGACTTGGCTGAAAATGCTAATTCATAAGCCCTAGAAATATCATCAGGCACACCCCTAGTGAGCATCTCTGAAAGAGTAAGACCAGAAAGCACCATACTATCAATATATGGATACTCATTAGATTGCTTAACCCGTTTAGCCTGATAAGCTGCATTAGTGAATCGGAGTTTCTGTTGCAGCTGCAATATTTCGTTGTTGCCCACAATGAAGTGGTAACTATCATCTACCACTCCATAGGTATGCTTTACAGCACCAAGCGTAATTTGTCCTAACGCCGAAGCGACTTTGCCCGCTAATTTAGTTTTGGGTCCAATATTCATCTTACGTCCTTTTAAAGAGGCGTTTTGTAAGGGGCTTGAATTATTTTGCTCATTCCAAACCAATCTCCCCGAAATAGAAAGTGTCATAATCTCACTTCTTCAGAACTAAATTTAACCCTAAATATACAGAAGTTAGCATCAAATAGTGCTGGACTTAGTTGACTTAATTTATCAAAACACCCTACTTTCTTAACCGCCTTTACTACCAAACTCATTAGTTCTATCCATTACTTTAATTCGGTTCCAACTAAATTCTAACCATTGCTTCTTTTTTTCCACACTTAAGCTGTGAAACAACTTCCTCATTTCCTTAAACTGTTCCACTTCTAACTCGTATCTTTGAATATCAAGCTGATATTTTTCCTTCACCACAGCAGGAATAGGGCACCCACATACTGAATAAGGGGATAAACATTCTCTGTGGTAAATCGGTGCCGGACACAACATTTTCAGCTTACTAAAATTATATTCGATTCGCTCTTCAAACATATTTTCAGCATTAGCCTCGTTTAGCTTTTTTAGCTTTAACCCTAGGCTTTGATCTTTAGCCAAGTTTTGCTTAACCGACTGTTTTAAACCTGATGTCTCACTCGAGGTTAAACGAGGCCTAACCCTATTGTAATTGGCTCTTTGATATTCCTGTATTTCGATACGCTGAGCTTCGAGCCTTTGTGTTTTTGATTTTTGTTGTCGCTTTTTTTCTAGTTTTTTTAGGTATGTTTGATTTGGGTCTGGGTCTTTTAATACATTCTGTAGGATGCTCTCGGGCAATGCCTCTTTAAGGTCCTCTGATTTATTATCTTGCTTTATTATCGTTTGCTGCTTTTGGTCATGACTTTCTGGCGCACCCTCAAGAAATGCTACCAAACGTTTAAGCTCTTCTACTGACCCCCTAAGCTTCTCCATCTCATCAGCATTAGATAGCTCGGCTCTGGCCACTTCAGACTTCATGCTCGCTAGTTTTTCCTCGTTTATTTCTACTAGGTTCTCTAGGTAATCAGTCGTACGGACTTCTAGTTGCTGAATCTCTTTTTCGTGAATCCTTTGTAGCTCCTTTAATTCCTTAGTTGATACTGACTTTTGACCCTCAGTAAATGCGCGTTGCTTTATGAGTTTTTGAGAAGCTTCCCGATCTTTCCTTTCGTCAGATTTCTCAGACATAAATGCCCAAGCTGACGCTCCAAATATAAGAAATATTATTAATACTTCCATAGTATTTAATTCCTATTCCAACCATATAAATGGTCATCGTAAATATCTTCTTTTCGCTTTAGGTCCTTAAATTCTAATGTGTCATAGCTTATTAAGGTGTAACTTTGATGCGCTACCCCCTATCCCATACCTAATAAACATTCAAAGGGGGCGCACCCCTGTAATTGCACCAATAACAATATGGCAAATCCATAGAGACTTCGCTCTTAATTAAACTATTGAACAAGTAATACAAGCACTGATCGGTTGCTTAAGATAAGTTAAGATAAACATAGTATTTTTCTAAACCAAATTACGAGCAAACGCTACTTCTCTGGCTCTGGCTGATATTTCCTCATTGACAACATCCTTGAGGTCTTGATCATTTCCAGAATAAGCTTCTACTATTTGTCCATAAATATGCCCATTTGACGCAGTCGATTTTGCTAATTCAAAGCCTGCCATAGTGACTTTGGAACGATGCCAAAATGAACAGTCCCCACTAACCTTCAGCAAGCAATGATTCATGAGTTCTGTTCTAGCGTTTGAATCGGGCAACACCCCTTTTTTAACAAGGTAACTCAAGCTATAGATAGCCATATGAGCAATTAATGAAACGGTTTCATCAACTGTTAAAGAATTCTTTTGGAACATAACATTTCCCCTAATTGAGCTATACAGTTTTAAAACGAACTTAGGTTTTCCAATTACCTACTAGGTTAATAAGTATTGGCCTACTTGGGTTCAGACGCTTTTCCACTAGATATCGCCTCTTTAATTATGTAAGGTTCTGCACATTCTTCAGTCATTTTATACAACCATTCGTTAAAGGTTTGCATTGTTTCATAAAGACGCTCCTCCTTGTTTGCTTCAAAAGATTTCATCTTTGCTTGCGATCTTTCGCCTACGACACACAATATTAGGCAAATTATGACCATAGCCAGAACTACATAGCCATCGTTAAGCAAACCTAAATTTATTGACAATAAGAATGCGACAGCAGCCAAAACATACCAAGTCATGAAATTGATAGGCTGTTTATCACCAACAATCATTTCAGGGGACTTATACAATATCGAGACAGTCCCAAAGTCCGCCCATACTTTTAATTTGCCTGCCTGCCTTAGAACTGTCATATCACTATAAGGTATCTTCACTTCCCTGCACGTATATTCTCTCATGCTAATTCCTCCTTGCCTTCGGGTATGCGACTCAATAAATATAAAATAAAAATGTCTTAGCATTTATATATGTAATTAGACTCATAACCCCCCCTTGGGGGTGGCAAGTATCATTGAGACAACCATACGCCCTTAGACTACGAGAGTTATTTGGGGATAAACTCAACTAGATCAAAAGTTTCAATGCGGCCCTTTCTCGACATTACCAGAGAACCGTCTAAGAATATTTCTGAAAATTCATATCAACAAAGAATTTGTTACGTGATATGCGCAGTAATTTTTGTCCATTAAAGGTATACCCCATACAAACAGTTCACCTATCAACCAATTATGTTCTTTATGGGTTGTTTATCCATGAACATTAAGTTATTCTATAGGCTCTAGACCCTAAATGAACAATTAAGAGGACTGAACTATGACACACCAACGATATGGATACGCCCGCGTAAGTTCACTTGACCAAAACACATCCATCCAAAAGGATGCACTTGAAGCCTCTGGCTGTAATCGAATATGGGAAGAACAGGCTTCAGGAACCAGTAGGAATACCAGACCAGAACTTACAGCTGTCTTAAGCTACCTCAGAGAAGGTGACACGTTAGTTGTAACAAGGGTAGACAGGCTCGCTAGGAGCGTCAAAGACCTTCAAGACATTGTTTATGAACTCAAGGATAGAGGTGTTCACCTACAGGCTCTTGAGCAACCCATAGACACATCTACAGCAGCAGGGAAGGCTTTCCTTGATATGTTAGGAGTGTTTGCTGAGTTTGAGACTAGCTTGAGGAAAGAACGGCAGCTTGAAGGTATTGCCAAAGCTAAAGCCAAAGGTGTGTATAAGGGTAAGCAGCCGCTTTCAGATGCAAAGAAGAAGGAAGTTATTGATCTGTTTAAAGATGGACTTAAGCAGGTCGAGATAGTCAAACAAACCCACTTAGGCAGGACTACAATTCACTCTATTCTTAAGGCTGCGGGTGTTAAGTAAGTTGACATTTCTTCACCGCGAAGCATTTAATATAAGGCTTTTTGGGCGAAAAGAAGAAGTATTACTGCAAAAAGAAAAAATAATAATGCAATTCCAGTTCGAATACCGTCCCGTATACTCTGTCTGCTAGCAGCACGCTGCATCTTTTTGTTATACCTTGCTGTTTCCTTAGATTGGGCTTTCTCAATTTCATGTGTATTTTGCTGATTTTCCTCAGTCACAATTAATTCATCTATTAACGAACGTACACGAAGTTTCACGTATAAAGCTT
>Ga0115564_10005010_pt1 | contig 10649 bp, 8 predicted proteins | sample COGITO_mtgs_1105_7_FD_88680 | JGI IMG/M metagenome (GOLD analysis project Ga0115564, IMG submission 88680) | Pelagic marine microbial communities from North Sea - COGITO_mtgs_110523 | ecosystem: Environmental > Aquatic > Marine > Epipelagic | place: Germany:Helgoland, sampling site Kabeltonne... | reverse complement strand
AGAAGCTAAAGAATTAGTTGATAATTTATCAGGAGAAACTAAAGGAGGTGAAGGACCTCCACAACAACAACAACCACAAATTCCTGATCCTGATATAGAACCAGATGGAGCTCCGCTACCTGATGCCGAACCTGGTATTGATATTCAAGCGGAAGAGCCACCAATACCTGAAGATAAACAATTAACTGGTAATACTGTAGAAGATGTTAAAAAGGGTGAAGAATTAAGATATAATAATAATAATCAAACAGATAATCAAGAAGAAGAGATAGAAAAAAAAGATAATTTACCAGATATATCAAAGTATGGACATAAACTCGCAGTTCAGAATATATTTAAAGCTCATAATAAAGATTTTACTTTTTTTAAAAAATTAATTCAAAATGATAGAAAATTAAAACCAAGTGAGAATAAAAATATTAGAAAACAGCGGATTGATGTTATTTTAGCAGAATATGATAGTTTATTTCCAGTTTTAGGATTAAAAAGTGATTATGATATTGAAGAATGCTTAGAAATAATTACTTTTAAATATTGCTATAAAGAAAATATTAGATTTGATAAGTCTTGGAAACGAGCTATTAGAAAATTAAATAATAATGGTAATATGAATGGAAATCAAGATTTATCTAAAATGTCGCAAGGTTTAATAGTAAATATGGCTGGATTAGGATTAAATGTTGGACAGGTCATTAATCAACAAGGACAAGGACAACCTCAACAATCTCAAGTTGGAAATAATAATAATAATAATTCTACTGGTAATAATAATAATATTCCTAAAAAAGGTGATAAAATGAAAAAAATTCGTGGAGGAGTAGTAAGTGAGGAATATAATGGTATTGCAAAACCTTTAAGTGTAAGACCACAATCAAATAGAAAAGAAAGAAAAACTAGAAGACTTAAAAAATCATTAGTAGAAATTAAAATAAGAAAGAAAGTAATTAAACCTAGATTATTTTCTAATTTAAACCATCAACCTGAACAACAAAATTTAAGACCTTCAGGACAGCTTCCAACTTTAAGACTTAGAAAAAATAAGAAATTAAGATTTAAATTTTAATATATATATAATATATAATATACAAAATGCCTATAATGACTTTACATTATAAAAATTTTAACGATCAGTCTAATCCTGGACCTGATAGCATTTTTGCCAGTCAAAGATTGAAGATGTCGGCTGGTTCTGTCCCAGTTCAAAAATTAAGATTAATTGGTTATGCAATTAATATTTTAAAACACGCTACTCTTGCTGGTGATAATACTCACAAAGTCCCAGATCATATTGTCGTGGAATTAGACCAAATCGCTACGAGTCAAATAAATAATGCCTCTCCACCAGAAACACACCAGTCAGAAATTTTTCCTTCATCTCACGGAATTCCGCTACCTTTAGGCGATGATACAAATACTATACAATTTGGTATGTCTGGTCTAGAATTCGATATAAATAAAAAAATGAACCGTGTTATGCAAATAAATGTTAAATATTTTAATTCTGATAATAAATTAGTGCCTATGACTACAACAACAAATAACACAGGACAGGTAGCCATAAATCATATATTACTATATTTTAGTTATGATTTTTCTGGGAATTTTTAAAAAAATAAATAAAATTTTATTTACTAATTAATTAAATAAAATTTTAATGCAAGAAATACAATAAAAGATTTAAATATATATATATAATATTAAATGTCGAATTCACCAACTAGAAAAAATTTATTTAATTTTTTATTTTTACAAGAAACTAATCTGGCTAATTTACTAGAACAAAGAGATCAACTAGGAAATTCTCGTGAAGATTTACAAAAAGTTAGAGAAATTGAACAGCAAATCACTGACACAAAATCTCAAATGAGAAGTAAAATAATAGAAGATCCACAATTTAATGAAATCGATTTAGTTAGTATGTATTTTGATAACTATCGATTTTATCGAGAACCTACTTCAATAATGGATTTTAATAGATTAAATTCAAAAGAAAGATTAAATAATTTAGAACGACAAATAAATTCAGATTCCTATGTGAGAATGCCCACGCTGGATAATTTAAATAATGCTCGTACGGAAGTAGAAAATAGAAATATAGAAAATGCACAAAATACAGCTAGTGATATTTCAGCACAAATAGACTCTGTATATTCAAACTTTAGTAATGAGGATTTAAGAGCCAGTAGAGCAAACTTTCTACAATCTTTACAAAAGGAAACTGAAGGAACTGTAGATTATAATGCTATTAGAGGAAATATTGATAGAATTGATAAAGAACAAGAAAAAAGAACTAATGACATAAGAGATAATTTAACTAGAGATAGAGAAAGACCTAAAGATGTTGAATTAACTTTTGAAGAAAAACAAAATTTAAATCTTAGAAGTGAAAGACAAGGCAGAGATATTCCTTATCCAGATTTAACTAAACCAGCATCAGGTTCTGATTTAGGACAATTATTTCCTAATAAACAAGCCGCTGGAGATGCGGTTATTGATGTTCCTAAAGAAGATGTAATACATAATAATCAACCATCCTTTTCAACCGAGTCACAATCTAATCCTTTTATAGAACAAGGTGAAGAAAGACAAATACCAGATTATAAAATATTTTCTTCTGTTTTAGGTGCTACTTGTAGTTTAGCTTTCGAAGCTATAAAACCTACTATTGTTGGTACAAATCCATCAACATTACTAGGTATAGAATTTTTACAACAATTTGCTCCATTCGGAATAAAAGAATCAGTAGAATCTGCAATTAATGCTATTATTGATAATAAATCTAGTGATGTTGGAAATTTAAGAGCGACTTCTAGTTCCAGAGTTAAATTAAGGATGGGACACGAAAAACATTCAGTATTTAATAATCCAATATTATATCCTTTTGTAGCAATATCTATTAATTTTTATTTAGCTAGAACTAACAGAGAATCATTAAATATAAATAATTTAACATACCAAGCTTTATATTATTTATTAACATATAATTTAAAAGTTGATCCTAAAAATACTGATTATTTATTACAGCTATTTAGAGATTTTCCAAAAGAATTAGATGAAGCATTTAAAGCGAATAAAGATAGTATTACACCTTTGACTAAACAACAAAGTGAATCAATTAAATCTTATACTACAAATGCAATAAATTCTTTTCAGCAAGTCTTTGGTAAAAAATATTCGGATGAAGCCAAAAAATATGAGAATGGTGGAACGGCTTTAATTTCTGTTTTAGAATCATTAGATAATCCACAATTTTTATTTGAAATAAATCAAGTATTTAAAACTGCTGACAATTTTTTATTATCTATTGATGACAATAAAGATATATTAATCGGTCTTATGGGATTGATTTATGCCGAAGCAAAAGGTAGAAATCAATTAAGTCAAGAAGCTATATTAAACTCTGCATTAGTTGATGGTATTGTTTATTATAATAGAGGAATTGAATTAAAATTAAAAGAAAGAAATGTTGATTTAGATATACTTGAACAACTAACAAATAAATCTGGTGAAAGAAATATTGATGGATATAATATTGAATATGAAAGTGATAAAATCGGTTTTTTTACTAATGAAAATGGTGATTCAATTTTAGCTTTTCGTGGCACTGACCTTAAGGATAAAGATGATATTACTTTAAATTTTTTAAATATGGCTGGTAGCCCCAGTATGTTCTTAGATAAAGAATATAGTGGTAGATATGATAAAGCAATTGAATTAATTAATAAAAAATTAACAGAAATTGAAAATACAGATAGAGGAAGTATTTCTGTTGTTGGAAATTCATTAGGTGGTATAGGTGCGGCATATATGAGTGTGATATATCCATCAATTCCTACAAGAGTATATCAACCAGTAGTTGGTAAAAATGAGCTAACAGACAGATTATTTAAAAAATTAAATGATAGAAATTCACTCATTGAATTTTTTGCAGTTAGAGATGATCCGATAAGTAGTAATTTAAAAAATTATGAAAACGACTTTGAAATTAACTATGTAGATAAATCTAAATTCTTTGATTCACATAATTTAAAGAATTTTAATTAATTTAAAATTAATTTATTTTGATTCCCAATAATTTTAATTAATTTAATTTATTTAAAATTATTTTATTTGTATATATTATAAAAAATGTCATCAGTATTTCATTCAGCATATGAACAATCAACCTTAGCAGTATCGGCATCCCAAAGTGGAGTAGCCACGGAAAAATTCTTATATGATCTTGAAAAACCAATGCCTTCATTATACGTAGATAGAAATGTAGAGCATAAAGTATCTAATCTTACTTTTGGCGGATCTGCCTCTGTAGAACTTTCAAGTTTTGGACTACTTAAAGATATGTATATTAAATGGACAGTTAAATGCACTGTCGCAGCAGCAGGTAAATTTATTATAGCAAAGCACCCATATGCTACAATTGTTAAAAGAATTGCTTTAATGAATTCTAGCCGTGAATTATTTCAGGTTTATGGTGAATCTATTTTAATGAAAACCAAATCTTTACCTTATGGTGAAAGACAGAAATGGCTCATGGCTGGAGAACACGATGTACAACTTCTTCCAGCTGCAGTTCAGGCTGCCCGAGCCGTTGCTAATGTTGGAACGAGTGATGGACTAACTACAAGCACAGGCGAAAAAACATTTACTTTTTATACAAGAGTTCCTTGGTCATTTATGAAAGGTAGATTTCAGGCTGGTGAAAATAATACAGATTATTTAAAAACTATTCCTAATTTAAGATTCTCTGAAGTCACGAGAGTTCTTATTGAAACTAATGATGCTTTTAAAGTAGTTGCTGGTGGAACTGGTTCGGCATTAACAGGTATTACTATTGATAGTTGCTCAGTTTTTTGTAATTATATTATACCATCGCCTCAAGCATTACAGCAGATTGAAGCTGGTAATTATTCTTTAGATGCTCCTTCATCTTATCTATATGGTAATGAACTAATGAACGAAACAACTGCTAAAGCCGTTGGAACATCTCACACACATAACGTAAAAATATATAACACTAATTTTACTCAAGGATTTACAGTTATGGTCCACAAACAGAGAGCAAAAGCTGATCAACAAGCCTTAGGCACGACTGTTGGAGCTGGAACTTCAAATGGATTAGATACAGTTATTGCTGCTGATGCCTTTGGTGCTGCTGCTGGAACTGCTGCTGCAGCTGCTGCATTAGCAAGTATATTGACTAGGGGAAGTAATAATAAACATAGTATTGCTGCAGATGGAATATCTAGAATAGGAGCTGATTTTTGTCAGATTACAAAATTAGTTATTAAAACAAGTGGTCGTGTGTTATTTGAAGCCACTGATCCTAAGCAGTTGCTCATGGCGACTACTGATATGATAAATTGGTGCGATGGTAATGGTTCTGCAAATTATAGAACGATGCTTGACCGTTGTGGTTGCTCTGATAATAATATTTTATATATTCCATTTAGTGTTTTATCTAATTCTAATGAATTATCTTCTGGTCTTGCCTTAAGAGGTTTAGCAACTCTAGATCTAGAAATTACATTTTTATCTGTTAATGATTTATTTTATGTCTGTAAAGTCATTAGTAATTTCCAGCAGATTGTTTCTTTGGAGACCACATCGGGAAGATTTATAGCATCAACTTCCCAATAAATACAAAAAAAAATATTTAAGTTAATTATTTTTTATTGTATTATATCCCTAATTATTATTTTAACTATTTAACGTATCTAGTCTGCTATATTTGTCATACATCTTTTGCCTATGATTTTCAGCTTCTTCTTTTGTATTAAAATATAAAGATTTTACATTTCCTTTTTCATTTCTATCACGTTTAATATACCACTGAACTCTCCAAGATTTTTTACCTAATTCTGCATATTTTTTATTTTGCCATACTCCTCCTTTTGGCCAAACTGTATTTAAATTATTCTCGCTATGTGTAGCCCACCTTAAATTCACAAGTCTATTATCGTTTCTTATTCGATTAATATGATCACAGATTGGTTTATTATTAGGATTATCAATAAAATGTATTGCTATTAATCTATGCACAGCATAATGTCTTTGTTTATCACCTTTGTTTCTTAAACCGACACGATAATAACCTTTATTACTTAAATCCTGTTTCATGGAACGACCTTCTTTACATCTTTTAAAGGATTTTACATTCCCTAGGGTTGAGATAGCATAATCTGGATATCCATTTATTGGTTTCCATTCTTCTTCCATATTAATTATTAAAAATTATAAAATAAATTTATTAATAAATCAAATTTTTTTTATTATTTTAATTACATTTTTTCATAACTTAGTAAAATTTTATCTGGAGCGTAAAGACCTTGGTATTCGCGGTCATCTTCATCATCCGTTTCTAACTTAATTAGACCAGTTTTACATACAAATTGATAAGAATGTGTTATACATAAAGTATTGTTTTGACATATATTAAAAGTTTTGCCTATCATATATTTACTTGGTTCCATAGTAATAAGAACAACGCAATTTTCAATATTGTATTTTGTATATAAATCTTTATCGTCACCAACATTATCCCCTACACAAACTTCCAATTGTAAATAAGTAATTTTATAATAAGGAGGTTTATTAATAGTGCGAACAGAATTTAAAGAATCATACATAGTTTTATATTCATTATCAGTAATCTTATCTTTAATAGCAAAAAGCATATTACTAAGATTGTCAATTTCTGTTTTACTTTGATTTTCAGAAGCCATTAATATAGAATTAATTAATTTAATATTTAATCTCAAACAATTGATCATATTTTTTATAATATTTTTATTATATTAATTATATTTTTTTGCTATGGTTATTAATAATATTTATTATATTACTAATATTTAATGAGTAATACTAATAATAATAATAATAAATTAATTCACGCTCTATGCTTAGATTATTATCACATATATGCAGTTTGTAATAATCCTAACTGTTCTGACTATATACATAAATATGATAGTAATAGTATCCTTATAAATAGATTAGAAAATCGACTAAGCAATTGTCCCGCAGAAAATAATACAGAAATATGCATTCGAATTGATGATACTACTATTCGTGGGAAATTAAATTTATATTTAAATAGGTCAATGACCATAAGTCGCAGAGGGTTTGAAAAGCAAAGATTAAATTATAATAAAGAAATAAATTCCGCTATTAAAGAAAAATATTTACTTGCTAGAAAACTAAAAAAAAAAATTGAAATTAAGAATGGTAAATGTTTAGTTTATTTTAATTAATATATATAATGAGAATTATAATTATTAAATTTGTTTATTTTGTTTATTCATCTTTTTTTCCTACTTTCCCTAATATTAAAACCTTGAGGACTCGCCATCTTTCTAACGAAGAGCTTCGCTCTTCTAATTAACCTGTAATTACCTTTAATTACTAAAGTAATTACTTTAGTTTCCTAATAAATAAAAAAGAATATATAATATATAATATATAAAAAGCGTTAAAATTTATAAAAGCGTTAAAAAAAACAGCAAAAAGACAAAAGTCCTATAGGAAGAGAATATAACAGTTATGTCAAAACGAAGATTTTTTTAACGCTATCACATTTTTTTAACGCTGTCAGTTTTCCAGTTCTTTTTTAACAAACCCAAACAGTATAGAATTATAATCGATGTTATCAAGCTTTTTCCTTTTATGATAATATTCAGGGAACCATTCGTCCATCAGCTTTTTCCATTTACCTGGTAAGACCTTCTTTTTATCTCTTAGACTACAATTAGCAAACATCTCACTCATTTTAAAATCATCTAAAACAGTTTTCGATCTCATAAACCTTTTATTTTTAATATCGTCTTCTCTACCGATATAATAATTATCTACTATCCACTCTTTTATTTCATTAGAAGATAAAAAGTAATTACTATTAGTGTTTTTAACAATATCTGGTTTATCATTAATAATACTTTTATCTTTTAAAAATTTAATACAATGTTCAAGCAGTATATCAAATAATGCAATTTTAACCGATTGTGTCCATTCTTCAGATACATATTTAGAATTCGCTACATAGTATTTCCTTTTACTTTCTGTAAGCAAAAGCCTTTTATCATCTTTGGAAACGAACGAAGATAGGAATTCAATTATATTTAATCGTTCTGACAAAGCATCTTGACCATTACAATTATCTAATAATGGTAAATTATTGCATTCCATAATAGTAGTATTTTTCTTAGGAACCCGACTATCGGTTTTATATAAAGCTCGAGCATTTATAATTTTATCATCTGAGCAAATATCTTTCATTAAATTACTATCAAGCTTTCCTTCGTGATCTGGCTCAGTAGTCAATAAAAACCTTTTAAATTTAATATTATTAATATCTTGTCTATCTTGACTTTTACTTTTAATCAATGTTTTATGATTTAATTTGTAATAATAATCACCCATCATAATCCTCATAATTTCATTTAGAGTACCTTTACCGTTCCGTCCAGCACCTTTAAAAATAATAAACTTAGCAATAGGAATACCAACTAATGATGTAGAAAGTAAGAGTAAAGTAAAATCTCTAATTTCTTTATTAGATAATATAGTTGATAAAACTTCAGTTAATTCTTCTCTTTTTTCTTCAGTAGATTCAACATAATCATAACCAGCACATAGAGTAGCATATTTTTTTTTTTGTGGAGATTCGATTTTTCCAGTTTTAAGATTAATACAACAATTATTAAAAACAAATTCATAATCATTTTTATTTAAATCAGTAATTTCAACTTGCTGAATAGAAAATTTAAAGAATTGACTAACACATTTGATATGATTAGTATTTTTAACTAATAAAAATACTCTTGATAATTCTTTGAAATCAGGATTATTATTTTTTTGTAAACATTTAGTGATTTGTTTTTTATAAAATTTAATTAGCTCATTTTTAATTTGGAAATTCATTTTATCTTTAGAAATTGGCTTCCAATACGTTTTATTCCAATTATAAATACTATCATTCCCTTCACAATATATATAGTCATCACCTATAAGTTCATTGGCTATATCTGCCAAGTCGGAATGAGTCCCTGTTAATAGTAAATCCTGAATACTATCCATATTATAATATAAGCAATCATTTTTTAATTTATTAATTAACCAGCCAAACGAGATTTGTTTTTTATTGGAAATATTAGATTCATACCATAAATCCTGACATTCTTTTATAGTTTTATTTTTATATTTTCCAACCTGGGACCGTTTAATATATAACTCTAAGCATTCTTTAGAATTATTCTCAAAATGCATAGCCCATCGAATCTTAGTCCATAATCCATATTCTTGAAAATAAGAATCTGGACATTTGGCAATAACTTCATTTATTTCCATCATAGATTTTCTAATATTAATTTTAATATCTTTATTAATTATTTTATTATTTTTAGATTTAGTCTTAGTTTTTTTTTTATTTTCAGGAAAAAAGTTATTTAATTCATTAAATAAACCATCGGGCATTCTAGTTGGCGGAATATTATTATATATAGTGTAAATACCTTTTTTTGTAGTTGAACCAGCACCTAAGAAATAACTATTCTCACCAAATTTAATATCATATTTTTTCTTACCAAGATTATTATCCATATGCCAATGTTTCATTCTATTATCAATAGAATATACATAATGATAACCACCCCCCGCCGTCCTTTGAGTGTATGTATTTTTATATTGGTCATTAATATCACCACAATTTTTATCAAGATCACAATCTACACACACTAAATGCTTACATCTAATAGCATAATTTTTACTATTTTTAGCTAAAATATTATGTATTTTTGGGTCTTTACCAGCAAATACCTCCTTAGGTCTTTTACAATTATCAATTATAGCGAGATAATTTGTATTTGTTGGCATTAATTTTTTTAAGCTATCCATATTATTATTAATAGATTTAAAAGTATCGGTCATTTTAAAATTTATACCCATAAATTTAAAAATAACTTTAGTAATCAAATTTTTTAATTAAATTAAATATAATAAAAAAACCAGTAAATAATTAAAAAGACTTTAAAGTATTCCATACATTTTGTATATAATGATCTAACATTTTTCTATCTTTTATAGCAGATAAATGTTTATTTACCTTTTTAGCTTTTATAGCCTCTTTATCCTTTTTTTTATAAGTTTTTGATCTAATTCTTTGATTAGTTTTAGCATAGTAATCTTTCTGTGCTTGACGTATAGAATCCCTATTTTTCCAATAATTTTTCTTTCGATATTCAGAAATTTTATCTTTATGCTTTTGTCTGTATATTTTTTGTTTTTCCCTCAATAATTTTTTATCCTCTTCTGTCAAAGATGCTTTTTTGAGTTTCATTTTCAGAGCAACCTTATCTTTGTTGTTTTTGTACCATTTATTAGCATAGGCATTTTTTTTAGTTTTATCATAATTTTTTAGATATTGTTTATGCTGCTCCATGATCGCAATTTTATTAGCTTCATAATATTTTTTTTGAGATATTTTTTTGTTAAGTATTTTTTCAGCTTCTGTCAATAATTTTTTTTTTCCAGTTTCAGCCTTAGATTTTAGATTTTCCATTTCTATAAATATATTAATTTTAATTTTATATATTTATTTTCGTTGATATTATTTTCAATCTGACATATTTTTAAACCAAGAATTTTTACAAAAATTT
>Ga0115564_10004998_pt1 | contig 10668 bp, 11 predicted proteins | sample COGITO_mtgs_1105_7_FD_88680 | JGI IMG/M metagenome (GOLD analysis project Ga0115564, IMG submission 88680) | Pelagic marine microbial communities from North Sea - COGITO_mtgs_110523 | ecosystem: Environmental > Aquatic > Marine > Epipelagic | place: Germany:Helgoland, sampling site Kabeltonne... | reverse complement strand
TTTGTAATTGATCTTCTAGTTCCTTTATAGGCAACTCAAATTCTAGATATTCCATAGAAATTCAAGATTAGTTTTTAGTTAGTGTACAAATATAAAACTTTAATAGGTTTAAATAGATTTCAAGGGTTAGATTTTGGGTTTATTGATGTTTTTAAATACGGCATTAAGAAGTACGGTGGATATTATGAGCCCCGCACCGAGGTAAAATAGGGGTCGCATCGTTTCTGTTTCTGGAAATAATATAACTGCAAGTACAATTCCGTAAATAGGTTCTAGATTATAGGTCAGCACCAAGGTATAAGGAGTAATGTGTTTCATCACATGAATGGAGGCTATAAAAGCGTAAGCTGTACAAATAGATGCTAAAATAAAAAGGTACAACCAATCGGAACTCGAAAGGTAAAAATAAGAGGCATCGAATCCATCTCCTGTAAAGGCAATAAAAATGGACATGAACAGTACGCCACTTACAAATTCATAAAATGAAATTACGCTGGCTTTATAGTTTTTTACGAATTGTCCGTTGAAAACAGCAAAAAGTGTTGAAAACAATGCTGAAGAAATTCCGAGGACAATTCCTAAAAGATATTGCAACTCGGTTTGCGTAATAAGAACAACACCTGCAATGACGATGAACCCAAATATAATTTCATAGCCAATGATTTTACGTTTATAAAACAAGGGTTCTATTAGGGATGCAAAGAATGCTCCCGTAGAAAACATTGCTAAAGTAATCGATATATTTGATGCTTTGATGGCAGCAAAAAAAGTAATCCAATGCAAGGCGATAATTACCCCGGCAATTGAAAATCTGATCACAGCCTTTAAAGGAACTTTCAGCGACCTTTTTTTTAACTTGATAAAAAGAAGCATTAATAACCCTGCAATGGTCATTCGGTACCAAACTAAAGGAATTGCCTCAATCGAGATTAGCTCTCCTAAAATAGCAGTAAATCCCGCAATAAGCACCAAAAAATGAAGGTGCAGATAGTTTTTGAGTTTATCGCTTTGCATTGTGCAAGAGGTAAATTGCTAAACTTCCAAAGACAATGTTTGGAAACCAAACAGCCAAGAGTGGAGAAAAATCGGATTGTTCCGCCATGACTCCAAAGACTTTGTCAAAAAATACATAAATCATAGCAATTACAATTCCAAATGCTAAATTGACACCCATACCACCACGGCGTTTAACAGAGGAAACTGCAACGGCAATAATGGTGAGTATGAAAACGGATACGGGTAAACTCCATTTTTTATATTGTACTACTTTATAACGGTTGATATTAGAAGACCCGCGCACTTCTTCACGAGCAATAAACGTCATTAACTCTCCATAAGTCAATGTTTCAGCGACGTACATTGGAGGGGTTAAATCTTGTAAGTCAAAACTAAAAATAGTATCTTTTTTACGACTGTATTCTAGTTGGTCTTCGTCTTCACCTATGGTTCTTAAATTATAATTTGTTAATTGGTAGGTACTGTCTTTTTCGATATACCGAATGACAGATGCATGAATTTTATAAGCTAACTTATTCCCTTCAAAGTGTTCAAGGGTGAAATTATTTCCGCGCTTTGTTTTAGTGTCAAAATTACTAACATAAATGTAATCGCTATCATTTATTTGTCGGTAGATATGTTGGGTTTCAACAACTTTATTACTGTTTAAATATTTGTATGTAAATTCATTAAATCCTTTGCTAGCAATAGGCGCCCAGTACATTCCTAGCATCAATGCGAGTCCGGCCACAAAAGTAGCTCCAATTAAATAGGGACGTAAAAACCGTGAGAAAGACACGCCTGAACTTAAAAAAGCAACAATTTCTGTATTGTTTGCGAGCTTGGAAGTAAACCAAATTACCGATAAAAATAAAAACAACGGAAATAAGAGAGTAGCGAAATAAATTGTGAAATCAAAATAATAAGAAGCTACCTCCTCAAAAGGAACTTCATTTTCTAAAATACGGTCAATTTTTTCAGCTAAATTTACAGTAATTCCAATAGGAATAAATAGCAATAACAGCATGAAAAATGTGAGTAAATATCTCTTTAATATGTACCAATCTAGAATTTTCATAAGCCTATAAACGATTATCCATTTGTTTGACCATCATAGCTTTCCAAGTTCCAAAATCACCTGCGATAATATGTTTCCGAGCTTCGCGAGTGAGCCATAAATAAAACCCTAAGTTATGAATTGTTGCGATTTGTTTTCCTAATAATTCGTTAACACTGAACAAATGTTTTAAATAAGCTTTTGAATATTCGGTGTCTACAAAGGTTATTCCCATTTCATCAATGGGAGAAAAATCATCTTTCCATTTTTGATTTTTAATATTTATAGACCCATAGGCTGTAAACAGCATTCCATTTCTAGCGTTACGAGTTGGCATCACACAATCAAACATATCGACGCCTAAAGCGATATTTTCTAATATATTGATCGGGGTACCTACACCCATTAAGTAACGGGGTTTATCTTCGGGAAGAATTTCACAAACAACGTCGGTCATGGCATACATTTCATCGGCAGGTTCTCCCACCGACAGTCCTCCAATGGCATTCCCTACCGCTCCTGAATTGGCGATGTATTCTGCAGATTGGCGTCTTAAATCTTTATAAGTACTTCCCTGTACAATTGGAAAAAATGCTTGATTAAAATCGTATTTGAGAGGTGTTTTATCGAGGTGATTTATACAACGGTCTAACCAGCGATGTGTCATATGCATCGATCGTTTTGCATAGTTATAATCGCATGGATAAGGCGTACACTCGTCAAAAGCCATGATGATATCCGCACCAATGCTGCGCTGAATTTCCATCACATTTTCTGGCGTAAATGTGTGCATACTGCCGTCTATATGACTTTTAAAACGTACCCCTTCTTCTTTAATTTTTCGATTGGCAGAAAGTGAATACACTTGATACCCTCCCGAATCTGTTAGAATGTTACGGTCCCAATTCATAAATTTATGAAGCCCCCCCGCTTTTTCTAATATGTCTATTTGAGGGCGAAGGAATAAATGGTAGGTATTTGCTAAAATAACATCTGGATTGATATCATTTTTGAGTTCGCGTTGGTGCACCCCTTTTACAGTACCCACCGTACCAACAGGCATAAAAATAGGAGTTTCAATCACTCCGTGATCTGTTGTGATAGTGGCTGCACGCGCTTTCGTCTCCGTGTCTTTTTTTAGTAAATCGAATTTCAAACTCTTAAATTACGTGGTTAATGGTAAATTTTTTTACGGGATAAAAGTAACTTTAATACCCTAAGCACAAAAACTTATGACTGCTATTATTTCTTTGCACGTGGCTTGTAGTTGATTAAGTAATCGCCTTTGGGAGCACCTTCATCAAACGAGCTGCCTTTTAACAATATGCGTGTTTGTTCGCGAGCTTCTTGATTGCTCCAACCTTCGTACTCCATTCTGTAAATTGCAGAAAATAATTGCGCACGACCCACACCATGATAGCAATGAAGCAATACAGGATAGTTAGACGGATCGTCCATGATTGTTAAGAATTTATCAACTGTTTCTTGTGTAGGCACTTGATCTGTTCCTAGATTAAAATAAGTGACTCCTTCGAGCTTTTCAACGGCTTCTTTTTCGGCAGTGAGTTCTTGAGGTATTTCAGGGTTGTTCACCTTATCAGTGGTGTGAGGGAAACGTAAATCAATCACACTATTGATCTGATGGTCTTGCACATAATTAGCTATTTTTTCAGGGGGGATTACCCCTGATTTATAAACTTTATTTTCTGATATTTCTTTAAAATTATAATTGATATGTACATCGTATACATATTTTGAAACACCTATCACAATCACACTAAAAATAAAGAGTCCTATTTTTTTCATCATCACTATATATTTTAATTATAAATTTCTATCAATAATTCTATCAAAATAATCTTTTAAAAATGCTTTACAAGCCAGCTCAACAGCATCCATTTCCTTGGTGCGATTCGCTATTAAATTTGTTTGCAACTCTAAATCATTTATATCATAAAAACCGAGGGCTTTAACTCCATCAAATATACAAATTATATTCCCCTTACTGTATTGGTAGTTTTGACCGTTAAAATTCATCACATAAGGTGGCATTCTGTCTGCACTTTTGTCCACTAAACTACGACCCCAACTTCTAAATGGCTTGTTGTATCCGACCATATCTAAAATGGTTGGATAGATGTCTATTTGTTGTGCCAATTCGGAATTAACTCCTATATATTCTTCATTAGGACTGTAAATTAAAATGGGAACGGCATATCTATTAATAGGATTCAAATAGTGTTCCTTGTAATAAATTTGATTTGTATGATCGGCAGTAATTATAAAAATTGTGTTTTCAAACCAAGGTTCTTTTTTGGCGGCTTCAAAAAATTCTTTGAATGCAAAATCGGTATAGCCCACACATTGGTGCATTGGCAAATTTCCTTTAGGAAATACACCTTCATATTCTTTGGGAACAATATAGGGTTCGTGAGAGGTGACTGTAAATATTGTAGCAAAAAACGGCGTCGTTTTAGTATCTAAGACGTCTTTGGTATATTGAAAAAAGGGAGCGTCCCAAATTCCCCAAACGCCGTCAAATAAGAGATCGTTGTTAAATTCTGTTTTTCCATAATAATGATCGAATCCTAGAATGTTTGAAAATCCTAAAAACCCCATGGATCCGTTAGGAGCTCCATGGAAAAAAGAGGTGTCGTAGCCTTCTTCATTTAATACAGAAACTAGGGATTCCACATCTTGATTTGCAAAAGGAGAAGATGTGAACGCATCTTTAAAAGAAGGAATTCCTGCCAATACAGAAGACATCCCGTGAATGGATTTTCGGCCGTTTGCGAATGCATTATTAAATATCAAACTTTTTGTTGATAGAGAATCTAAAAAAGGAGTGTAACTCACATAATCCTTAATTTGAGTAGGGTCATTAAAAGCTCCAATGTATTCTCTACTGTAACTTTCAGTAATAAAAACAACAATATTTGGGGTATTTGGAACGGTTTTTTTATAGACTTTCATCGGTTGTACTAAACTGTCAACTACCGATTTTGGTAAATCAAAGGATACTTTTTTAAAGGTTTTTTTATTGAAGGTTCTTATTATTGCAAACGGCGTGTTTAATACAAAATCTGCATGTTGAATTTTAAAAGCATGCCTATTGGCATCCACTAAATTTATGGGGCGTGTACTGTATTTAAAATCACCTCTAATACCTCCAACCATAAGGGTTGCCATGATAAGAAACGAAACGACCGATGTAAGGATATACGGCACAATGCCTTTGACATAGGGCTTTGTGCTCACTTTCACCTTCTTATAAAGGAATATCCATAAAGCGGATGCTAGAAAAAATAATAGAAAAACATGCCAATAGCTGACGGCAAATCGTCCAAACATTTGAGGGAGGTTGCTCTCATTTTCAATCACATCCCATTCAGAAACGGTGGTCCTACTAAAATTAAATTTGTAATAAATCAAATCCACAAAGTTCAAGGCCAGCCCAATCAAATTGGTCAAAAAATAAATGAAGAATAGAAATTTCTGATATGCTTTATGTGTATTAATTACAAGAGGCAGCATTGAAAGTAATACAAATAAGCTATTTAAATAAAATATAGCTGTCGTATCAAATGCAAGTCCGTGATAACTCAGTCTAAAATACTCAAATACGGAATCAATTTCTAAAAATGAATAATTATAAATAAAGAATAAAAAACGACTTACTGTATAAAATAAATAGGCAAGTAACAACCTGTAAAGCATTACTTTATATTCTTGTAGTCTCAGAAATTTTAACATGGGAATGGTTCATAAATATCGGTAAAAATAGAAAATAAATTACACTTTCAAACACTCGTTTTCCCTTTTTATAAATTGTTAGTTAAATTTTAAAATTTACGAGATTAAATATTTTATCTCTTTAAAATAAAAATTATCTTTGAAAATCGATTTTTTAACATCTAAAACCTAGTCAATGTCAAATAAAAATTTACATGATTTAACAACTCAAGTTCGTAGAGATATTTTACGAATGGTTCACAAAGTAAACTCTGGACACCCAGGCGGTTCCTTAGGCTGTGCAGAATTTCTGGTGGCGCTCTATACAAATATCATGCATCGCAAAGAAGGCTTTGACATGGATGGTATTGAAGAGGATTTATTTTTCTTATCCAATGGTCATATTTCTCCTGTATTTTACAGCGTATTAGCCCATTCAGGTTACTTTCCTGTAGAAGAATTGAATACCTTTAGATTGTTAAATTCTCGATTGCAAGGACACCCAACAACACACGAGGGGCTTCCTGGAATTCGAATTGCTTCTGGCTCTTTAGGACAAGGTCTTTCGGTTGCTATTGGCGCCGCACAAACAAAAAAACTGAATAACGATTCACATTTGATCTACAGTCTTCACGGTGATGGTGAATTGCAAGAAGGTCAAAACTGGGAAGCCATCATGTATGCTTCTGCAAAAAATGTTGACAATCTTATTGCAACTATCGATTTAAACGGCAAACAAATTGACGGCTCTACCGACGATGTACTTCCTATGGGAAGTATTAAAGGGAAGTTTGAAGCTTTTGATTGGACGGTTATTGAAATTGAAAACGGAAACGATATTGAGGCTATATTAGAAGGAATGGCAACGGCCAAAGCGGCTACTGGCAAAGGAAAACCGGTTTGTGTGCTCTTAAAAACGATGATGGGTAACGGCGTCGATTTCATGATGCACACCCATGCATGGCATGGAAAAGCACCGAATGACGCTCAGTTAGAAAATGCTTTAAATCAAAATCCTGAAACTTTAGGAGATTATTAATTTCAAAACCAAGATACAATGAAAACTTATACATATACAGAGAAAAAAGATACGAGAAGTGGTTTTGGAGATGGTCTTACAGAACTTGGAAGAACCAACCCAAATGTGGTGGCACTTTGTGCGGATTTGATTGGGTCTTTAAAAATGAATCAATTTATTGAAGAGAACCCAGAACGTTTTTTTCAAATTGGAATTGCCGAAGCCAATATGATGTCTATTGCAGCTGGTTTGACTATTGGAGGTAAAATACCATTTACAGGTACGTTTGCTAACTTTTCTACCGGTCGTGTTTATGATCAAATTAGACAATCGATTGCATACTCTGATAAGAATGTGAAAATATGTGCATCTCACGCTGGATTAACCTTAGGTGAAGATGGTGCAACGCACCAAATTCTAGAAGATATTGGATTGATGAAAATGCTACCTGGAATGGTGGTTATCAATACATGTGACTACAACCAAACCAAAGCAGCTACTATTGCTATCGCAGATTATGAAGGTCCTGTCTATTTAAGATTTGGAAGACCTGCCGTCCCCGTTTTTACGCCAGCGGATCAAGTGTTTGAAATTGGAAAAGCAATTCAACTTCAAGAAGGCTCGGATGTAACCATCGTTGCAACTGGTCATCTTGTTTGGGAAGCACTTGAAGCTGCCAAAGTATTGCATGCTCAAGGGATATCAGCAGACGTTATAAACATCCATACCATCAAACCGTTGGATGACAAAGCAATTTTAGATTCTGTTGCAAAAACAGGTTGTATTGTTACTGCCGAAGAGCACAACCACCTTGGAGGTTTGGGAGAAAGTGTGGCGAGAGTCTTGGCACTTCACCATCCAACGCCTCAAGAGTTTGTAGCTACTAATGATACGTTTGGAGAGTCTGGGACACCTGCTCAATTGATGGAAAAATACGGTCTGAATAGTGACAGTATTGTTGAAAAAGCATTGAAAGTTATCAAAAGAAAATAACGGTAACAACCTTACTGTTTTAACCAAAAAAAGAGTCGCATTTGCGACTCTTTTTTTGGTTAAATAATTTGAACTATATTTCGTCTATAACATTAGATACTGTGGGATCTAAATAATTATACTTTCCATTATTATTTGTATCCACTAGAGTGATCAGATTAGCCGTGAAATTATTCCGGCTTGTATTGTATTTGATAGGAGATATCAACTGATTAGCGTTCAATGTGAGTGCATTAAGAGCTGCTTCAAGAGCTTCTCTAGTATCCTTTGTATAAGTCTTTACATGGACTTCATCTTTAGTCAGCGTTCCGTCGCCATCATCATCTGGATCTATAAAATCCGCAAGTAAATCTCCGTCTGTGTCTTTGTTGTATAAATTAAGATCTCCTTCCACAGCCTCCATATACGTTGGGATATTATCGGAATCGTGATCTGCTGTTTCAGTTTGCAACAGTTCAAACTTGAAAATCAAGTTTGAATAGGATGGAATTTTAGCTTGATAGGTTGCATAATATCCTAAACCTGAGGGTAAAAACATGACGCCCATACCATAACCATCAAAAGATACCGTTCCATCTGAATTGGTTGTAAATGAACCCACATTAAAATGTGGCATCACACGACCCCAACCAGGGATTAAACCAACCAAGTCAAAATTGACCGGTATTGAACTCTCATCAAAATTGGTACCATCCATGAGGGATCCTTCATACTTGACACGTACTTTATCACAAAAACGTGGAGATGTAGCACCCGTACCTTTTTTGATTTCTAAAATATAATATACGTATTCAACATCTTTATAGGTGGTTGTCTTACGTTCAACAGTTGACATTAAAAGTGTCGCATCAGAAGGTAATGTTTCACCATCCAACAACTCTGTAATCACTACATCTGACGTGGTAGGGTTTGCCAATGTACTTACTTCCGTAGAGTTATAATAATGTGTATTTAAGTAGCTTACAAGTGCCACACTGTCTGTAACCTGCTGCTCTGTACGGTCATTTTCAGGAACAGACACTATATCATCATCATCAGGGCTACAAGAAATTATTGAAATAATCAGTGTGCAAATGAATAGTATGTTATATTTATAGTTCATATGTTTATATTTAGTGCGGCAAGATACAATATTATACTATTTTTGTATAGTAGATTAACGTTGTTTTAAGCATTTTATGAGAATAGATAAATATTTATGGTGTGTCCGCTATTTCAAAACCCGCAATATCGCTACAACGGCTTGTAAAAAAGGACATATCAGAGTAAATGAAGCCATTGTAAAGCCGAGTAGAGATATCTATCCAATGGACAAAATAGTGCTGCGCTTGAATCAAGTGAACTATCAATTGACCGTATTAGACATTCCACCCAGTCGCGTGGGGGCTAAACTCGTTGACATTTACAGAATAGACACCACGCCTAAATCTGAATTTGAAGCGCAAGAGTTATTAAAATATTCGAAAGATTATTACCGTGAAAAAGGAGAAGGCCGACCAACTAAAAAAGACCGTCGAGAAATTGATGGGTATTTAGAAAGTGGTGAAAATAAGGAATAATACCATAAGAATAAAAACAGTTTTTTATCTTTGAACAAACAAAACACTATGGGTTTAACAGAGAATTGCATTTTAAATCACGACGAAATAAATCATAAAGTAAAACGAATTGCTTATCAGATTTATGAATCAAATGTAGAAGAGCAAGAAATTGTACTTGCTGGGATCGAATCAAATGGCTATTTGTTTGCCGAAAAATTAAGAGTTGTATTACTTGAAATTTGTGATATCAATCCCGTGCTTTGTAAAGTAAATATTGACAAAAAAAATCCAACAAACCCCATTACCACCTCGCTTACAAAAGAATCCTATACAAATAAGTCATTAGTGTTGGTGGATGATGTGTTGAATTCTGGCACCACCTTAATATATGGAGTAAAACATTTTTTGGATGTTCCTTTAAAACAATTTAAAACGGCGGTACTTGTCAATCGGAACCATAAGAAATACCCTGTTAAAGCAGATTTTAAAGGTATTTCTTTATCAACCTCCATCCATGAGCATATTTCAGTCATTTTTACAGGAGAAAAAACGAAAGTTATTTTAGAATAATTTAGACTGAATGGTCGCTATAATTTCGTCTGTACTAAGGCTATCCGTTTGTATCCCTATTTCAGCTTGGTTGTAATAGAATGACCGTTCAAACAAATGTTTCGCTATAAATTCTGAAATGTCTTCATCATTTAAATTGGCTATTAAAGGTCGTTTAGCTTTTTCATTAATTAAGCGTTCTGATAATTTTTTGATAGAGAGATTTAAAAAAACTGTTTTAACATTCGGGTGGTTTACCAAAAACTGCATGGTATCCGAATAGCAAGGGGTTCCGCCTCCCAATGCTAAAACGAGTGAATCAGAATCCTTAGAAAGTTGTTTGACAGCTTCTGCCTCGAGTTTTCTAAAAAAAATTTCTCCTTTAGAGTCAAATATTTCAGAAATTGTAGCCTGTTGATTTTGCTCTATATAATCGTCCAAATCTAAAAAACTAAACTCTAACTTTTCCGCAAGTATCTGTCCTACAGTAGACTTACCACACCCCATATATCCTAACAAAACAACGATCATACTTATATCTAAATTTGATTATACCCTCTCTTAAATTAACTATAACAAAAAAACGAAAAATAATCTGAAAAAGCATTGTATAATTAATTAATCCCTTTATATTTGCAGCCGCATTGAGAGGAAATATAAGACCTGGTAGCTCAGTTGGTAGAGCATCTCCCTTTTAAGGAGAGGGTCCTGGGTTCGAGCCCCAGCCAGGTCACTAAAAAAAGTTAAGTTTATTCTTAACTTTTTTTATACCTTTAACATTC
>Ga0115564_10004996_pt1 | contig 10671 bp, 11 predicted proteins | sample COGITO_mtgs_1105_7_FD_88680 | JGI IMG/M metagenome (GOLD analysis project Ga0115564, IMG submission 88680) | Pelagic marine microbial communities from North Sea - COGITO_mtgs_110523 | ecosystem: Environmental > Aquatic > Marine > Epipelagic | place: Germany:Helgoland, sampling site Kabeltonne... | reverse complement strand
GTCATACAGGTGTTTTTCAAGCTGCCGTTAAGGCTTGCGAAACGGTAGATCATTGTGCCGAACAAGTGGTTTCTGCAGCGCTAAAAAATGGGTATACTACCCTGATCATCGCAGACCACGGCAACTCAGATCATATGGTCAACGACGACGGTACGCCCCATACGGCACATACCACCAGCTTGGTCCCTTTGATTGTGGTTGACCCTGATTTCTCTTCACCCATAAAACATGGAAAACTTGGAGATTTAGCACCCACTATTTTAAAATTAATGGGCCTAAAAATACCTAAAGAAATGACTGGCAAACTCCTTTATTAATATGAAATATCTATTGTACTTGTGTGTTTTGTTCTATGCATATGGTTGCACTGGGCCACATGAAAGTTTTAAGGCACAAAAATACTTCTCTATCGATTCCTTGGTCGTCTCACAAATTACCTTGCTCAATTCAAACAAAAATGCCCTGACCAAAACAGTTCAAATAGGTAAAAGTGTGGAAACACAATCCTTCTCCGCTGATGCCATTGATTGGGAAAGTGAACTTAAAATTTTCAGTCTCTTAGAACTCAATAAATCTAAATTTGTTGGCTCCATAAATACAGAAACGGACCTAAAAAGCACTTCTTATCGTCCAAAAAAAGATGCCCTTATATCAATTAAATTTCTTAAAATCACCAAAGCTGAAAATCAGTTAACAACCATTGATGGTTACTATTTGGATGATGACGCTGAAGTCATTTATACTTCACAAAGAAATTTGAAAATGAACTTTAATAAAGGCTTACTGACTTCTTTTGAGATTGCAGGCACTCAAAAGGTTCTGTTTACAGATACTACTCAGTTTATCATCAAAGGGACGATCAATTAAACCCATTCTTCTTGTTTTTTGTTGCGTTTGACAGGTCCTGAAGGCCAGCGCACACCCGGGGGTAAATCTAATACGGGCCCCTTTTCATAATCAAAAAGCAAGCCCCCTTCGTCATCCTGATCATTTTGATTTAAGCGTCTGATGACTTTAGTCGATCCTCTGTAAATAATGAATAATAAGATTGCATAAGTAAGCAGGCAAAGCAATAAATCAATATAAAATGGATGCATACCCTTAAATTAACTTTATTTTTCTAAAAAAAATTGAAAAAGGATCATTAATCATTACCCAGTTGAAAGAAAATAAGCCCATCATTTGAGAGAACGTTATTTAAAACCAATCGCATTCCCTTTCCAACCATTGCGCTCTAAATCATCATTATGCTGTAATACGGCCTCCTCCAATGATTTTTTATAGTCATCTAATCTAATCGCTACTTCTTCGTCAAAGGTACCAATAATCTCTGCTGCCAAAATTCCAGCATTTTTAGCGCCATCCAGCGCAACCGTTGCTACCGGAATCCCACCTGGCATTTGCAAAATGGAGAGCACTGAGTCCCAGCCGTCTATTGAATTTCTTGATTTGACAGGAACTCCAATGACCGGTAAACTCGTCAAAGAGGCTACCATACCTGGTAAATGCGCTGCCCCTCCAGCACCTGCTATAATGACTTTTAGGCCTCTTTCCCTGGCATTCTGGGCATATTCTACCATTCGCTTAGGGGTCCGATGCGCAGAAACAATCCTTACTTCTGATGACACTCCAAGTATTTCCAAAATTTCTGCTGCTTCGGACATAATATTCAAATCTGATTTGCTGCCCATAATAATTCCTACTTTTGAATCGCTCATGCTTTGACTTTTAAAATGTTTTTTATTTGATTGGCGGATGCCTTCAGTATGGACATGTCTTCATTTGTGATGGTAACATGGCCCATCTTTCTGAAAGGTTTCGTTATTTTTTTGCCATAGAGATGGAGGTGCACCCCCGGTATTTCCATCGCTTGGGATAGTCCCTCATAAATGGCGCTGCCTGTATGGTTGGGTGCCCCCAATAAATTGACCATCGCCGCGGGAATCAACATCTGGGTAGTTCCCAATGGTAGATTAAGCACCGCCCTTAAATGCTGTTCAAATTGTGACGTTTGGTTAGCCTCTATGGTATGGTGCCCACTGTTATGGGTCCGAGGTGCCACTTCGTTGACCAGCAACTCACCTTCTCGGGTCAAAAACATCTCTACAGCCAATAATCCTATCATTTCCAGTTTAGAAATCACCTCGACGGCCAATGCCTGAGCTTTTATTTCAATCTCAGGAGTGAGCTCCGCAGGTGAAAATAAAAATTCTACAAGGTTTGCCTCTGGATGAAAGGACAATTCCACTGATGGATACGTCGCTACCTCTCCTCGCTCATTTCGCGCAACGATCACACTTATTTCTGTTTGGAAATCAATGCATTTTTCCAAAATGCCTGGTCGGTCAAATGCTTTATCGGTATCTGCTGCTGTTCTGATCATCTGAACACCACGACCATCATAACCTTCTGTTCCTAGCTTGTGTACGGCAGGTATCATTTCTACATAATTCAATACATCCGCCTTGGATGCGGTCAAAACAAAATCTGCGGTGGGTATCCCAGTCGATCGATAAAAATTCTTTTGCTTGCGTTTGTCTTGAATGAGCTCAATGATATGGGGTTGTGGATAAACCTTGATACCGGTAGCCTCTAACGCTTTCAAGGCTTCGGTGTTTACATTTTCAATCTCAATCGTAATCAAGTCTTTATCCTGACCAAAATGCATGACATCATCGTAATCCGTCAACTTCCCTACCGTAAAATGTTGCACCAAATGAGCACAAGGCGCGTTGGGATCCGCATCCATAATAGCAATCTGAAGGTTGAGATCCATGGCAGACTGCAACAGCATACGGCCCAACTGCCCACCTCCCAATAAACCGATTTTGTAATCTGAAATTTCTTTTTGCATCGCACTGCAAAGATGGTAAAATTGAAATAAATCCACAGCTCGATCTTCACAATAAGATCAAAATCATAATGAATACTCATATTTTATGTTAAAAAAACGAATTAACTCATGTTTGAAAAACATCCATTGACCTTGAATTGACTGAACCCAGTATTCAAAAAATCATTTGCTTGTAAGCCACAGTCACTATATTTGAACTAATTTCAAAATAATCTAGTTATTCTGACATCACTCTGGTTAAGTGATCTACTTTTTATACCCACAAAATAAAATGATGCCCTATCTCGAAGCTTTTTTAAATGCTTTTACTGGAAGTTTAGATTGGACTTGGAAATCGATAATCGGTGAGGTCCCTTGGTTCCAAAATTATTTTTGGGGAGTTATCTTCATATCCTTGCTGGTTTGGGGTTTAGAAATAGCCTTTCCATGGCGCAAGCATCAAGCCACCATCCGAAAAGACTTTTGGCTAGATGTATTTTATATGTTTTTCAACTTTTTTGTCTTTTCGATCGCGGTCAGTGGTTTTTATGCGCTGTTCACCGTTTTTTTTAATGACTTAAATATCCCACTCACCCAGCTAGCCTTGATCGATTTAGCCTCCCTTCCTCAATGGGCTCAATTGCTGTTATTTTTCGTGGTTTTAGATTTTGTGCAGTGGTTCACACACATATTATTACATAAATATCCTTTTTTATGGCAGTTTCATAAAGTCCATCATAGCGTCAAAGAAATGGGGTTTGCCGCACACATGCGTTATCATTGGATGGAAAACATCCTCTACAAACCCCTTAAAACTTTTGCTGTAATGATTCTAGGTAGTTTTGAGCCTCAGCAAGCCTTCATCGTACATTTTATGTCCATCACCATAGGCCACCTCAATCATGCGAATATCAAATTGACGTGGGGTATCTTCAAATACTTCTTTAACAATCCAGTAATGCATTTATATCACCATGCAAAAACAATCCCTACCGGAAAAGTTGGCGTTAACTTTGCCATCAGTCTCAGCCTCTGGGATTATCTCTTTAAGACCAATTACATTCCCGAGGATAGCGGTGAGGTCCCCTTAGGGTTTCCAGAAGACGAAACCTTTCCTAAAAGTTTTTTAAAACAACAGCTTCATGGATTTAAAAAAGACTGACGCCCGCTTCACAGCATTCTATTTTAGAGGAACTCGAAATAAAAAAAGGCAGCCTCTTGTAAAGTAAAGGTGACTTAAACACCAAAATATATATTGTTGAAAAAGGATTACTCTGCAGTTATTCTATTGATAAAAAAGGCAAGAAACATGTGTTTATATTCGCGCCAGAAGGATGGTTAATGGTGGATGCCTGTGAGGCAACTGCTCCAGTAGATCTTTTTATTGAAGCCCTTGAAACTTCCTTAGCTCGCATAGAAAACAAGAACAGTAAGCTCGATAACATTAGTCTCTCAAAATTAGTAAAACGCATGGCTAATACTTAGAAAAGAGTCATAATGCTAATGAGTGCCACGGCAATGGAACGCTATGCCCATTTTATGGAAGCCTATCCTGACATCACGCAAAGGGTTCCACAAAAAATGATCGCCTCTTATTTGGGTATAAGCCCTGAAGCCTTAAACAGAACAAGAAAAAAAGGTTTCAGCCATTGGTAAATTCTTTGCCTTTCTGGAACTAAATCAATGCTTTTGTAAATTAAATCCGTCATCTTTGACTCGTAAAGCAAAAGTTATGGAGACTACCGTTTGGGTTTCTCAAGGAATATTAGCGGCACTCATGCTCTTTACTGGGGTTTTGAAATTAGCCGCTACAAATGAACAATTTAAGACTCTCGGAAGTGGTCGCCTTGATTGGGTAGATTCGTTGTCCAGTACCCAGATGAAAATTATCGGGGTTGTGGAAGCCTTGATTGGTTTTGGTTTAATGCTCCCTCAAAGATTAAACATTTGGGCTTGGTTAACTCCATTGGCTGCTGTAGGTGCAGTATGCACCATGAACGGTGCCATCGTCTTGCATATCCGAAGAAAAGATGGCGCTGAAGCCATCGCAACTAATCTTTTCATTATTGCTTTAGCCATTTTTGTACCCTATAACAGGTCGGGACTTATTGGATGATTTTTTTTAAGAATCCTGAAATCCCTTAATATCATGGATTCCTCTTCGATAAATGGCCTATACACAAATGCAGTGGATCAGCCCAAAAGAGTCATCATAAAGGGTTAAAACAGTTTTATTTTCCTCTGGGTCAGTCCATTTTCAGTCTACTTAAATTTGTTCAATCGGTCGCTCTGATCAAATATGATAGGTTATGACTTTAAAAATTACCTAAGTATCATTCGATTTCAATACGCCTATGCTCCATTTAATCGCCATAAATAAGGGCCTGATCCCGTACACCAGTATCATAATAATCCGCAGAGAAAGGCCCAAGTATTGATCACTCACGTCATAGCCAAAAAGAGCTGATAGGACCAGGTACTCTAAAATTAAAGCTCCGAGAACCCCTGCTCCAATAAGAATTTCTGTAGCCAAAAACTTTTTCATATGATCGTAATATAAGAATTTGTTTTCAAATGCTCCTGCTGAATTTCAGAAGGTCTTTTTTAAAAATGTTTTTACATGGCCCTTAAAATCACGCCATGCTTACTGCCTATCCTTATCTGTTTTCAAACACTCGAACAGAATGCCTCGATAAGGAGATTGAATCTTTTCCCCTCTCTGATACTTCAATAATTAAAAAAAACATTTAATTTTATACTAAATCAAACTACAAAAAAATGAAATCATTACTCTATTTAATTACTGTGCTCGGCGCCTTGTAAGCTTGTAATCCTACTGCTAAACAGAAAAATGAACAGGCACCAGAATAAAACCCTGTAGAAAATAAGACTGACTATATCTATGAGGCTACCTACTTTAGATCAATTTGAAATGGGTAATCCTGAAAACGTTTTATTGGTTAAAAAAATGCATGAATTGACCCTTTCCAAAAAATTTGATGAGGTATATAGCCGATTCTCAGACAGCGTAGTTTTTCGGAATGCCGATGGCTCTACCACCGAAGGTATTGCGGCGGTTAAGGAAGTAATGGAAACGGTTTATTCCAAATTAACTTTTGAAAATTATCGCGTCGGAGTCAACTTAGCGGTCACTGGTGATAACGGAGATGAGTGGGTACTCCTATGGGATGGTGTTGATATCCTCTCACCAGATGGTAAAAGAACTTCTGAGCTATATGTAGGAGCGTTTATGATTGTAGATGGTAAAATTGTACTGATGAATCAATTCGCCAAGCCAAGTTTATAGTATATAAAATTATGCCGCTTTTAAGAAAAAGCCCTCTATTGATGAAATATAGGGCTTTTTTAAGTTTATCTATCAATTGCCCAAGCTGATGAGTTTTTGCATCACCACTCTTTTCTTAAGCTCTCGCAACTCATTCCAATCTTGATTTGCTTTAGAAGCATCTGTTAACGGCCCCATTCCCAATTTTAAATAATCTTTGTATTGGTCAAACCAGTCAACGGTAACGTGTGAAAAATAATTGTCTGTGCCATAATCATCAATTCTTCTGTGAAAATTCCAGCCTACTCGTACAGAAGTATTGGCAATGCTCTTGGTGGCATTGATCTCGGCCTGCTCGTAGGTTTCCCATTGATCATTTTTGAGCATCATGAAATTTAATACCATGATCTCTGGAAGGTAATCCACCCCTTTTTTTCGTGCTGAACCCAAATCATTCCACTTCACTTGGCCCACGCGAGTTCTAATCCCAGATACATCTTGCTGCATAATTTGCCATTGCCGATCGGTCATACCTAGATAGGATTGTGGATTTATGGAATCGCCATATTTATCAATATCAAATATATAGGTAATCATATGGGTAAAATCTTCTTGTGGATTGTCTACGACCTTCCACACATCCCATTGCAGCAGCATCCCCTCGTCAATTCTCTTTTGATGTATTTTTGAAAATTGCTCTTCTAAATATTGGTTGTAAGCGGCAATATCATTTGCCTTTACAAAGACAATATCATATAGTTTAGTTTGAGCAAATACAGAGCTCGCTATAAATAGCATGAATAATATAATTATGGCTTTTTTCATGTTTAGTTGTTTATGAATGAATAAAGTTAAATATAAAGAGGGTTGAATGGAATATGAAATAAGTCAGGCAAAGGGTCTCGTTCCATTTTCGTTTTAAAAAGTGCGTTTTACCCTCTAAATATTCAGTCTTTAAAATTAAGGTATAATCACTTTTTAATGTTTTCGTTCATGATGGGAATCGTCCAAATACTTCGTTAATTCTTTTTACTTCTAAGAACTCTAATCCCTATTCCTTTTGTAAGAAAAATCTCATTTTTATTTTCCTAATCTCCCTGTTAAAAATAGAATCTTAGTTCGCTATGATTGATCATCCTACTATTATCTGTTCACTCCTCAATGCCACAATCGTTTTTTTTATCACTCCCTCTCGGTTTTCAAAGAAAGATTTACTGGTTTTAATGACCTTTTTTAAAATAACTTTTTTAAGTTCGATGGTGATTCCTTCTAAAAATTATGAATATCTCTAAAAAAGAAAAGATTCATGTTTTGATTTCATCGGCATTAATAATTTCTGCCACTTTATATTATGCAGTTTTTAATTTTAGAGAACTTGATTTAGACCCAATAGAAAGCGTATTTGATGGCTTTTCTGCTGTATTGTTAATATACCTGATTTTATTTGCTGTTATTCTTGGGATCAAATCTCTTTTTATTAAGAAAAATTCATTTTTCAATACTCTTTATTTAACCTCTTATGCATATACCATAATCGTTTTAATTGCCTATTTAGTTGGGGAACTGAATCCCCGAAAAGGAAATGATATCCAGGAATTAGAACAGAATATTGATCATGCTGGAATTATTGAAGCATTAGACGGAGAATCCTTGGTTAGAGGAACTAAAATTTACAATAATAACTGCATAAATTGTCATGGTCATCCTGACGTAGAAGGATCTTTACCTAATGCCTCTAAATTTTGGGAGCCAAATTGGAAAACAAAGTCTGATCCGTTCGGCATGTATCAGACCCTCACACAAGGAGTAGGCGCCATGCCTGCCCAGCTGAAAATGACCCCCCGTGAAAAGTATGATGTTATTCATTATATTAGGAATGAATTTATTCAACAAAATGAACTTGAGCCTTTTTTATTAACGGCAGAATATTTGAAGGGATTACCCAAAGGAGCCACCCGTGGTCCAGTTTCAAAGCCTTATAACCCTTGGTCAGATCAGAACTATGGTAACTTTTTAATTAATACTTATGAACTTGTAGATGAGAAAACTGGGATTAAAAGATTTCATTCTCCCGGTCCTTCACCTTTTCCAGATGAGGATTACTTAAAAAATAATTTTGCTTATAAAGGAATTGCCGTACGTCTAGATCAAGGTTCAGGGGGCATTTCTAAAGGTAAAGTATGGATGATTTTTGACCATGATTTAATGCGAGTTGCCGGTGGATGGTCAGGTGAGGGATTTATTGATTGGAATGGGATTTTATTAAATGATCGCCATGAAACTTATCCTAGAACCATAGGTAAATTAGATTTTAAAACTCCCGTTGGGCCCGGCTGGGCAAACCCTGTGAATGGATCTTTTGAAGATCCGCGTTTTACTGCTCGCGACGGCAGAAAATTCGGACCCTTACCTAAGGCTTGGTCGGATTACAAAGGTATTTACCATTTTGGTGAGGACATTATCCTCTCTTATACCGTTGGAGCATCTGATATTTTAGAGCGTTTGGGTTCCGAAACAATGGAAAATCAATTTGTCTTCACAAGAACGCTTAACATCGGTCCATCCTCATCAATCCTAAAGTTAAGAGTCGCACCAACTACGAGTCAAGTAAAAATACTAGGGTCAGGCGCTCGTTTATCTGAAGAAAATGGATACGAGATCCTTACCGTGGATAGTTCTAGGAGTACTCAGTTAAAAATATTTATTGCTGATGCTAGAATTTCAACTTTTGATACCCTTTTCAAGGCCTCTTCAGGGCCTGAGTCTTTATTAAAATACACTCAAGGTGGTCCTGCGCACTATCCGGAAATTTTGACAACACAAATAAAAAGAGGCTCTGATGATGGCCTATTTGCCATCGATGAACTTTCCCCTCCCTATGAAAATCCTTGGAATTGTAGGATGAAATTAAGTGGTATTGATTTCATGAGTGATGGCAATATAGCTGCTGTTTGTACCACCGACGGAGATGTCTTTCTTGTTACAGGACTGACTAGTAAAGGGGATTCTCTTCAATGGAAAAGAATTGGATCAGGATTGTTTCAACCATTGGGTCTTAAAATTCGTAATGATAAAATCTATGTCATCTGTCGAGATCAACTCGTATTATTGCACGATCTCAATGGTGATGATGAGACTGATTATTATGAAAGTTTTAACCATGATCACCAAGTAACAGATCATTTTCATGAGTTTGCCATGGGGCTGCAAGCTGATGAGCATGGCAATTTTTATTATGCAAAAAGTGGCAGGCATGCTCGGGAAGCACTTGTTCCCCAACATGGTACCTTGATAAAAGTAAGTAGTGATGGTTCTAAATCTCAAATTATCGCTTCTGGATTCAGGGCTGCAAACGGGGTTTGTTTGAATCCTGATGGTAGTTTTTTAGTGACTGATCAGCAAGGCTATTGGAATCCAATGAATCGCATTAACTGGATAGAAACGGGCCAATCTAACACATTTTATGGGAATATGTGGGCCTATAACCCTCCTAAAGATTCTACGAGGAAAGCTATGAATGAACCCATGATTTGGGTAGATATGGAGTTTGACAGATCGCCCTCCGAACTCGTTTGGGTAGATAGTGAAAAATGGGGTCCATTAAACGGTAGCTTATTGAGTTTTTCATATGGCTATGGAAAAATGCAACTCGTCCTTCATGAAGAGGTCAATGATAAAAAACAAGGAGGCGTTATAGATATTCCAAAAATGAAGTTTTACACCGGGGTTATGAGAGGTCGGTTTCATCCTGATGATGAGCATTTATACTTGTGTGGTATGGAGGCTTGGAGTACTACTCAAAATCAGCGAACAGGTGATCTTTATAGAATAAGATATACTGGTAAAACGATTACCTTCCCTATAAAACTGAATGCAAAAAAAACGGGTATGATACTTACCTTTGCTAGTGATTTGAATTCAGAAAGTGCAACAGAGATTTCAAATTATGAGGTAAAAAAGTGGGATTTGATCAGAAGCAGAAAATATGGCTCAGAACGATACAACATTGAAACCTTAGATATTTCTGATATTAAGATAAGTGCTGATGGGAAAACGGTGAAATTAATCTTAGAAGATATTGCACCCGTCGATGTGATGACCATCAAATATAATGTTTTAGATAAAGAAGGTGTTTCTCTCCAAGGAACCGTACAAAATACCATTCATGCTTTAGGTGATGACGAAGATGATTTCATTACCTCTATTAAATAAGGGAACTGGGCTGCATTGGGTCAGCTTGGATCGCTAATTACGCGATAAAACAAGGATGATTCCCTCATTTTTCTTAACAGGAATCAAATCTCCAATACTGAATGTTTGAAAGTCTTGGAGTCCCTTAATCTCCGGACCAATCAAACGTACCTCATTAGGATCAAAGCCTAATTTTTCCCAGTCAATAATCAAGGGCACCCTTTCAAGATTGTTGGACCAAGACCCTATGGCAATAAGTACGTTCTTCTCATTTAGGTAGATGGTACTTTTAATGTTGGGATGATTAGTTTTAATAGGAGATCGATCTACCCAATAACCCAACATTTCACTGTCTGCAATC
>Ga0115564_10004995_pt1 | contig 10673 bp, 10 predicted proteins | sample COGITO_mtgs_1105_7_FD_88680 | JGI IMG/M metagenome (GOLD analysis project Ga0115564, IMG submission 88680) | Pelagic marine microbial communities from North Sea - COGITO_mtgs_110523 | ecosystem: Environmental > Aquatic > Marine > Epipelagic | place: Germany:Helgoland, sampling site Kabeltonne... | reverse complement strand
TAGTGCCTTACCCTCTAAAAATGACATTCACCCTGCATTACACGGGCAGCGGCGCTTCGGCTTAAGCGACAGGAAACTTACGATATCGTTGTTGCTTGTACTTTCTATGATACAAAACTGCGCTAACTTTTTCGCCTTTAACTTTTTCATCCTTAACTTTTTCATCTTTAATCAAGGCAGCGGTCAAGGACGGTGACAGTATGAAGATTCAAGGTTGCTGCGTTATCTCTGCACTTTTCTTGTTAAACATGAGCCAGTCCTTGGCCGATGGTGGCGACGTACCAATAGAGGGTGGCGACGTACCGATAGATAGTGCCAGAAGAAGCTACGAGGGTGCTGAGAACATCCACTGGTACATGCAGGATACGCTTAATTCACAAACCTTTGAGCAAGGGCTAGTTTTTACTGCTGAAGAGTACCAATGTAATACAAGCGACGTGAGTCGCTCATGAGACGGTTACTCGCTTAAAGCTCCGCTGGAGCTTTACAAGCAAAATGCTTGAGCCTGCTTCAAAGTTAGCGTGCTGGCGGATTCGCGTATTGATGACTCATTTCGTTTTGCGCTAAAGCATATTAGAGACACCAACGGAATACTCGATCGTTCCGGGATTAGGGCAAGCTTGTTCGTGTCTTAGATAGTAAATGTCTGGATGGAGACGGAGTTTAACGATGATCCTCTATTTGCGTTAGAAGAAATTCACAGGCAAAGCAAGGAAATGACGGCGACAAACGAAGCCGACATTGTCATCGCAATGTTTAAAAAGACTCCCGATTACCCAGTAGATTTCTGCGGTGCAGTCAATTTTTTTGATCTTTCTGTCACGCTTGATATGGGCGTAATCGTAGCAAATTGTGGATACGACACCTATACCGTGGCACATGAGTTTGGCCATGCCCTAGGGATAGATCATTCCCGGGATATACCCAGTCAGGCTCTGCCCTTCATTGAAAGCGCACAGGGCTATGTCGATCCAGTCACGGGCTATTGTCGATCCAGTCACGGGCTATGGTTCAGTCATGAGTTATCAAGAGAATATGCTGCCTCTTTTCAGTTCGCCCAACGCTTTGTTTACGGTCGATGGCCAGCAACTTGCGCTAAGAGGTGAAGACGCGAACGCAGTCTCTGCCGCAAACGAGGTGGTATTCTGGGTCTCGATATCAAACGAATTTGTCCATAGGGATCCGGAAGTTAGTGGCTTGAGCTTAGCGGTGCAGGAAGACTTGACCAATGCCTGGTCCGTCGGAGGCCGTCCTGAGCCAGTATCAATCTACGATTGAGTCAGTTCGTCGGCACCTGTTTATCGACAAGTAGTTTTGAATGAAGAGCGGTGCTGAGATCTCCGCGCGATGATTTGTAGACCGTCTATCGATGTTATATGGCTTGCGTGTCGCGATGCGCTCCACATAGGCACTTCACATAGGCACTCTGCATAGGCACTCTGCATAGGCACTCCACATAGGCACTTAGTGAGTTATTATTGGGGGCAGTTGCGTTGGGTTTTCCGACGCTCGTGTCTAACTGAAAAAACCTAGGGGCCTTAACGTGGATCATGACAGGCTAATCGCTTCAGCCAGACGGTGGGTGGAAACGATGGTTGTTGCTCACCAACTCTGCCCCTTTGCCAATCGAGAATTGCAAAACGATCGAGTACGTTTTGTGGTCACCGACTCAACGACTGAAGATAAATTGTTGCTGGCACTGACCGAAGAGCTACGTTTGTTGATTTCAGATCCTTCTATTGAGACCACGCTGTTGATTCATCACCGGGTGCTGCTGGATTTCTATACCTATAATGATTTTTTGCAGGTCGCTGATGGCTTACTGGTGGATATGGAGCTTGATGGCATTATTCAAATAGCCAGTTTTCACCCAACGTACCAATTTTCAGGCACAAAGCCCGACGATGCGGAAAATTACACTAATCGATCACCGGATCCCATGCTGCACTTAATTCGAGAGGGTAGCGTGGCCCGGGCGATCGCTGAGTATCCTGGCGTAGAGCATATTCCAAAACGCAATATAGCCCGCCTGTCGGCGCTGGGAGCCTCTGCGATGAAGGCGCTATTGGCGAATTGCTCTGCCCCAAATACCGTCTCAGTCGCCAAAGCGAAACGTGATGGAAGTTAAGATTCGTCAATTTCGGGAAGGTGATGCCGCAGAATTTACAGTGGCTGTTCTGGAGTCGGCTGACGATATCGCGCCTTGGCTACCCTGATGCTCGGCAGGTTATCGGATCGAGGATGGTCGTGATTTGGCCATTACAGCAGCGGCGAACTGGCGCGACGGGACCGATTGCAGGTTTCTGCTGGTAGACGCTGAGTCAGACGTGATTCTGGGTTCTGTGGGGATTAATCAAATCGTCACCCAGCATCGAACGGGAAACCTGGGCACACTGAGTGCGCAAAGGTTCATTGGGTACAGGGTTTTGTACTATCGCGGCGCACATGGCGATTGGGTATGCGTTCGATGAGTTACAGTTTCAGCGGACCGAAGTTCAGGTCCATACTGAAAACCTTTTCAGCAATCTGGTGGCACGGAAACTGGGCGGATGCGTTGAAGGCATATAGCGCAATAAAATAGTGCTTCGAGGCGAGTCTTGTGCTGCTAATTGCTACTCGATTATCCCCGTAGACTTCGCAGCCTAGGGGTTTAAATGGATGCAGTGGTCAGTCCCGCAGGGTTTTCTCCCAAAGCAAAGCTAAGCTAAATTTTTAGTAAAACGCCCGACTAAGGTAGTTTAGGCGCAATTAAGCGCGCTTTTCTGAAACTCGCTAAAGGCACTTCAAGGTCTATCGGGTCTAATTAGGGCTGGCCGACCTGGGCTATTTAGCGGAGTATGTCGGAAAAGATCACAAACGGAGAGCAAGTGATGAGCTTAGCGTTTCTTTCTGCCACAGCGTTGGCAGAGAAGATCAGGCGTGGGGCGGTTAGTTCGGTTGCTTTAACTGAGTGTTTTATTGAACGAATCGAACGCCTGGATAAAGAGATTAACGCCGTGGTGGTAAGGACGTTCAAGGATGCTCGTCGGGCCGCGCTCGCTGCGGATCAGGCGGCTGCTAACGGCAAGTGGTTGGGCCCTTTGCATGGCGTGCCGATGACGATAAAGGAATCTTATGCAATGGCGGGAACACCGACGACTTGGGGCATAGAGCAATTCCGTCACAATCTCGCGAGCAAAGACGGCTTGATTGTTCAGCGGTTTAGGCAATCGGGAGCACACTTTCTTGGGAAAACAAACGTGCCTGTTGATCTGGCTGACTTTCAGAGTTACAACCCGATTTATGGGGTAACCGGAAACCCCTGGGATATTACGAGAACTCCCGGTGGTTCGTCAGGTGGCAGCGCGGCGGCCTTAGCGGCTGGTTTTTCGGCGCTGGAGGCTGGGTCTGATATTGGCGGCTCGATTCGAAATCCCGCACACTTTTGCGGCGTTTATGGTCATAAACCAACCTATGGTGTGGTGCCGATGCAAGGCCATGAACTATCGGCAGGGCTACCAGAAGGCGATCTTGCCGTGTGTGGGCCTTTAGCTCGAAGTCCTGCTGACTTAAGGCTCGCGCTCTCTATCATGGCGGGCCCTGCGCAGCGTCATGCAAAGGGTTGGCAGTTGTCGCTAAAACCGGCCGTGAAACAACAATTGTCTGATTATAAAGTCGTCATTTGGGCAACGGACGCCACGGCGCCGGTAGCCGACGAGGTCTCTAAGCGAGCCTTGGAGGTCGGGGCTCAGCTAGAGGCATCTGGCGCGAGTGTTTCTTATACGGCGCGACCTCAATTTGATGTTGTGGCCGCTCATGAAAATTATCAAACCTTGCTGAATTCGGCGATGACCTCGGGGATGGGCACCGAAGAAGTTGCGCGTATGCAGCGCCGAGCGGATAGTCTTGCTACAGATGATCGCAGTCGTGGCGCGCAGATCACTCGTGCGGCAGTGCTTTCGCATCGAGACTGGATTCGCGCAAATGGCCAACGTGAAAAGATACGAGCGGCCTGGGATGAGTTTTTTGAGGCGTGGGATATTGTCGTTTGTCCGCAAATGGCCACCACTGCCTTTGTGCACGATCACCAGCGTTTTGGTCAGCGCACACTGACCGTCGATCAAGCCCAGCGGCCCTATTTTGAACAGTTGTTCTGGGCTGGTTTGGCGATTAACGCCTACTTGCCAAGTACGGTTTTCCCAACGGGTCTCTCAGCTGATGGATTGCCTATCGGTCTTCAGGCCATGGGTGGGCCCTACCGCGACTTTGACACGATTGAGTTTACTCAGTTGTTGGCTGAACACCTTGGCGGTTTTCAGGCTCCTGCGTATTTGTGCTGAACGGGCTGACAACCTGATTGAGTTAGGCCAGAAAAGCCTGTCGCGCTTAAAAACTTTGGCTTGTGACCAAAAGACAAGCCTTCCTTGGATGGGACGTTATCGTGAATGGCCAGCATCTGATGTCGTCCCAAATTGAAAAAATATCGACGGCCGTATTCCACAGTCACGTTCTTTTGCCCGGTTTTGATGCCGTGTTAACTGATTCTCGACGTCAGCTTGTTCTGTGTTTGTTTAATGGGCCTTTGCTGAATAGCTCGACACACCTGGCAAAACCCATCGCGGATTTCAGTATCTCGACGTGGGTTTTTTTGTATAATTCTGAAAGAACTTTTTGGTAGCCAGCCGGTCCAAGAATCAGAACAATTCGTCCACAGGAAAACACCACATGTCTACGCGCATTTTTATGCTTTTTTCGCTGCTGTTACCTCACTCGGTCTATGCCGGCGAAGTCCCCACGGAACTTTTTGGCGTCACGCTGGGAATGACCGCGACGAGGACGCAGGACAAGCCCGCTGGAGAGATGACAATCAAACGATTAACCGGTCTTATTCCGTGGAGCCGAGGTGCGCGTTATTACTATGAGCCGGAACAAGCCTATGAGGCATTTCCATTCATAGAGTACAGGACCGGAGAAGAGGAGTTTTATTCCACTAATCACTCATCGCTTGTTCTTCCCGTGATTCCTGATGAAGTGAATACCGTTAGTGAGTGGGAAGCGTCTGTGGCTGAACATGGTGAGCAATTTACGGTAATGAGCGTTGAGTATACTTCTCAAGAGTATGGTTCAACACATGCAGCCTATCTGGCGGCGTCAGCGTTATGCCAAGAAAAGGGTGTTGAGCTTGATCTTGAAGCTTCGCGGGAATCAGACAACATGGGCTCTAGCCCCAATGATTTCTCTCGCTCCTGTTTCTTTGTCACTGATGACCGCGAGTTGGAAATCAATCAGAACGGACCGAAGTACGTCTACAGACTGCTGTTTTCTTATGAATACATTAGCTTGGCTGAAAAATTGTTAGCAGATAAAGCCAGTGCGATACAGCTGAACGTAACGGGTGAATCGGATGAATCGGATGAGTCGGATGAGTCGGATGAGTCGGATGAGTCGGATGAGTCGGATGAGTCGGATGAGTCGGATGAATAGTCTTAGCGGCGGATAAAAACTTGTCTTTTCATGAGTAGATAAAAGCATCTCTCGGCTCAGGCGTTAGGGCTTATCCTGCCATTATAAGTTGCTAGTAGCTGCTCCGGGGTTATTCCTGTCGGTGACTTCTATAGAAGCTAAAGTCATAGAACCTAAATCATAGAACCTAAATCATAGAACCTAAAGTCATAGTACCTAAAGTCATAGGGGCAAAAATGGACGTGGCTCGGCAGTAAGTCTGAAATTCTAAGGTTGACCTGAATCGGACGTCAACTTGGGACGGGTCGCCATGACCCAAGCAGGGAGTAAAGTACCGTAGTTTGTTCTCTTTCAGCGCCTGGCGGCAGCATCTTTTCCCGCTAAAAAGCCAAACACCATGCCCGGCGCTAACGTGCCACCAGCTCCGCCATAGGTCATGCCCATCGGCGAGGCCATGACATTGCCCGCAGCATAAAGCCCCTGAATAACCTTGCCGTCTACATTGAGTACCGCGCCATTTTTATTCGTCTTCGGGCCCCCTTTGGTTCCCAGCGAGCCGCTTTTCACTTCGATCGCATAAAATGGTCCTTTCTCGATCGGCCCCAGGGTTGCTTGCGGGGTTCCCTTAACCGCGGGATCCCCCCACCAGGTATCATGAGCACTTTCGCCGCGATGAAAGTCTTCATCCCGGTAGTTACTCACACTTGTGTTCCATTTGGATACTGTGTGGCGCAGCCCTTTGCTATCCGCGCCGATCTCGTCGGCCAGTTCTTCAAGTGACAGCGCCTTCGTGATCCAGTTAGGTGCAGGGTTTCCAGGTGCGGTTTCAATCGTGCCGTATAGATCCAGGTGTTCCTGGTCAAAAATATACCAGCACGGTAAATTCGAGTATTCAAACCTGGCAACGTCTTGTTCATGAAATGCGGCGCCAAACGCGTTGTAGTTCGCCGCTTCATTTGTAAAACGCTGGCCTTTCTTATTAATCATTATAGAGCGGGGCCGCGCGCGTTCAGCGGCAAAAAGATAGGTTGGATTCAAACCATCACCCCGGTCCCCGGGTGCCTCGACTGCAGGCATCCACCATGCTTCTCGCATGTTGCCCAGCGCGGCACCGATGCGCATACACATCACCAGGCCATCGCCTTCGTTAGTCGGTACTGATACCGGACTCGTCATGGGGCCGCGCAGAAAGTCCCTGACTAATTCTCTGTTCCATTCAAACCCGCCTGTACCCAGGATAACCCCGCCCCGGGCGTGTACCGCAAGTTCCTGGCCGTCTTTCTTAACCACAACACCCGTAACCCGACCATTTTCTGTCATCAACTCAACGGCGCGTGCATGGGTTGTGATCTCTATCTCGGCTTCAAGACAGGCCTTGTAAAGATGACCAATGAGGGCTTGGCCACAGCCCCGTTCATCATTTTCAATACGCCTGGCGTGTTCGGCGGCTGAAACCTTGGTTGGTACTGCGCTACCAAGGTGAGATTCTTTCATGGTGATCGGCGCTGTCCCATAGTTGTAGCCGACGGTCACGCGGTTTTTGTTGTCACCCAGCTCGTTAAATGAAAACAGCGGACATTCCAAGGAGCGCCCGCCGCTTGGTTTGCCCCCGGGATGTTCTGGATGGTAATCAGGGAAATCTGCCACCAGTTGAAATCTAACGGAGGTGTTTTCTTCCAACCAGTTCACCATTTCTGGTCCATGGTCTACAAATGACTCAGCAAGTTCACGGCGGATTAAGTCATGAGACAGTGACTGCAGGTAGGTCAGGGCTTCTTCCCGGCTATCTTTGATTCCAGCAGCGATCATGTGTGAATTATTAGGAACCCAGATCATGCCGCCGGACCAGGCGCTGGTGCCGCCAATTTGGTCTGCCTTTTCAAACACCATGACATCGGAACCGTGGCCTTTGGCCGCCAGGGCGGCGGTTAACGCAGAGGCTCCGCTACCAAGGACTATTACATCCGTTTCCATTTGATTTCTCCTGAATAGGTTTCCCAATATACATCTTTCTTAGTTTCAGGGGACAAACTTCAACACCACTTGCGGCGCGGCTAATGCACGTGCCTTTGGGTGGTTTTGTTTAGACTCAAGTTCCGTTTCTGATGGATTGCAGCGCCGGTGGGAGGGTTCGAGCGCTGCGGCAAGTAGTTTTATCACGGCGATGCATACAAACAACAATGCCAAATGGTGGATCAGAATTTGGCCTGACGATAAAGCTATCGATATATAGCATATACAGCTTATACAGCCGTTCAGATAGCAATCTATATAAAAACCCATTTAGCCATCCGCGTAGCAATTCATGTCGCAATTCATGTAGCAATTCATGTAGCAATCAATCGCAACGCGATCGATGCGAAGGCCAATCAAAAAACTTTTACCAGCAATTTCCGCTAGACTGCGATCCCAACCAAGTTTTTGGGCCGCTCCTAAATATGACATCGCTGCCATACCACTACAAAGTAGTAATCTCCTACAAGGGCAGCAACTATTTTGGTTGGCAGGACCTTGGTGATAGTGGCCAGAAACCAACCGTTCAATGGTTGATAACGCAGGTCTTGCGAAGGATCTGCAAGTTCGCTGATTGTAAAGTCGCTGCCGCCAGTCGCACAGACGCAGGCGTTCATGCTGTGGGCCAGGTAGCAAAACTTTCCATAAGTTTGGCGATCCCTGCGGGGAAGCTCCAGCGAGGAATGAATTCTCTGCTGCCAGACGACATCCGTATTGAGGAATGCACCGACTGTTCACCAGAATTCAGTGCTAACCGGGACAGCGTCAGTAAGGTCTATCGCTACTATTTTTCCTTGGATGATGTCAGTACGCCACTGCTTAACGACATTGTTGCTCACGTTAACTTAGGCAATGGTCCCCAAAGCAATGGTCTCCAAAGCAATGGTCCTCAAAGTAACGGCCCTCAAAGCAATGGCCTCCTAGGCGACGGCCTCCGAGGCGACAAAACACTAAAGCTTGAGACGATGCGCGAAGCCTGTGAACACTTTATCGGTGAATATGACTTTTATAGTTTTGCCGTAAATAACAAACAGGTTAAATCTACGGTACGCAGGGTGGTGCGGCTTGAACTCGGGCAGACGAACTTTTCAGACATCTCGAATAACACCCACTATTTCGAGATAGAAGGCAGTGGCTTTCTTAGGCAGATGATTCGATATATTGTCGGTGCATTGTTTGAATTGGCGCGAGGTAATATAGATATTGCAGAAATTGATGCAGCATTACATCAGCACAATGAGAATAAGCTTAGCGCGAAGGCTAAGGCGCGTGGGTTACACTTAATCCAGGTTAACTACTAACCTTTTGATTTTCACCGGATCCGCTTATTACCAGTATAAGATCGGCTAAGGGTGTTGCTATCCGACATTAACCCATTTGTCATCTTTCATTAAGCATTTGGAAACGTGTTCGGGTTGATACGAGATAGGTAGTAACGGTGTTATTTACGATGGGATGCAGCCAAAAGGGTTGCTGATTTTGGTTCAGGAAGAGACGTAAGAGGGAGGGTATGACAACGCAAAGTACTGCTGGTGTGTCGATAAAGTATGAATAAACAACCGAATAATCCATTGCACGGAGTAACGCTTGAACAAGTTGTGGTAAAGCTTGTTGAGCACTACGGCTGGGAAGACCTGTCTCAAAAAATCAATATTAACTGTTTCAAAAGTGACCCCTCAATAAAATCGTCTTTGAAGTTCTTGCGTAAAACGCAATGGGCTCGAGTTAAGGTAGAGGCGTTGTATGTCACGACACTTGTCAAAGCTTCACCGTGGCGTAAATCGCAGTAGCTTTTAGGCACATTGCAAGGAAACAGTCACATGCAAGGAAACAGTGTTGTGCTGCGAAGGCAATAAGATAATTTTAGTATTTTAGGTTTGTTAAAGGGTTTTTTTAGGATCAAAAATGTCCCGGTTGTAGGGATAAATTACGTTCAGTGCAAACATAATTGAACCGGCGAACTCGGTCATTTCACCTCGTTTAGATGAGTCAATCAATAGTTCCACCGTCGCGACTATTAGTAGGTAGCCCGCGATGTGATAGTTGCGGGGCATGGGTGCGGCGATCGCATTGAAAAATGATCGTACCGTTGCGTTCTTTCTGTACAAAGGTGTTGCGACAAACAGGTAGATGAGAAGTGCTAGCGCAAGGCCAGTACCGAAGATCAATTTATTTAATTTGACCTGTTCACCGTTAATCTCTACCACTAGGTTGTGAATGCCAAGTTCGCCCTGAGCGTTCTTACCTTTCAGGTAATCAGGTGTTTCCAGTTCGAACAGGCGTTGTCCCCAAGAGATTTCCTCGCCGGCGCCAAAAAGACAAAGCAGGGTCAACAACATTGTTACGGACAGGAAGAGTTTTGATCGGACACGTCTTAAGGCTAAAAAACGCTTAAAGCATACCAGCATGGCAGAAAACAATACCAGAACCGTGCACCACTCAATAAAGCCATCTTCAATGACGAATTCGTACCGAAAGGCATCATGGTTGAACTTCGCCAGGTAAATAGCAAAAAGCAGGAACGTGGCAATGGTAACCGTCAACATCACTTCTACGGGGTGTTGTGTCACCCTGAAGTTTGTCAGTTGGTGTCGATTTTTAATCACCATATAAAAAGCGTATGCGGCAACAACAGGGTCAATCAGGTAGTCCCATAAATTATCAGATTCTAAAATACCTAATGCAAAGGCCAGGAAACCCATCGCAAGCAGGGCCGCAGATAACGTTAAGCCAAACCACACCGCACTCGCAAACAGCACAAATAGTATTGGGCCCAGGATGATTGGGTAGTATCCATACGCATACAGATCAAAGTAAGTGAGCCCAAGGGCCGTGGGGTAGAGCACCACGGAGACCACGACAAGTACCAGTGCCGGTGGCATTAGTTGCGTGTAGTCTGGTCTGGATTTGCTGGATCTAATAGATTGATAGGCCGCCAGGGCAAGGATAATTAACCCTGTGATTGAAAGGTCGCCAGTTAGAACTCTTATGTAGTGGGTTAGGCTGAACGCTGGCAGGGGTATCAAGCACGCAAGAAACACAGCGCCAAAAATCATACCCTGCGCAGACCGGTGGACAATAAACCGCCTGGTAATAACCGTTGCCACGGACGCAACGACCAATGCAGCCCCTGCATGCGGCAGCCACTGTGTAAAAAGTTCTGACATTAGTTTGCTCGCTTTAGTAAGACATAGCCTGAAACCAGACAAATGAGAATG
>Ga0115564_10004991_pt1 | contig 10677 bp, 9 predicted proteins | sample COGITO_mtgs_1105_7_FD_88680 | JGI IMG/M metagenome (GOLD analysis project Ga0115564, IMG submission 88680) | Pelagic marine microbial communities from North Sea - COGITO_mtgs_110523 | ecosystem: Environmental > Aquatic > Marine > Epipelagic | place: Germany:Helgoland, sampling site Kabeltonne... | reverse complement strand
TTTCCCATTGCATTGCTTGGGCTGGGACATTTTGCTGCGATGACTGTGTTGGCAAATCTACACAATGATAAAGAGGATGAGTATTCTTCGGTAGGTGCTTTGCTATTTGCAACGGCTGTTTTATCAGTGTTGTACTCGATTGTATTGGCTGTTATTTCCAAAGCAGTAATCGGCGCGTGGTGCTTGTTTTGTATATCTCTGTACGGTCTCAATGTGATTGGATTGTTTGGCGCTTGGAAATTGAAGCAGGGTAGTACTGCGGGTATCTTTTCTGGGAAGTCACTATCAACAGCCGCGACCACATTTATAGCTGCAGCGTTGGTCAGTTTTATGGTTGTTGGTCCATCTGAAACGGTTGGGTCAAATGATGAGACTGTGGCTGGTAGTGTTGATATCACATCTATACTTGAAGAACTTTCCACACCATTGCCCTTAGATGGATCTGAGCCTGTAATGGGAGATCGGAAGGCGTCGATTCAAGTGGTTGAGTTTGCAGATTTTGAATGTCCACATTGCGCAATGGTCGCACCTCAGTTGAAAGATTTGTTGGCCTCAAACACGAAGGTCAATCTGCGATTTAAGCATTACCCCATCAGTAATATTTGCAATCCAAATGTTGGTGGTGAGGGACATGCGAACGCTTGTTTGGCGGCCACTGCGACAGATTGTGCCTTGAAGCAAGGGAAGTTTTGGGAAATGAGTACAGTGGTATTCAAGAATCAGAGTTACCTTTCTCGAAAGGACATTGAGTTTATGGCGGAAGCTCAAGTGAAGTTGGAAATGTCCCAGTTTAAAACATGCTTAGACGATCCTGCAATGCTCAAAGGTATTCAGTCAGATGTTTCAGCAGCGGAGACTGTTGGTGTCACGGGTACCCCGAGTATTTACATCAAGGGTGTGGCCAATACTGAGAAGTGGTATAAGGTAACGGGCTCTGTTGTACAATTGAAAGCCGCTCTTGCTGGACTGGAATAAACCATGGCATGGGTCGAGTTGCAATGGGATGTTCCACGTGTCAACGGAGATATTCTTAGTGGACAACTATTTGCTTTAGGAGCGTTGGGTGTCCAAGAAGATTATAGAGAAGGTGAAGAACCACCACCGTTACAGCCGTGGGATGACCCCAATACGCTTGTAATGGAACCAGAGAGGATGGTTTTGAAAGCATGGTGGGAGCATGCGGACTTTGAGGATGCACAAGTGAAGGTTGCTGAATTGAGTATCCACACACAAGGAAGTGGCACAAGTAAGTGGTTGCCAGTATCACAAGAAGATTGGGCCAATGCATGGAAGGTACACTTTTCTCGACGTCAGTTCTCAGATGCGTTGGCGATTGCGCCTCCATGGGAAGCAGAAGAAGGCGATGTCATTTTGGAGCCAGGTATTGCTTTTGGTACTGGAGAGCATCCTACGACGGCGTCTTGTCTAGAAGCCTTAGCGGAATGGGCAGAACTGTCAGAGAATCAAACCTGCTTAGATTTGGGGTGTGGTTCTGGAATTTTAGCATTGGGTGCTGCCAAACTAGGGTTAACGGTTGTTGGAGTAGATATAGAAAAGGCCGCGATTGCCTCTGCCAATGCAAATGCAAAGCGCAATGGATTGTCGATTCCTTTTTCTCAAACAGATATTGCAGACATTGATTCAACATTCGATATTGTCGTTGCCAATTTGTTTGCTGAGGTCCTCGTAGATTTATCGGTCAATATTCTTAGGGTTTCAAAAGGCTATGTGGCTTTGGCAGGAATCTTGGCCACGAAAGCCCCAATGGTGGAAGCCTCGTTTTCAAGCCTCGAACTGATCAGACGAAAGCAAGAAGGTGATTGGATGAGTTTGTGGTACAAGGTACCCGAAAGAGTCTGATATGCGTCGTTTCCCAAGTGAACACCTTCCAACAAAGGAACATTCCGTATTGTTGTCTCGTGAAACGAGTCATCATGTACTACGAGTTGTGGGGATCGCCCCAAAAGAAGAGGTTGAACTTTTCGATGGTCAAGGAACAGGGTGTGTGGCCACGTTGCTTGGAGTTGTAGATGGACGAGCCGAAATGCTTTGGGTTTCACCGTTGTATGGAGAGCAAAGACAGGCTTCTTTGACATTGGTATTGGCCTTGACCAAAGGAGATGCTTTTGCAACGGCCCTGCGAATGTGTACAGAGATTGGAGTTGCCAATATTGTTCCGTTACAGGCACAACGATCTGTTCCGAAGGGAGATAAAAGTGTTCGTTGGACGAAAATAGTCACTGGTGCAGCAGGACAATCAAAGAGATTTACCATACCCACTGTAGAGTCTTTGCAAACTTGGCATACAATATGGGGAGTGTTGCCAGAACAACCCAATTGGGTGTTGCACCCTGTCAGTGAAGGTGTACCAATGGTGACATCAATCTCTGAGTCTACGACGATATGGATCGGACCAGAAGGTGGTTTTACGGAGCAAGAGTTGATGTGGCTGTTTGAACGTGGTGCCGAGCACCGAAGTTTGGGAAGCCTCGTGTTAAAGGCAGACACAGCGGCGGTTGTTGCCACTGCGCTGAGTTTGAGTCACAGTGAATCAATCTAGGTACAGTTTTACTGTGGGGGTATCCTCAACGGTATAGAGCAATAAACGGATATGTATACACATGAACAAATATGACGGTTTTGAATCATCACAAAAATGGGAGCGATCAATGTGGAAAGAATTGATGTTGGTGTCGTTGTGTCTGGCATGTGTGAATAAAGACACCGATTCAACCAATGTAAATGAGGGTGCTGAAGACAGCGCTTTGATAGAAGATACATCGATGGATCAATATAAAATGGTCTATTGTGAAGAATATGCAATGCGATGTGACGTATATCCGAGTGTCGAAGATTGCGAGGCCGAGTTTGACACTTGGTTCTCAGAGGACTGTGTGATTGCAGACAAAGAATCGTTTGATGCCTGTGCCGATTGGTTGTTTTCGCTCGACTGTAGCACAGAGGGATGGATTTCCGAATGTGATGAGTTCTATACTTGTCCAGATTGAAGGTATTGAGTCGATTGGATTCAAAATCTGAATATGTGTACAAGAAAAAAGAGCACCGTTTAACGATACTCTTTTGGAGATGTATTGAAAAGTACCTGAAGAAGAACAGTTTTTTCTGTATCTTTTTTTCTCGTATTTTCTGTACGTATTTTCTTTATGTGTGCTTACAAACTGCGAACATATGCAATAATATTACCGATGTCAGTGTCCGTTAAATCTAAAAAAGATGGCATGTATCCTTTTCCATTTTGAACGACGGCAACGAACGTTTCATCAGATTTGTCTTGTATGTTTGGTCCAGACATTCCTGTGGCATCAGCACCATGACATCCCATGCAATTGTCTTCAAACAACGTTTTGCCCAATTCTTCTGGGGAAGCATCATTTGGATCATCTGTATCATCTGGATCATCTGGATTATCGGTATCGTCTGTGTCGGAAGTATCCTCTGTGTCGGAAGTATCCTCTGTGTTGGAAGTATCTTCTGTATCTGCGATATCAGAAGTATCATCGGTATCGTCAGTCGTTGCTGTATCTTCAGACTTGTCTCCACAGGCAAGTGTGAAGCTCAATAGTAGGGGTAATAAACGGTGCATAGTGTCTCCTTGCTCGTTAAATGTAGATTCAGTATACCACAATGAGATATTTCTATGAAATGAATACAGTGCTATTTATCATAGTATTTCTATATTTAAGAGACGCACCTATGTCAGACAGAGAGTATATGAGATCTCCTGACAACAACTCGATTCATACAAAGATGTTCGGCTTGTTATTGTCTACGTCTCCATCCCAACAATGGCAATAATGGCAATAACCATGCGGCTGACGAACTGGAAGAACTACAACCATCGGTTGGTGTAGCAACTGTTTCAATCAACGCAGGTGGAATTGGTGAGGCATAGACAGAGATCTCATCAAAAACCCAGTCTTGGTTTCCATCTTCATCTGTTACGAGAACATATAGAGAGAAGGTTTGTCCCTCACCAGAAACAGTGTCTGGTGCTGTCCATGTAATGGTTTGAGCGTTTAAATCAGAGATAGAAGTATGTCCGGCTGCTTCCAATGAAGAATCTTCTTTCCATTCGTACATGATGTCTTGTCCGTCTTGTTCATGAACAAAGACATTCATTGTGGTACTTTCACCAACTGAGATTGCACGTGCATCCATTTGAATTCCACCGATGATCACCGGCTTGGAGTCAATCGAAACACATCCTTCTTGTTCATCGCGAAGGTTGTTGCAATTGTTGTCAATACCATCACAGTATTCAATTGCAGCAGGGTGAATGTCTGGATTTCGATCGTTGCAATCGTTGTCTACTTCTGCAAAACCATCACCATCATCATCTGAAAGAGAAGTCTTCTCATCGACGGTGCCATCACAATCATTGTCTTTAAAGTCAGGTTGTTCTGGTGCACCAGGATAGGTCTCATTGTCGTTGTCATTGCAATCGCCATCTAATTCAGAAACGGAGTCGCCATCGTCATCGCCAGCGGGTGTTCGCTCATCGATTTGACTGTCGCAATCATTGTCAATACCATCGACCAACTCTGCAGCATTTGGGTATACGGTTGAATTGTTGTCGTCACAATCAATCAAATCTCCTTCTGTACCATATCCATCACCATCGTCGTCTGATTCTGGAAATGCTTGGCCAAAGAGTACTGTTGTTGAGGCAAATGCCTGCAATTCAGCTTGGTCTGTTACCGTCACGACCCAAGTATCAATACCTGGGATGAGGTTGTCCACTGGTACTTCGACTTCCACATAGCCATTTTCAGCCGCGGCAGTACATGTATAGGAACCTGCACCCAATGTTTCAGATTTGACTTTACAAAAGAGGGTGTTCGCTGGTTGGTTTACATCGAACATACTCAATTCAAATCGCAACGGGTCACTACTGTTGTGAATATATCCAACGGGTGGGGATATCATAGTGACAGAAGGTGCTTCATTTGTGGGATCGTCACCGATATTTCCTTTTAGTCGAACTTCAACTTCTGGTGAGTCAACGTCGTCAGAAGGGATCATGATTTCACAGCTACGTCCACCCAAATCTGAGGGCATGAATGTGACTTCAAAGATAGTTCCGTTTTCTGAGGGGATGATTCCGTCGCTGTCCATGGCACTCGTATCGATAACAAATTCTTCGGGGTCACATCCTGAGCCAAGTTCAGGTGTTCCTACTGATAGGTCTCCATTACCAATGTTGTCGATCATGATTTGTTTGGTGACACTTTCACCTGTCCACCAGTGTCCGAAGTCCAATGTCCGCGGCGTAACCATGATACGACCAGTGCCCAGTTCAGAAGAACCACGTAATATAACGGTCTCTTTAAAATGAACGGGATCACGATAGAAGCTGGAAGTAAAAGCGGCTGAACTACCATCGCCTTCTTCAGGAGGTTCTTCGATGAACGATTCAATGTGGAAAGAGGCAAATGCATCTCCCACGATACTCGGAGAGAAGCCGACATCTACATTTAGACGACATCCCGGAAATAGAAGAAAGTCACCAGCCTCTAGATTTGGGGCCCAGTCCTCGGACTCTCGTATTTCTAGAACCGCTGGGTCGTCACAGATAATGGTCTCAGGATAGTAGATGAGTGCAAAACTGCTTTCAAACCCTTCTGTTTCCAAGACTATCGGATGAAGTCCCATTGGAAGTTCACCTTGATTGCTGATGGTGATGGTTCGATATTCGGCTGTTCCCCAGTCCACATCTCCAAAATTAATATCTGTATTGGATATGGAAATGGTCGGCAGAAGTGTTTCGGTTTGCGATACTTCAGTCTGACACGCGGTTCCCAAAAGAAGAAAGGGTAATAAGTTCAAGGTTTTGAACATGGACATCTCCGTCATAATCGAGAAACTGGTAAACAGTGTATGGTTTGAAACCATTTGCTGTACATCAAAGGGAATTCTACTAAGAACTCTACCTCTTAAGTGTACACTTTTTTGGAACGCGATGCAAGGTTAAGACTGTTCGATATTATTTCGTCATAACATGTAAGGCCATCGGAAGGATACCGAACGATGCTGGTAAGAATCCAGAAAGCTCACCATCTAGATCAATTTGTACTTTTGTTCCACGTCGACTGGCCGCTTCAAGGTGGTGTATCTGACCGACAACAGCCCCTTCCACCTTGTGGATCTCGTCTTTGTAGAGCTTTGGTAAATGAACGAGTTGTGATGGGACAGAAAGATTTGGAAGAGCACGAAGGTGCAACTGTCCATCGCCGAGTGCAGTTTTGGGTGCAACTCGCATGCCTCCACCACAAAAGGAGGCATTGGCTATGAAGCAACTGAGTAGTTCTCCAGTCCATGTCTGTTCTGTTTGCTCTGGTGTTGTCCATTTCATCTGTACAGTGGGGGCTCTGTAGGTAAATGTTGTGTGTAACGTCGCATTCAAAAATGTTAATCGTCCACCCAGTCGTTTGCTCCAGCGATTGCTTTTGTCTACGACTTCTCCATTGGCTCCAAACCCAGCAACATTCACAAAGTATCGTTGTTCAGAACCACTTGGGGTACTCACCTTGGCTTCTCCGATATCAATCTGTTTGCGGTTACCATTCTTCGCAATGGCGATCGCTTGTTGAATATCTTTGGGTACATTCAGAGAACGGCGAAAATCTCCACCTGTTCCAAATGGAATAACGGCGAGTGTTGGCCGTTTATCTGCATCAATTGTCATTAAGCCATTGACAACTTCATGACACGAGCCGTCTCCTCCAACGGCAGCAACCATGGAAAAGTTTTCTTCAGCAGCCTTTCTTGCCAGTACAGAAGCGTGTTTGGGACCTTTGGTTTCCCAGATGACCCAGTGATCAAAATGGGCTGCAAGTGCACGGGCAATGTTGTTCTTTTCACGACCCGCTTGACCGTTTCCAGCAGTAGGATTGAGGATAGCGCAAATGGATGAGTTGGACATATCAAGATCTGTGATGAGGGTTGAATGTGTAGGTGTATCTTTTTTGGTCAAAAGTGTCGATTGAAGGAAAGGGTTCGATAACGAGTATATTCTTGGGCTGACTTAGATAAATTGGATTGAAAGTCAGACATCGTGTGCTAAATGAGATAGATCAAAGACAGTTACCAAGTTTGTTTTGGAGGTCCGATGTCCTTTCCCAGTTTGCGTATCGAATCCACTCAGTTGTCTGCGCAAGGTTCGTTCGCTGAGTCTCAAGCGAGTTTTTTGTCTCCGGATTCTGCTTTGATTGAAGAGTTGGATGATTTGTTGAAGCAGCACAATGTTGGTGTGGTGGCTCATTTCTATATGGACGCAGAGTTACAAGGTGTTTTGTCGGCGTGTTCGCATCCGCATATTTTTGTTGCTGATTCGCTATTGATGTCAGATCACGCAGTAACAATGGCAGAGGCTGGTGTATCTTCTATTGTCGTTTTGGGTGTTGATTTTATGAGTGAGAACGTCCGTGCTGTCTTGGATGCTGCAGGTCATGAAACTGTACCGGTATATCGAGTGGATGAACGGGAGATTGGATGTTCTCTTGCAGAAGCCGCTCAAAGTCGGATGTATCAGGCATGGTTACAAAAATGCAGTGAGTTGGAAAACGCGTTGCACGTTGTGTACATCAACACCTCTTTACGATCCAAAGCCATTGCCCATCAATTTTTACCAACCATTACTTGTACATCGTCCAATGTATTGCAAACGATGTTGCAAGTGAGTGCTGAAAAGCCGGAAACCCAAATCTGTTATGGGCCGGATACGTATATGGGTCAAAATCTTGAAGTGATGTTGAAACAAATTGCTCAGTTGGAGGATGCGGAGATATCTGCTGTACATCCAAGTCATACTCGAAAGAGTATTCGACGATTGCTGTCTCAATATAGATACTACAAACACGGAAATTGTGTTGTTCACCACATGTTTGGTGGAAGTGTTGTCGACAAAGTGGCTATCGAATATGCACATGCCTATCATACTGCCCACTTAGAAGTTCCAGGAGAGATGTTTGAATTGGCGGTAACTGCTCAGAATGCTGGTAGAGGTGTGGTGGGATCAACGTCCAATATTTTACAGTTTATTCTTGGTAAAGTGGATGAGAGTACACAAACCTCAGATCCAACGGTCATTCCTGTTGTTCTAGGAACTGAGGCCGGAATGGTGACCGCAATTGTACGAAAAGTACAAGAAAAACTTCAGCAAGCCAATCGTTCTGATATTGCAGTGGAGATCATTTTTCCGGTTGCGGCAGATGCGGTAGCACAAGATGATGATTTTGGAATAATTCCAGGTGTTGCAGGTGGTGAAGGTTGTTCTACTGCTGGAGGATGTGCAACCTGTCCTTTTATGAAGATGAATACACTCGATGCACTCATGAATGTGGTTTCCAAAACAGGTAACCTGGAAATTTTACAAAATTTTGAACCCGAAAAGTACGCAGAAAAATTAGGTGGACGTACTGTTGCAGAGGTGGGCGGCGAACCGATTCTCTTTATGCGTCATTTTCAACGCCATGGCAAAATGAGTGATAGGCTGTTGAGTCTGATTGGATAGTCTATTCTTGTAAATGAAAAGGATGATAGGAACTCATTGGGTCATCATAAGCCAAGATAGTTGATGATCGAGTATTGAAGATTGATTGTTTATGTTTTCTTTACAGGGTTTAACTTGATCTACATAGAGCGTTTTTGTAGAAAATCCATCCACTGTTTTACCCAGATGTGCCGTGCAAGTCTTGGAGTATACCATTCAAGCCACAAGAGCATTCGGACATAGAATGGAAAGATTATCCATTGTTTGTTTCGTTGTACTTGCTGTACGATGCGTTTGGCGGCCTCTGTGGCAGTCATCATGTTTTGGGTGTTTGGCAGAATATTCTGTTTGACGACTTGATTGTATTCAGCATGTTCAAACAACTGTGTTTGAATAAAGCCAGGACAAACAAGGTGTACATCAACGCCTGTATTGTGCATTTCGACAGAGAGGGTTCGTGTAAATCCTATTAGAGCATGCTTTGTAGTGGCATAGGCAATTCCAGATGGTGCCGGTAGGAATCCAAACATACTCGAAATATTGATGATTTTGCCCCGTCTACGAAGAGTCATTTGCTGTCCAATTGCTGTACTGAGTACAATACTTCCAAGTAAATTGACCGACAAAAGGTGTTCCCACTGTTCAGTCGAGATATCGAATGTCGAACTGGTCAACGTGACTCCTGCACAATTAATCAACCAATCAATGGCCAGAGACTTTTGTAGTGTATTTACCCAACTTGTTAATGCATCGGTATCGCTGATATCTTGTTGATGAATTGTACATTGGCCACCCAAGGACTGTATTTGGGCTTGAGTTTGTGCAAGTCCGATTGCTGAAATATCGAGTAAAATTAAGTTGGCATCATCGTTTACAAGTTCGATGGCCAAGGCTTTTCCCAATCCTGAAGCCGCCCCTGTAATGAGAATGTTTTGTCTAGACATTGTTATTTTGTAACCGAAAATGGATGGTGTATGTGATTAAAAATGTATGATTGAGATCAAGTTTATCGTATCCTATTGAGCACTGTTAAGGAGGTTGTATGAAGATATGGACGCATTGGAGAAAAATATTCTTAGGCCTATTGGTATTGCCGATCGGTTGTGTGACCACTGCTCATACTCGTTCGATGTTGTCTAAGGGAAATCAAACGAAGGTGGTTGGTGACAAACTGGAAGCGACGCGTTCGTTACCTCCATTTGGAAAAGGATATCGAACATACAGTTATTTTGGTTCAGCATTGGGGCGTCAATATGCACACCACAAAGTGATTGCGACATTGGAGAATGCCTTTGCCAATTTGCATGAAACGACGGGGCAGACCTTTGATATAGCAGAGATTGGTGCTCGTCATGGCGGTGATTTTAGACCTCATTTTACCCATAAAAAAGGAATGAGTGTAGATATTATGACTCCGATGAAGACCGAAAAGGGTCCTGCTCGGTTGTCGACGGGGCCGCTGACGTTATGGGGGTATTGTTGGCACATCGATTCCAAAGATCATCATTTAAATGGTGTAAAGTGGGATGTGACCAAAAATAGTAAATACCCACACTTGTGTCCGACAATCCAGTGGAAGTCAGAAAAAGAAGTCGATTTTGAGGTCATGCGGACGATGATTTTGGAACTGAAGAAAGAGTCTAAGAAGTTGGGTGGCAAGATTTCTTTTGTAATCGTAGCCCCTTCTTTTGTTCCATATTTAAAAGGGCTGGGTGTGAAGATTAGTACTAGAGCATCTTTGACACATGATGATCACATTCATGTAGACTTTATATTTTAGTCGTGACATTTTATGACACCCCATATGGAAGTCTATTGATATGACTCAGCCCTTTGTATGATAGAATTTATACACTGGAGTATAGTTGTGATGAAGCAACTGACATGGGCTAGCAAACGATAGTCATTGGTCATTGGTTATTGGCCATTGTGCTCGAATGTGAACAGTATCTATTGGAGTAGCAGAATGAAGATTGGTTTGTCAGCGATGGTTTTATTGTGTGTGGGCTGTGCTTCGACACACAAAGATGTCGGTATGGTTGTTGGTGCTTCGGCTACAGCCGAGCCTCATGTAATATGGACGCGTCCTTTAGAAGTGGGTTTTGAAATGGGTCGATACATTGAAGCGGAGTCATCGACTAGTCGTTTGTTTGGATGCATTCATT
>Ga0115564_10004989_pt1 | contig 10678 bp, 9 predicted proteins | sample COGITO_mtgs_1105_7_FD_88680 | JGI IMG/M metagenome (GOLD analysis project Ga0115564, IMG submission 88680) | Pelagic marine microbial communities from North Sea - COGITO_mtgs_110523 | ecosystem: Environmental > Aquatic > Marine > Epipelagic | place: Germany:Helgoland, sampling site Kabeltonne... | reverse complement strand
TACGACACTAACTTTGAATTAAAATTACCTGTATTTTCTATTTTTTTTTCGAAAGTCAGTGTGCTTTTATAATCACTTTTTTGTAATCCTTTAATAGATAAAGGCGAAAAAGACACCTGTTGTTTGTCTTCTTTTTGATTCTCTTTTTTACAAGAAATAAAAGCGCACAAAAATAGTACAGCAAATAGTACATTTGCGTAATATTTTAAGTCTTTGTATTTACTTGCTTGAAGTTTCATTATAATATTTTAGGATTATTAGGATAATCTGTGCCTACTACAAAATAGGCTAAACCATACGTTTTAGCAGTTATGCTTCTTTTGGCTCCTTTAGGAAAAGTAAAGATGTCTCCGTTTTTTAAAGTGGCTTTTATTTCTTCTCCATTATGAGAGCAGAAAATTTCAAATTCTCCACGATGTACTAATAGCACTTCAACTTCATCACGACTATATTGTTCTGTTGCTGCTGTGTTATCACTCTGTAAAGCTAAAACATTAAAGCCGTCTCCGTTTGGGTCTCCTTGTTTTACTGCAAAATTATATGCTTTACTGTCTTGAGGTCCTAAAACATCAATCCATCTTATACTTTCCGAAGATAATTTTGGTAAATTTTTAGAAGTTGAAGCTTTGTAATCCCCAACAAAACCAACGTGTTTAGACATTTCTTCAACCGTATATTGGTCAAATTTTTCTAATTGTTTTTTTGTTAAAGCTGGCATTGGCTTCATACCTTCTGGAACAGTTTCTCCTATTGTTGTATCTACCAATTTTCCGTTTTCTAGTAGTACTAATCCGTGGCCTTGCGCTTCTTCTATAACTCGAGGTAACCATTCTAAACCACCACCAGCATCATCATGCCCTAATATTGAAAATATCATTCCATATTCGTCTCCAACGTTTTCAAAACCTCGAAACATATTCGTTGGTAATGAAATAATATCTCCAGGATGCAGAATGATTTCGCTTTTTTCATCATTGTTCCAGTAAAATCGCCAATGACTACTATACACGATAAATACTTCGGCAGTAAAATGAGAATGTGGTGAGTTTTTTACACGAGGTGGTTGTCCTGCAGCACCAATGCAAAAGCCGTGTTTTTCTGATAAATTAACTTTTTGATGTGTGCTTTCTGAAACGCCTCCACCAATAATACTATAGTTATCTTTTAAGTCACTTCCTGGTGTTTTGGCATCTATAAATGCCGCTTTACACGGAATTAAATCTTCGTATTTTATTAATCTCTCTTTTAACATAAGTTGTTATTTCTTTTTTGAACTTCAGTTTTTAATAATTCAAAAACATCAATTCCTAATTGACTCAATATGTCAACCATATCTATCATTACCCAGTTTTCTTTTAATTTACCATCTTTTTTTCTCCAAAAATCAAGTACTCTCATGGTAACTTTTTTCCCTGTTGCAGAAAGCCCTAACCAATCATCTCCTAGATGCGTTCCGTACATTAACGGAAACCCAAAATCGAATGCATAATTACCATCACCTAATTGACAAAACTGGTCTTCTTGCGTTTTAGGCAACATTCCTCTTGTTGGAAAAGCTTTTAAAAATGGCATTTAATGGTTCTTTTGAAATCCTTTTAAACCACGTGTTGTTCCAATTCCTGATGGTCCATACCACATCATGTTTTTGGTGTCCCAAAAACGCTCTTGTCCCATAGAATCTTTAGTTTTACCATCGTAACTGCTTAAACCATCGAGCATATTATTTATTAAATTCAAGGTTTCTTGTCCTTCTACAGAATCTGTATTTTGGCTTAAGATTCCGTCGTTAGTCATTGGTGAAGGTGGTACTAATTCTATTGCTCTGTTAGGAAAAAGATTAAAGCCTGCTTGCCTAATAACATCTAGCATATCAAAAAAGTAAGATGTTTTTATTATTTTGTTATTTTCTATTCTAAAAAGCACAGTATAACGTAACCATGTTGGTTGATTGCTTGCTGGAATGCCTAACCAATCTTCTTTAAAAGTGCCAATAAAATTACCTGTACAACTTACATAGCTTTGCTCTTCGTAATCACCTCCAATTAAAATATAAGGTTGAATTTCTGTATCTGGAAATGAAAAAAATAACGGTTTCCAAAATTCATTGTAAAATGATTCTATACCATTTATTTCTTCAAAAGGACTTGTAATATTTACTTTAATATTTTCATCACAGTATTTTTCTAAAAAACTTTTAACATCAAAGGTTTTTGTCTCAATGATTTCTTTAAAGAAAGAAATCATTAAGTTTTTGTTACTTGTTGTTATATTTTTTGATTTTGCAATCATTAATTTTTATTCGTTTTTAGTAATTGAAACACATCAATATTAAATTGTTCGAGTACATCAATCATATCAATCATTACCCAATTTTCTCTTAACTTGTCTCCATCTCGTCTCCAAAAATCCATAACTCTCATGGTAAATGATTTGTTGGTTGGTTTTAAACCTAGCCAACCATCTCCTGTATGTTTTCCGTTCATTATGGGATACCCAAAATGACAAGTAAAATTTCCTTCTGCTATGTTTACAAAATTTGTAGATTCATTTTCTTTAAAAATACCTCTATCAGGAAATGCTTTTAAAAATGGTATTTGGTGATTGTTTTGAAACCCTTTTAAACCTTTTGTTGTGCCTATTCCTCCTGGACCATACCACATCATATTTTCAACATCCCAAAAGCGTTCTTGAGCCATAGAATCGATTGATTGTCCATCAAATTCTAATAAGCCATCAATCATAGCATTAGTAAGGTTGTAAGATTTTAAGCTTTCATTTTCATCAACTTTGCAAGTAATAACACCATCTCCTGTCATCGGATTTGGAGCTGGTTGTTGTAACCCTTTAAATGGAAATAAATTATAACCTGCTTGTCTTATTACATCTAAAACATCAAGAAAATACCAAGCTCTAGTTATTTTATTATCTCTAATAAAAAATGTTGCATGAAAACGAATATATGTGGGGTGACCTGTAGCAGGAATTGTTAGCCAATCGTTTAAAAATGTTCCTATAAAATTTCCAGCAACACATACGCAATTATTGTTTCCTGACTTGCCTCCCATAACTATGTATGGTTGTATTTCTGTATCTGGAAGCGCATCTAATAATGAGTTTATAAATCGCCTTTTAAAATCGTCTATGCCAACATACTCATCAAAAGGCTTGGATATATTTACAATACATTTTTGGTGCAGATAATTTTGCAATACTTCTTCAAGTGAATTTACATCTGCCTTATTCAATTCTTGAAAGAATTCTAATATCGTTTCTTTATTTTTTAAATTAGTATCCATTAATTGCTATGAATAAACTTGACATAATGCATCAAAACCATCATAAACCATCCATTCATCTCTAATTTTTCCGTCTTCAATATTATAGTGACTTATAACTGGAATATAAATTTCATGTGATGATTCTGTGCCAAATACACCAGATTGCACGGTTTTTCCTTTAATGTACCAACGTGCTGCTATTTCTGTTGAGTTACCATTTCTATTAGATGTAATGCGTTCAACATTTATGATAACTTCTATAAATGAATTTAAAATAGTTTGAATGTATGATTGAATATTTGCAATTCCCCTAATATCATTATTACATATAGCATGTAATGTACTCTCTTCAGAAAAACAATATTCTAAATTAGAGTATTGTTTGTTTTTCCAAACATTGTTAATTAAAGAATAGACTAAATCTTCAGGATGTGACAAGTTTTGTGCTTCTTTTGCTTTAGAAGCGTTAACCGATAATGAGACAGATTTTTCATTATAAGTAACATCTTTTTTAGCCATTTCTACAGGATCAAAACCAAGCTGTAATAGAATGTGAAGATTATCTCTTACTAGCCATTCTTCATAAATTTTATTGTTGGCAATTTTGCAGTCCGCAACGGTTCTAAAAAAGATTTTTTTACCAGTAGATTTTCCAAAAACGGTATCGCCTAGGTTTGTAGTTGTAGAAAGAATACGATGTGAAGAATAGAAGTCTCCTTTATTATCTGTTGACCAAATTACTGTTTCTCCTCCCATTTTTCTGTCTGGAAAGGAGGCAAGTGTATCTACTGTTCCTTTTATTACTTCTTCTACACCATTTATTTTTCTTGCTCCAGTATGAATTAATATGTCTTTTTCGTATGTATCATTAATAACTTCTATCTCTCTTTTCTCCCAGATATCTTCCGTTATTTTTAATACATAATCAACTATATTGTGATACTTATTATCAAATCCTGGAAGGTTTTGCCTTAAGCCATCTCTTTCAAATTTTTGCGTTTCTATATATGTCATTTATCTTATTAAATTTTAAAGTTCTTTTTTTATAGCTAATGCTTGTTCTTTTGCATATTGGGCTAACATCATACTATCAGATTTAAGTGCTATAAACTTAAAGCCTCTTTCTATCATTTTTTTAGCATCTTCTACCGTTGCGCACCAAACACCTGCCACTAAATTTCTTTGTTGACATTCTATTAAAACAGTCTCAACTGCTTGATCAAACAGTTCAGTAGCATCAACTACTTTAGTGTTTGCTTTAATAGATAATTTTAAATCTCCAGAACCAATAAAAATGCCATTTAATCCCTTAACAGAACAGATTTCGCTAATATTTCCTATTGCTTCTTGGGTTTCTACCATTGCCAGTGTAAGAATTTCATCATTTGCATAATCACCATAATCCATACCGGCATAAACTCTAGCTCTAGTAGGTCCAAAACTTCTATAACCTAAAGGAGGATATTTGCATGCTCCTACAAAAGATTCACATTCTTCTTTGGTATTAATCATTGGGCAAATAATACCATAAGCACCACCGTCAAGTAATTTCATAATTTCTCCAGGTGTATTCCAATTTGACCTAGCAAGAGGAACGGTTTCGGTTGTTTATATAGCTTGCATCATTTGTATAGCAGTTTCTATGCTATGTAGCCCATGCTGCATATCTACAGTTACACAATCCCATCCAGTATTTGCCATAACCTCGGCTGTCCACGAATTTGGTATGTGTAACCAACCACATGCAACTGGCTTATCGGAACTTAATATTTCTTTTAATTTGTTTTTACGCATTACTTAGTTTTTATTCCACCAATCAATTATTATACTATTAACTAAATTAGGTTGTTCTAGTGCGCTTAAGTGCCCACACTCTTCTATAATTTTTAAAGTTGAATTAGGAATTGTTTCTGCCATTTCTTTATGCAATTTTAATGGGCAAATATTATCCTCTTTTCCTGTTATAATTAATGTAGGACACTTTATGTTTTGTAAATCCTTTGAACTATCTGGTCTAGCTAATTGTGCTTTAACTTGATTGAAAAAACCATATGTTCCTACATTTAACGCCATATTTAAAATGGTTTCTCTCAATTCTTGTTTTTTAGCATTTTTTGGATGCAACATGGCATCAATTAATATCTTAGAGGTTATTTCTTTAAATTCTCCTAAATAAGCCATACCAATAAACCGTTGCTGATTTATTCTTGTTCGTTCTGAAGGTTGTTTGTAATTGGTGTTCATCAAAATTAATTTATTGATTCTTTCTGGTGCTTGCCTTAATAACTCAAATGCTACAATACCACCATATGACAGTCCCATTACAGAAAAAGAACCTGAATAATTGTCAAGAATATTTTTTGCTACTTGTTTTAAGCTAGAAGCACTAGTGTTACTTGCCACACGACAATCAACCAAATCTTTTAACCCTTCCGTTTGATACTTAAAAAGATTATAGTCACATAAAGTACCAGGTATCATAATTAATTTGTCCTTCATTAAAGTCTATTCTCTAATTAATGTAAGTTATCCTGCTGATTTTCAAAAAGCTATTTTGTTACTAATTGAGTTAATAAATTAGCCAAAATCATATAATAACTTTGGCTAATTCAGAAAACAAACTCAAACAAAATTAAACTTTCAAAATATTTAATTCTGGTACCAATGCCTAACAGTAATTTCATCACCGCCAATGCTTGAAGACGCTGCATTATAATTATCAGCATTCACAGATTGCTCCAATGCTGGGTAGAATACTCTAGTTGGTACTACTCCATTTGTAACTGTTGTAGCTAAAGGCCCTGGAACTAAATTTGGAAGACCTGTTCTTTTATGATCACCCCACATTTCTAAAGTATTGTTAAAAAACATGGCTATCCATTTTTGATTCATTAAAGTATTTAAAGTATCATCCCAAACTACATCTGCTCTTGTTAAAAATCCTGATGGCATATCTAAATTCCAATATGCTAGGTTAGCAGCAATTCCTATTTCATAATAACTTTGAGCTGTAGATGTTGTAATCCAATTATTTAATCTAGCTTCAGCTAAAATAAATTGCACCTCTGCATAATTTATAAATACAAAATCTAATAAACCTCTTTCATCTTGAAACCTACTTGTAAATTGAGATGCCCATATCTCTGCATTTCCACCTGTTCCTTGTGCTACTTCTCTTGTTGTTCCACTAAGAACTCCTACAAATGGACCATTATAAGGGTTTACCCCATCTCCTATTGGTTTACTTGCAAAAAAAGCTAAACGTGGATCATCATCTGCATCATCATTTGCATCCACACCATCAAGCACGTCAACATATCTTGCTGAAGGACTTAGTCCACTTAAAGCTGTCCTTAATGAGAAATCTGAAGTATTTGGAGAAACGCCTGTAAAATCATAAATAGCAGCTTCAGTATTACTTTCTATAATTGGATATGTTGAAGGATTAGAAACTATTGAATTTATTTGTGAGGCTGCATTTACAGATCCTTGATTTGCAAGTCTTAATAAATAGCGTAATCGTAACGAATTTGCCATTTTTCTCCATAGCATTAAATCTCCGTCAAAAAGAATATCACCATCTAAAACAAACCCTTCAGTATCATTTGCTAGGGCAGTATTTGCTTCTTCCAAAAGCGTTAATATTTGTGGATAAATATCTTGCTGTTTATCATAAGAAGGCTGAATGTTATCCAACCCTGTTGCACCTTGAGAGTAAGGAACATCAATCCATAACTCGGTTAAGGACGCTAGATAAAAAGCATTTATAGTCTTTCCTGCACCAACATAAGCATTAAGTTCGTTTTCTTCTGCAAAAGCAATAGATTCATTACTATCTAAAATTACATGATATGCAGCTTTCCAAAAACTCTCAAATGTCCCTGCACCTGAAACAAAGTTATAAGCGTCTAAGTCATTTGAATTTCTAAAAACATTATACTGCATTATTTGATTGGTTAAGCCTAATTGAACGTTTAAATGTGGATTAAGTCCATCAAAAATTGTACTAGTTAGTAGTTGTCCTGAATTGGCTTCTAATGGTAAATTTTTATCAACATTAATTTCTTCAAAACCTTCTGTACAAGCTGCAAATAAAAATGCAGTTAATATTAATACTTTAATTTTATATATATTTTTCATCTTGTTTCTTATTTAATTTAAAATGATACATTGAGGTTTAAACCATATGTTGCTGCCCCAGGAAGTTGACCAATTTCAAAACCAGGTCTAAAACTACTTCCACTAAAACTTGATACTTGCGGATTAAAATGCCTTACAAAATTATCTTGTGTCCAAGTTGCTAAGTTTCTACCAAAAAGTGAAAGTTTTATTTTTTCAACAGGTAGGTTTTCAAAGTATGGTTTTAAATCTACACCTAAAGAGATTTCTCTTAGCATTAAAAATGTAGAATCATAGGTATTGGCCTCCGTGTTATTTTTATCCCAATATGATCTATACCAGTCATATCCAGTAGTAGTTTGTGTGTTTGGTGTAAAACCACCGCTACCATTTGCAACAACACCATCTGGTACAAAATCTTCAGTTCTGTAAGGAAGCGTTTCTGTAATAGAACCAGATCTGTATAACTGAGAACCAGTAAGGGAATAAAAATCACCACCATTTCTATAATCAAGAAATATATTTAAATTAAAATTCTTGTAGTTAAAATTGTTTGTCATACCTAAAGTCCAATCTCGATTATAATTTCCTAATTTCTTAATTTCATTGCCTAGTTTAGGTCTCATTAATCCTCCAATGTTTTCTAAAATAATATTTCCTTGAGGATCTCTCTCAAATCCTCTTCCATAAAGATCTCCCATTCTACCTCCTGGTCTTGCTTCAATAGTTCCTCCAGAAGGACCATTTGCAATAATTACTGTCTCAATACCATCTGCAAGACTAACAACTTCAGATCTACTTCTGGAAAAGTTATAGGTTGATTTCCAAGTAAAATTTTCTAAAACTATTGGCTTTGCTGCTAAAATTATCTCAATTCCTGAACTTTTTATTTCTCCAGCATTGAACCTTCTAGAAGACAACCCTGTACTTTGACTTATTGGCGCGGTAAGTATTTGATCTGATGTAGTATAATTATAATAATCTATATCAAAATTTAATCTATTATCAAGTAATCTTAAATCAATACCAAATTCTATAGCTTCTGTTTTTTCATTCTGAAGGTTCTGATCTGTAAAAGTAGTGCCGTTACTCACAGAACCTGGTGTTACACCTAGATTATAAGAATTATTTATCACTCCTGGTCTTGTACTATTACCTGTTAGCGCATAACTCGTTCTTAATTTTAGATAAGAGATAAAGTCTGGTAATTCAGTCATTTTTGAAATTACTGCGCCAAGACCAACTGATGGATAAAAAAAGCTCTGATTCCCTACTGGCAAAGTTGAAGACCAATCATTTCTTGCTGTAACATCAAAATATAATTTATCATCATAACTCAATTCAGCAGTACCATAAACACTATTTAGTTTTCTCTCAGTATCTACTTGCGTAATTGCAAGCATATCTGCTGCATTACTAAGGCTATAGATACCAGGTAATGCTAAATCGTTTGTTTGCGCTATTTTATTACTTATAATTTGTCTAAATGTGCTTGCACCAGCATTTACTTCTATGCTAAATTTGTCAGATAAGTCTTTAGTGTAAGTCGCTAAAACATCGGAATTTAACTCTTGTAAATAGATGTCTTGCTCTCTATATAAACCTTGTCTAAAAGCTCGTTGCGCTGGTCTTCTGGATTGTCTTCTATCTCCATAAGTGTCCATACCAACTCTTACAAAAGCAGAAAAATTATCGTTAAACTTATAGCTTGTTTTAAAATTACCAAACATCCTATTATGCTTAAATGCGTTCAAATTTTCATTTACAATAAGATAAGGATTAGTTCCCCATGATAGAAAGTAATTATTAGGATATTGATTTGGCTGGTTTGGTAACCAATAATCTTTATAATCTTCAAGACTATAATTTTTCATTGTCCAAAGCATACTATACATTAAACCTCCACTTCCATAACCAACATCTGTAACATTATCAGAATTACTGTAAACATAGTTAGCAGATAAATCAATAGAAAGTTTTTCATTTAAATTAGCACCAAGACGTATTCCAACATTAGTTCTTTTATATTCTGTATTTGGTACAATACCTTCTCTAGAAAGTCTACCAAGAGAAACACGCCCCCATGCATTTTCTTCTCCAAAGGAAACTGCTAAATTATTATTAAGCGAAAATCCTGTATTAAAAAAACCTTCTCTATCTGCTTTATTTAAAAATGGTGTTGGTTCTGGATTACGGTCGTGAGGAACAGCTTGAGAAATCAATTGACCATTAAATTCCGGACCAAAGTTACCTCCCCAACCATATCTGAATTGATTTAGTTCATCCCCGAGAAGACCTCCTCCTCCATATTGGTTTTGCTCGTCCCAGAATCTATTGACTTGATCAAAAGCAATACCAGTTTTGTAACTCACTCCTATACCTTTTGTATTTTTACCAGATTTTGTAGTAATTATTAACGCACCATTTGAACCTCTTTCACCATACAATGCAGCTGCTTTTGGACCTTTTAAAACGCTTACCGTAGCATAATCATCGGGGTTGAGGTCATTTAAACTGTTACCATAATCAACAGGCAAATCACTAGATGTAGGGTTACTCCCTATACCTATATATGTATTAGAAATTAAAACCCCATCAATTACAATTAAAGGTTGGTTTTTACTTAAGTTTAAAGAAGATTCGCCTCTAAGTACAATCCTAGAAGATGATACCGCCGACCCACTGGCAGTTAATATAGACAAACCAGCTACTTGACCTGATAGCTGTTGCGATATATCTCCAACTCTTGATTGATTTATTGTTTCTGCCTTTAATGTTTGAACTGCATAAGATACTTTTTCTTTAGATTTTGTAACACCAAGAGCAGTAATTATTACTTCATCTAATTGAGAAGCATCTTCACTCAATCTAATAGTTAATTTCTTACCCACTACAATAGCCACATCTTTAGTGATGTAACCTATATAACTTACAACTATTGTTGTTGCATTGTCTGGAACCACAATAGTAAAATTACCATCAAAATCTGTAGAAGTTCCCTTTTTAGTTCCTTTGATAATTAAATTGACGCCTGGGATTGGTTCACCAGTAGCATCATCTACTACTGAACCACTTATTGTTTTATCTATTAATTTTGAGTCAGCATATAATGCCGAACTTGATAGAAAAAACAAAAGAACACACATACCTAAAAAATGTTTTCCGAATAAGGAGCACTTCCACTCCTTTAATTTTTTAATGTAGCTCATAAATTTAAAATAATTTAGTTAGTTTTTTGTTTTACGATTTTTAGTTTTTTTGTGCTAATAATTTATTAACGT
>Ga0115564_10004986_pt1 | contig 10682 bp, 6 predicted proteins | sample COGITO_mtgs_1105_7_FD_88680 | JGI IMG/M metagenome (GOLD analysis project Ga0115564, IMG submission 88680) | Pelagic marine microbial communities from North Sea - COGITO_mtgs_110523 | ecosystem: Environmental > Aquatic > Marine > Epipelagic | place: Germany:Helgoland, sampling site Kabeltonne... | reverse complement strand
TTGCCACCGCATTGGAGAAGTGGCAGAGTGGTCGAATGCGGCAGTCTTGAAAACTGTTGAGGGTCACACCTCCGGGGGTTCGAATCCCTCCTTCTCCGCTTAATAGTTCCTTAACCCCTACTAATACTAGGGGTTTATTTTTGGTGAGGTGCAAAACGAGGTGGAACTCTTATATTTAGCCTCTTTTTAGCCTACAAATCCATTAGAGAATTAAATACCGTATGGTTACCTAAAATTACCCCACAGCCTATAGCTTATTTTTTAAAAAAAAGAAAGATGAAACAATTGTTTCATCTTTCTATATGGAAATAAAATTATCTGAATAATTAACTAACCTAATCTAACTTTATTTGAATGATTAAGAAGTTTAATTTAACTTCATTTTCCATTTAATTATCCGACTTGAAAAAATATTTACTATTAATTATAGCCAGGATTTTGAGGAGTTAAATTTGGATTGTTTAGTATTTCTTGTTCCGGCAAGGGAAATAATAAATGCTTTTCTTGTAAAGATTGGTTTGAATTTAAATTAATATGGCCTACGAAGTTATCAAAACCTCCCGTCTCACTATTCAATACTTTTCTAAGGCGAACCATATCAAACCAAGTTTTAAATTCATAGCATAACTCATGCGATCTTTCTTTCCAGATTAATTCTCTAAAGGAATCCGTTGACAATTCACTCAGATTTGGAGAGGTCAATTGTGCTCTATCTCGTATCCTTTTGACGGCCACTAGTGCGTCTTGAGTTGGCCCAGTAGTTTCGTTAGATGCTTCAGCATAAATTAGTAAGACTTCAGCAAAACGAATAATGGGTAAGTCAAGGTTATTTTGATTGGTCCCTGTTACTCCCTCTGTTCCGTAAGATTCACGATTAAAATGTTTGAAAATGAAAGGAGCTCCTAAATCAAATATAGATCCAGATCCATTTAAATAATATGAAGTATAAAACCAGCCTACACGATCCTTTTTTCTTAAGTCATCGTCCTCAAATGAATTATAAAAACTGATTTCTGGCACAGTACTTCCAGTTCCACTATTTCCCAAAACAGTTACTGGCTGAAAGTTAGGAAGCATGTCCACCATTGGATTTCCTGCATCACTTCCATTATACTGCAGACTGAAAATATGCTCTACTTGGTTTTCTTTATTTGGATTACGAATATCCTCATATGTATCAAATAAATCAATCCCCCCACCAGTATCGATAACTTCCTTAGCCTTACTAGCAGCATTAGCATAATGTTCTGTTTGATTTAGAGGATGCCCCGCCATTGTGAGATAAACTTTGGCTAATAACGATTTAACAGCAGATGTTGATACTCTACCGCTTGTATCGGTCCACGGAAGCCCAGCAGCTTCTGCAGTTTTTAAATCATTAACAATTTGATTATATACATCAGCCTGAGGAGTACGAACTGGTTCAAAATCTTCTGAAGCTGAAGTTTGAGGCAATGTAATTAACGGAACGTCTCCCCATATTCTTACAGCATAAAAATATGCCCATGCTCTTAAAAATAGTGCTTCGGCAACAATTTTACTTTTTTGACTTTCACTCATAGAAATTTCTGGAACATTTTGAATAACTAAATTTGCATTCGCAATAAGTTTATAAATACCGGTGAACCAATTTCTTATATGGCCTGTATTGGAATCGTAAGCTAAACCGTATAAATTATTTAGGTCTGAATTTTGCCCGGTTTGAGTTGTTGATTGTCCAGTAACAGCCTCTAACATCTGCCAGTTTACAGAAAAAATTCCTGCGCCACCACCGATAAATCTTGTATCGCTATAGACAGCTGCAATAGCTCCCTCCGCATGACTTTCGGTAAGGTAAAAAGTGTCATTTGTTAAATTCGATGGATCTAATTCATCCAAAAAATCCGAACAACCAAATGTTAAAAGGAAAATTAAATAGAGGCTTAATGATTTACCTACTGTTTTTATTTTAAAAAATTTCATAATAAATAATTTTTAAGTTTATTTTTTTTAAAGACTTATTTGTAAACCAATTGTGAAGGTCGTTGGTTTAGGAAATTCGTGCCACTTAATTCCTTGAGCAGCAACATATGGACCTCCTAATAATGGTTCTACTTCAGGATCCCCAAGTAGTTCATCTTTAGTTATTAAAAAGAAGTTCTGAGCAGATCCATATATTCTCATGTTACTTAATTTTAATCGTTCAAGAAATTCAGGTCCAAAAGTGTACCCAATAACAAAATTCTGTCCACGAATAAACGAGGCGTCTTGTACCCAGTGGGTGTCAACATTTGTCACATAACCAGCACGTGTATTCCTTACTTGTGCAATCATAGTATCTTGATTGTCAGGAGTCCATGCATTCAGAACTGTTGCGTAACTATTGGCAAGGTCCTGTCGATCTTCACTTGAGTGCAAGTTTAGGTTTAGTATATCATTACCCCAAGAGTATTGAACATCGAAAGTAAGGTCAAAGTTTTTGTATTTAACGTAGTTTGTAATTGTTCCCCAAGCTGTTGGATATCCGTTTCCAATAATGGTTCGATCCTCATCATTTATTACATAATCTCCGTTAACGTCTTTGTATTTAACATCTCCGGGTAGCATGGTATTGCCCCCTCTGTAACTTACAAATCTTGCCGCTTCAGCAGCTTCATCGGTATTCCACGTACCCAGACGAGTTAATCCCCACATAGCACCTAATGGTTCACCTTCTCTAATTATTCCTGTAGGGTTAGTAAATCCTGGTCCACCAACATAAAAAATATCGGCAGGTGTTGCTAGTTCAAGTACCTTATTTCTATTGCCCGATATATTAAACATTGTATTCCAAGTTAAATCAGCTGTTGAAATGTTTCTTGTAGAAACACTAAGCTCTAAACCTTTATTCTCCATAGACCCTATGTTCTTTCTAATGGTACTATATCCACTTGATCGAGGAACAGGAGAATTTAATAACATATCGGTAGTTTTTCTGTAATAATAGTCAGCTTCGATACTAATTCTGTTATCAAATAATCCAATCTCAAAACCAATATCATATTGTGCCGTTTGTTCCCATCTTAAATTTGGATTCGATAAGGTTCCTAAACCTGTTCCTCCAAATCTACTTTCATTAAAGATTCCATAATAACTGGAATTTAGAACACCTAAAGAGGAATAAGGAGGAATATCAGAGTTTCCTGTCAGCCCGTAACTTGCTCTAAGTTTCAAGTTTGAAATGGAGCTGCTATCTAAAAGAAAGTCTTCTTCAGAAACTTTCCATGCGAAAGCAGCCGAAGGGAAGAAAGAGTATTTATTATTGCCACCAAAAACAGACGAGCCGTCTGCTCTACCTGTAAAGGTGAAAAGATATTTATTCATTAAATTATAATTTATCCTTGTAAAAAATGAATTTAATGCTTTTCTATTTTTAGATGAGAAAGTAAATTGATTTGATGCTGAATTTAAGTTGTGTGTCTTTATAGCGTCTGAGGGTAATGCATTTGCTCGTGCTTCTAAATATTCAAAATCAGATTGTTGCCAAGAAACTCCTAAAAGTGCTGTGATAGAATTATTTTCATTGATCTCTTTGTTATAGGTTAAATAATTTTCAATTGACCAAAAAGTATTTCTATTTGTCTCTACAAAAGCTATAGGAAGATTGTTATTGATTGATCCCGGAAGGAAAAGATTTTGTTTATGTTGAAGTACATTTGATCCTAATACAGATCTAAATTCAAGGTCTTCGGTTAAATTTATATTTGCATAAAAACTCCCTATTAAATTTTGAGATGTAATTTCAACTGGAAATCCTTCTAACCATTTTACAGCATTTTGTGTTCCCTCTGCATATGGATAGTCTCTATTGTCTCCATAATCACCAATTCTAGTACCGGTTTCATATCTAACAGGCATAAATGGAAAATCTTCAACAATTTGCCTATTTGGTTGACTTGTCCAATCTTGTGGATTTGATATTTGATTGTTAAAGTCAAGTGTCCCTCCTATCTTTAACCATGGATTAATTTGATCTTCAATATTAAATCTGGCTGAATATCGTTTTAAATTTGACTCTAGTAAAAGGCCTTTTTCATCTCTTAATCCAAGTGTGATTGAATATTTTGAACTTTCACTTCCGCCAGAAAACCCAAAATTGTGATTTTGAGACAATACTTGCTGTGTAGCTTCTTTATGCCATTTTGTATCGTAAATAGCACTTCCATCACTATTAAAGAGATGAGATACACTAGAATCCTGTCTTCTAAGACGAGGTTCCATTAATGCATAATTTCCTGCAGCCCATCCAGCTGGATCAAATTTTTCTGAATTCTCCCATGCAAGTTGTTCAACTCTTTGATATTGTGATGAATTTAAAACTTCTGGTCGATTAGGTCCCCAAACGTTAACAAAAAAATCAGTATTGTATGTGAATTTACTTTCCCCGGTGCCCTTTTTTGTTGTTATTAAAATAACCCCATTGGCACCTCTAGATCCATAAATTGCTGTTGCTGAAGCATCTTTCAAGACTTCAATCGATTGTATGTTAGCTGGATTAATAAAATCAATAGCATTGTTCCCAGTGATTTGACCTCCTGTAGGTAATTGAACACCATCTACAACATACAAAGGATTATTACCCGTATTAATTGAACTGAACCCTCTTACTCGAATGCTTGTTCGTCCTCCTGGACGACCTGAATTCGTATTAACCTGAACTCCAGCTACTTTACCAGCCAGTGCTTGGTTAACTGACGTTACTTGACGTTCAGCAAGCTGATCAACGTCAACTTTACCAATGGAACCTGTCAGATCTGATTTTTTCTGACTACCGTATCCAATAAGAATAATTTCTTCCAGTTCATCAGAATTTATTTCTAATGCAATATCTATATAGGATTGTCCGTCAATCAAAATTTCGACAGTTTTAAATCCAACATAAGTAACAATAAGAGATCCATCACTACTGACGCTCTCCAATGAAAAGTTTCCATCAAAGTCTGCTTGAGTACCATTAGTTGTTCCTTTTTCTAAAACAGTAGCTCCAATTAGTGCTATACCATTTGAATCGACAATATTTCCCTTGATAGTAGTAACCGTTTGAGCATTTGAAACAAAAACACAAGCAAATATTAATAATAACGTGTGTTTGATTTTCAAATCAATTATACTTAAAGAAATGCGGTTGCAAATTTTATTTAAAAGTTTAATTTTTATCATCTATTTATATTTAGTTAGTTTTAATTTGTGTCATGGATGCACTAATTTATTTTTGAGCATTTCACAATCTTTATTTAAATCAAATCTAAAAGTGGAGTATTAAGCTTTTAATTAATTTGTAATTAATAAACGATTAATTTTAAATTAAAATCGTTAATAGTAAAGCCAAATAGAAAGTTTGTAAAGCACCGAAAAATTATAGGGTAATTCTATATATTGGAGTTTAACAATTCTTCAAAGGTTTGCGAGAAAGTTTCTCCCATTATTTCATTGTAGGAAATCAAAAAAGAATTGAACACTTTTTTTGCCTGTTCATTCTGACCTACTTTTTTTAATGAAATTATTTTATACTCAAGTGCCTTTTCATTTAGAGGATCCACCTTAAAAATAATATTACTTAGGGTTATACAAGAACTAATGTTGTTACTTTTAAAGGATAATTGTAAAATATTTTCTAAAATAGTTAGCGTTTTATACTCAAACTCACTTTTCTCTCGATCAAAAAGAGTACTATTTATTGAGTCTAAAAACTCACCTTCATCAATTAAATTTGATAATAATTTTAAATAGTCTTGATTGTTGTTTTCATGACTTATGAGGTCTAAATATTTCATAAATTCAATATAATCACAAAAGAAATTTTCATTAAAGCTTAAACGATAGTATCCTTTAAAATAAACTAATTCTAAAGAATCTAGATCCTCTAAGATGCTTCTAATTTGACTAATTGCAACATTTTTTAAATTATTAGCTTTTTTATTAGGGCTATCTGGCCATGCAGTTTGCTCCAGCTTTTTTGATTTAATGCCAAGTTGATTCTCACTTTTACTACTAAAAAGAATTAAAAGGAAACATTGTCTTAGTTTAGGACTAAACAGATAGGATACATCATTACCCTTGCTATTAATGACAATAAAATCGCCAAAAAGTGATACTGAATTAGTTCTATCAGAATTAACAATAGAATTTTTTTCAATTTCACTAGCTTCATTTTTAAATTCTATGGGAGTATTTTTCTTCTTGTAGAATAAATTGTAAAGATAATACAGTGCAAGACTAATAAATATTGAGATAATTATTATGAATAAGTATGTTTTGGAGTCTATTTGTTCATCTATATTATTGTAAAAATCTGATCTTAAAACAGTGGGATAGTCTACAGAAAAAATATTTATCTTATTACTTCCATCTTTTTTATATTCTTGAGTTGTAACGAATAATTGGTCTCTTGACTTATTAAGATACAAATTTGCATTTGAACGAATCTTTTCTGAAATAAAAGGTATTGAGTCGCTAAATATTTTATACTTACCCGTTTCTATGGAATATTTAAAAAGGCTCAAATGAGTTTTGGGTATATATTCTTTATACCTTAAGGAGAAAAAAGATGAAAGATCTGTTGTGATGATTATGTTTCTTGAAGAAACATAATCATCACCCTTCTGATCCCATAGTTTTTGTATTGAATTATTTGCAAAATCTACTTCGTAAAGATCATTGTAATATACTTTTCCTAAGATTTGATCTCCAGTTTTATTTCCATACCCCCCAAAAATATAAAGTTTATCATTTACAAGACTAGAGCCAGAAAACAATCTGGGTGTGATATTATCTCCTTTAAACTTTAATGAGTGGTACTCATCTTTTATAATGTTGTAATTAATAAATTCATTTGAAAATTTGTGTATACCATAACCACCAAAAGTTACAAATTGTTGTTTTTTTGTATTTAAGAAATAGGTATGGTGATGCTTTTGTCTGAGCAATTGTTTAGAGCTATTTATCACCCATTTATAGGGACCATCCAAGTCTATTGAAACTATTGAAGGATCACCAGTGGGTGTTCCAAATAATTCGTAAACGAATAATTTGTTTTTTTGAGGATCCAAAAAACTTGTACCTACATTCATCTGAAGGGGAAACTTTCCTTCATAAGTTTTCGAAAAAACTGTTTTTGAATTCAAATCAAAAAAACTTAGGGAGTCCTTATTCTGAAATATGAACCGATTCTCATTTTCATCAAAGGTTATACTTGTTATAGCCTGAAAATTTTTTGTATACTCTAAATTCCAATAATAGGATCTATTGATTAACCAATTGGGATTTTCAACCTTTCCATATTCAATTCCCAAAGAATCATGAACAACCTCACCATAACTTTCATTCAAACTAAAAATAAAAAATTTAATTCCATTTCCAACCTTCACGTTCTTAATTGATACAGCGGGCACATCTATTATTCTCTCCCTTTTACCAAAAACAATTTGCGGAAATTTAATTTTCTGAACGTTTTCTTGAGTAGATATAAATTGTTTATTATTAATTGAAAGTGTTATCTCATTAGTTGATTCCTTCAAACAAATAGTTACTTTATTCCATTTCCTTTCTCCTAAATCCTTTTTCTCTAATGGTATACTGAAAATCTCTTCTTCATTATCAATATTAAATTTTAAAAAGTTTTGTGTCACACCATTTTGATCCTTCTCAAAAACTAGTGCTAATGAATATGAAATGGGGTTAGATTTATCTTTTAAATTAAAAATATATCCAAAAGAAGGGGTTTCTGAAATTGATAAATCAAATGAAATTGATAGATCACCTTCTATTCTTGGTTTATTATATTCAAAAATATTAAGAGATGTTCTCTTACTAATAACTACATCATTTGAATTGAATTTAAGACCCTGTGCTGTTACTAAGTAATAAGGGAAAATAAATAAAAATAGAATTAACAAAATGCTATTTTTCATTAGATTTGATTTACGGTTAATAATTCTTCAAATATGGGACAGTTTTTCAATTTCCGAAGCCACTTATTTTAATGATTCTTTTATTTATAATAAAATTAGGCAAAACAACAATCTCAAAAAAAAATAACACTACTACAACAATACTTCAAAAATTAATAATTTTACAGGGATGTATTAAAAAAATATCAAATTTATAAGATACAATTTTGATAAAACCATAAAATTTTAACTACTTCATTTAGATATATTTTCAAAAATACTTCGTCTGGATCAGTTGAATGAAAAAAGCAATAAAGATTCGGATTAAATGTCCTATAATATTATTATTTTTAAAAACTGATTGTGTTTTTTTGTCATTTTTTTAGTAATTTTAATATCAATATTATATCAAAAAAATATTGATTTAATATTGATTTAAATAATAGTGAGAAATAAAAAATATGAATAAAGAAAATGAGTTCTCAATACAGGCTAAAAGATTAATGAAATTTTTTGAAAGCACGGGCTATAGTGTGAATGGATTTGCTCAAGAGTGCAATATACCTTCGACTAGAACTATGACACAAATTTTTACAGGCGGAAGACCTCCAAGTCGAAAAGTCCTTGACAAAATCATTGCTAGGTTTCCAGCATTAAATCACGACTGGGTAATTTTAGGATATGGTGAAATGATTATCCCTGGAATGACAAATCAAGCTTCTGGAAATTCTGTCTTAAAATCTAAAGGAGCCGCATTTCAACAAATTTCCGATAAACAAATTGAGACATCTTTTGGAATTAATGAGCTGGCTAGAAAGGTTGAACAGGCAATGGCTTTAAATGCTCAGACAACTCAAATACTTACTAATAAGGTTGAGCAAATGGCAATTGCTATAAAAGACGCTCAAATCTCTCTTTTAGAAGAGCAAAGCAAAAGAACAATTTTATTTCAAAAAACAAAAGAAGAACACGTTGCTTTAATTAAAGAATTGAACGAAAAAAGAGAGGAAAAAATGGCATCTGAATTTTTTAAATTATCAGATAAAGTACGTAGTCATTTAGAGAAAAGTAAAGATACTTTTATTGAATTATTTGACAGAAAACTAGATAAAGGCATTATTTTGATAAATGAAGAAATGAACAAAAACGCAATAATCCAAACTGAATTAGCTATAAATAGTTTTATGGAAAATTTTACGCAAGAAAAAATATTATCAAAAATAGGTAAGCACTCTTTAAATAAGAAGGCTTAGCTCCAAGCATCTATAACTGCCTTAGTCATGCTTTCCTTATTAAGCCTTAAATAATTTTGATAGGTTTTAATAGATTTTATTCCGCACACATTCATAGTAGCAGAGGCGGGTACTCCTTTTTCTTCCGATAAAGTTATAAATGTGCGCCTAGCAGTATGGCTAGCTATTAAGTTGTACCTGGGTATTTCTTCGGTTTCTTTCCTATTACCATAAAACCGCTCACGTACTATAATTTCATTAAACCCAGCCACCTTACAAAAAGCGTGTATATGCTGGTTAAATTTTTGGCCGCTTATTGTTGGTAAAATCCAATCGTATTTATCTAGTAATTTTTTTAACCTGGGGTTTAGAGGTATGTAACTAAACTGGCCTGTTTTTTTGGCCCTAATAACTATCCTGTTACCATCTATATATTTTTTATCAAACCTAGAATAATCGCTACGCCTTTGGCCAGAGTAACAACCTATTAAAAACAAATCCCTATAATAGCCCTGTTTTTCGGGTAGCTCTAAATGGTCTAAAATTTGTAAATCTTCTTCAGATAAAGCAACGTGATACGTTTCCCTAGATTTAACCTGTACATCTTTATAGGCAGTATTTACATCGTAGCCATTTCTTACGCACCAGTTCAAAAACGACTTAAAAAAGCCTAGTTTTCTTCTTAAAGTGTTATCGGAAATTTCTTTATCGCCTCTTAAATAACCTATAAATTTATTAAAAAACGCACCATCGAAATCCCGTAAATAATAAACGGTTTTATTTTTCTTTTGCAGTTCCATTATGGCGGTATGTATTCTATTATACTTTTGCCAGCTATCTTTTTGCACCGATAGGCTTTCTTTCTTTTGGCTTATGTAAAGTTTATAGTAATCGGAGTAGGTACTTATTTTAACAGTAGAAATGTTTTTAAAATGGCTGTTAAATTCTTGTTTTACTATGCTGCTAGTTAAGCCTTTGCCATGCTCCTTTTTTAAAATATCTAAAACCTGGGCGTACTCATTTAATAAATGCGTAATTTCTTTATTAATTATACCTTGTTCGCCACTTTGTAGCTTTGGCCTTTGGGTTGTTTTATCCCAGTTATTTAAATCTATTTTAAGGCCTGTGGAATATTTCCACATAAATTTGGCCGAGCTAAAATATATTTAAAAAATTTATAATACCGCTTTTTTTTAAAAAGAAACCCATGGTGTGAGGTGCAAAGTGAGGTGGTAAAATAACAATAAAATATTTTTAATTTTTGTATAATTTCTATAATTTATGTATATTGTTGTAAAATAGGGTGTTACAAACTCAAAATAAAAATATAAAAAATATAAAACACAATAAAAATAAAGGTACAAGTCCCTCCTTCTCCGCAAGTAAATTCCCTAATATATTATTAATCAATATGTTAGGGTTTTTTATTTTCATATTTGCACGATTATTGTACGGTCAGATGTTAAAAGTCAAAAAATCTGAGCCAAAAGTTTAAAACTAGACCCCCCCATCCCTAAAATTAAATCCACTTTTCTTTTTGTAC
>Ga0115564_10004983_pt1 | contig 10686 bp, 9 predicted proteins | sample COGITO_mtgs_1105_7_FD_88680 | JGI IMG/M metagenome (GOLD analysis project Ga0115564, IMG submission 88680) | Pelagic marine microbial communities from North Sea - COGITO_mtgs_110523 | ecosystem: Environmental > Aquatic > Marine > Epipelagic | place: Germany:Helgoland, sampling site Kabeltonne... | reverse complement strand
GCTCTATATTGACCGCCATTTAGTCCACGAAGTGACCAGCCCCCAAGCCTTTGAAGGATTGCGGATGAATGGCCGGACAGTGCGCGCGCCAGAAAAAACCATCGCTGTGCCCGATCACAACGTACCCACAACCTTGGACCGTCTCAAGGGCATAGAAAACGAAGAGAGCCGCATCCAAGTGGACGCGCTGGACACCAATGCGCGTGAGTTCGGGCTTGTGTATTACCCGGTAGATGACGTCCGACAGGGCATCGTGCATATCATTGGCCCTGAGCAGGGCTGGACCTTGCCCGGGATGACCATTGTCTGCGGCGACAGCCACACCGCCACCCATGGCGCCTTTGGCTCGCTGGCCCATGGCATCGGTACATCGGAGGTGGAGCATGTTCTGGCTACGCAAACTTTGATCCAGAAAAAATCAAAAAACATGAAGGTTGAAATCACTGGCAAATTGAGCCCGGGCGTGACTGCAAAAGACATCACCCTGGCGGTGATTGGCGAGACCGGCACCGCTGGCGGCACAGGCTATGTGATTGAGTATTGCGGCGAGGCCATTCGCAGCCTCTCAATGGAGGGTCGCATGACTGTGTGCAACATGGCCATTGAAGGCGGCGCACGCGCGGGTCTAATCGCCCCAGATGAGACCACATTCGAATATTGCAAAGGCCGCCCCAATGCGCCCACCTGCGAAACATGGGAAGCCGCGCTGGCCTATTGGAAAACCCTCTACTCCGACGATAATGCGCATTTCGACAAGGTCTTAACCTTGAAGGGTGAAGATATCGCCCCAGTGGTAACTTGGGGCACCAGCCCGGAGGACGTCTTGCCGATCACCGCAAGCGTGCCAGCGGCGCAGGATTTCTCTGGCGGCAAAGTCGAAGCGGCCCAGCGCAGCCTTGACTATATGGGCCTCACAGCTGGCACACCCCTGTGTGACATTGAGATTGATACAGTCTTCATCGGCTCTTGCACCAACGGGCGGATCGAGGATCTGCGCGCTGTGGCAGAAATCTTGAAGGGTCGTAAGATCAAAAAGGGCATGCGCGCAATGATCGTGCCAGGCTCAGGTTTGGTACGTGCGCAGGCAGAAGACGAGGGTCTGGCGGACATCTTCAAAGAGGCCGGTTTCGAATGGCGCCTGGCGGGATGCTCTATGTGTCTGGCGATGAACCCAGACCAATTGCAGCCGGGCGAACGCTGTGCGGCCACGTCAAACCGCAACTTTGAAGGTCGTCAAGGCCGCGGCGGGCGTACGCATTTGATGAGCCCAGCCATGGCCGCCGCTGCGGCCCTTACTGGAAAATTGACTGATGTGCGGGAGATGCTCTAATGGAAAAATTCGAAAAACTCACCGCCATTGCTGCGCCCATGCCTCTGATCAATATCGACACCGATATGATCATTCCAAAGCAGTTTTTGAAAACCATAAAGCGCTCCGGGCTTGGCGTCAGCGCCTTTCATGAGATGCGCTATAATCTCAATGGCAGCGACAATCCAAATTTCGTGCTCAATAAAGAAGCCTATAACGGCGCCAATATTTTGGTTGCCGGCGACAATTTTGGTTGTGGCTCCTCACGCGAACATGCACCTTGGGCTTTGCTCGATTTTGGCATACGCTGCGTGATCTCAACCAGCTTTGCGGATATCTTCTACAACAACTGCTTTAAAAACGGCATCTTACCTGTGGTTGTCACCGAAGACGAGCTGCAACTACTGATGAAGGATGCCGAAAAAGGCAGCAATGCGCGAATGGTAGTTGATTTGGAAAACCAGCAGATTGAGACCTCTGATGGCGAGGTGATCTCCTTCGATGTGGATCAACACCGCAAGCATTGCTTGATAAATGGCCTCGACGACATCGGTCTATCGATGGAAAAAATTGCATCTGTCGACGCCTTTGAAGCACAAATGGCGCAGAGCGCTCCTTGGGTCTGATACGTTTGGCCAGCCAAATATTGGCTGGCCGTAATCGACCTCCAGCGCGACCGAGAATTTGAAAAACGTCGCAAAATTTATTTTACAATTGGTCGAAAATTAAGAGTTTCAAGCTCCACTAAGGCTCGATACGAGCCAGACTTTGACCCCAATGCCATTTTGTTCATCCACCCGTCGCATCCACCGATGCGCCGGTTAGGATACCTGCGAAGGTTTCGGGCCTGGATGCGCGCTCGCACTCTTGATCCTTTTATGCCTAATCTACTCGGCGCCAGCAGTCGGTGAAACACTACGATTGGCCATCTATACCCCCGCGCTTGAGCGCAATACGCTGGGGCTTTTATGCCGCGACATTATATACGAAAAATCACCTCAAATTTGCGCGGCGCTACGCCTTCTAGCCACAATCCAACTGGATATTTTGACGCTGCAACACTTTAATTAGGATGCAGAGCTGCGCGTGGCACGCGCCTTTCAATCGGCACTAAAAGCGCAGGGTTGGGAGATCCAAAATCTTTTGGCACCACGCCCTAACACCAGGGTGGTAAGCGTGATTGATATTGATGGGAACGGGCAAATTAGCGGGCCAGAGGATGCACAAAGTTATTAAACTTTCGCCGGATAAAGGGAGCTTTTGCTTCTGTCGCGCCTGCAATTCCACGTGCAAAATAGCCAAGGTGCAAAAGCTGGCCTATGTGGCGATGCTGCAGACCTCAATCACTTGGCACCAGTATCCCATTTCCCTCCTTACATTTCACGTCGGACCGCCAATCTTTGACGGGCCATGGGACCGCAACGGCCACTGCAATACCAATGAAATTGCCTATGCCACCGCCGTGATAGATCAACTTCCCGCACCCTTCGTACTGTTGGCCAATACCAACGTTGATCCCTTTGATGGCGAGGGGCACAATGAGGTTATGAGCCAATTTTTGGCCCATCCCAAGCTGCAATACCCGAAGCCGGCCAGCCCAGGCGGGCGGGCGGCTGCCAATTCGTGGCATCGCAGTACGGCGCAGTGAGATACGGTGGATTGGCCCGATTCGCCCCCAGGTAATCTGCAGGTCAATTACATCCTGCCATTTCGGGGCTTTGCCTTGCACGATGGCGAGGTGCATTGGCCAGCCGAGGGCCTTCCGGACCCCCATGGCAATTCGTACAGATTGATCTGGCAGGATGTCTCACTTCCTTGACCCCATAAGCCCATAGGGCTAGGCAGCAAGCTGAGACAAACGAAAGGGCTTCTCATGAGCACCCACTCCCTCCTAATTTTGCCCGGCGACGGGATTGGTCCTGAAGTCATGACCGAAGTGCGCAAAGTCATTGCCTGGCTGGCCGAACATCGGGACGTACATTTTGACGTGTCCGAAGATCTAGTCGGGGGCGCGGCCTATGATGTGCACGGCGTGCCTTTGCATGATGACACAATGGCAAAAGCACAGGCCGCGGATGCGATATTGCTTGGCGCTGTGGGCGGACCAAAATATGACACTCTTGATTTTTCCTTGAAACCAGAACGCGGCCTGCTGCGCCTGCGCAAGGAGATGGATCTCTTCGCAAATCTACGTCCCGCTCAATGTTTTGACGCGTTGGCAGATTTCTCTTCGCTGAAACGCGATGTAGTTGCGGGCTTGGATATTGTTATCGTGCGCGAATTGACCTCAGGCAGCTATTTTGGCGAGCCACGCGGCATCTTCAAAGAAGGCAACGAGCGCGTTGGCATCAACACCCATCGCTATACTGAATCCGAAATTGAACGCGCCGCGCGGTCTGCCTTCGAGCTGGCCCGCCGCCGTAGCAACCGGGTTTGCTCAATGGAAAAAGCCAATGTGATGGAAGCGGGCGTTTTGTGGCGCGATGTTGTGACAGAAGTGCATCAGGCCGATTACGCCGATGTCGAACTGTCGCATATGTACGCTGATAATGGCGCAATGCAGCTGGTGCGTGCGCCAAAGCAGTTTGACGTGATCCTCACCGACAATTTGTTTGGCGATATCCTCTCCGATTGCGCCGCGATGCTGACAGGTTCGCTCGGCATGTTGCCTTCTGCCAGCCTGGGCGCGCCGATGGAAAATGGCCGCCCAAAAGCACTCTACGAGCCGGTGCATGGCTCCGCGCCAGACATCGCAGGACAGGGCAAAGCCAATCCAACGGCTTGCGTTTTATCTTTCGCCATGGCGCTGCGCTATTCTTTTGATCTCGGCACAGAAGCGACACGGATTGAAACAGCGGTCGAAAAAGTCCTCGCCGATGGAGTCCGCACCGCGGATCTGTTGCAGGCCGACGGCGATACCGCTGTTTCCACAACGCAGATGGGCGATGCCATTGTGGCCGCTTTGACCACCAGCCTATAAAAAGTTCCTCAAAAAATAAAAACGCTGGGTCTGCCTGGCGTTTTTTTTTGACAAATCCAATGAAAACCGGTGCACTCCGGATATGGATATTATTGACACCGACCGCTACCCGATTGACCAACCTGACAGTGCTGAGTTCCGCGAGCTTTGCGCCCAGTGTCAGGCAGATCTAGATACTCACGGACTTTTCAACCTGCCCGGCTTCCTACGCCCCGAGGCCATAGAACGTACCCTCGATTGGGTAAAACCGGTCATCGCGCGAGATGCCTTTGTACATAAGCGAGCCCATAACATCTATTTCAAAAAAGAGATGCCCGGCCTCGCGCCGGACCATCCGGCCTTGCGAGAGCTCGAAACCATCAATCATACAATCTGCGCCGATCAAATTGAGGGCAGCCCCTTGACCCAGCTTTATGACCAGCCTAGTTTTGCCACCTTTTTAGCCTGTGTCACGAATAAGCCCACGCTCTACACAATGGATGACCGAATCGCTGGGGCCAATGTCATGACCTATTACGATGGCGAGGCGCTGAACTGGCATTTCGACCGCTCGGAATTTACTACAACTCTGCTCTTACAAGCCCCGAAGGCCGGTGGTGAGTTTGAGTATCTGCGCGATCTGCGCACGGCAGAGGATCCCAACTATGCTGGAGTGGCAGAGCTGTTGATGGGCAAGCGCAAGACGCAAATTTGCCCGCAAGAAGAGGGAACTCTGAATGTGTTTCGCGGCGTGAACACCGCGCACCGGGTCACTCCTGTGGAGGGAGACCGGCCAAGGATCAATGCGGTTTTAACCTATTACGAAACCCCCGGTTGCCGATTCTCAAAGCAAGAGCATCTCGGATTTTATGGCAGAACATTAGCCTAAGGAACTTAGGCTGTAGATATTTTTAGTGAGGCCAAGCTAGGCTCTATTCGGCCTACTGCCAAAATGGTTTAGGCGCGGCCAAGGGCACGTTGCATGGCATGCTGGCCGCCAAATTGGCTAAAAAGTATGACAGTGCCCATTTACAATAGGTCTAATAGCAAGCCGGACCGCGCCACCTGCCCCCACCTCCCCTGGCCTGGCTTGGAGCCAATGCGCCGATGAAATGAAGCGAGTGGACGGCCAGAGCAAAACTTTAGACCTGCGCAGCCCCATACCTCGACGCACTATCTTGGAGGCAGCCCAACCAAAGCGCGCGAGACAGGTTCACGCAGATGAAAATCTTCCCCCACATAATCTGCGCCACCCGGCCCGCAGAGATAGGCAATCGCCTGCGCCACATCCGAGGCCAAAATGTGATCGGATTTCTCCAATTGGCTGACCGGATTAACCCCACTGGCTTTGATCTCAACCTGCATCTGCGTCGCTACTGTGCCGGGGCTCAACCCCAAACAGCGAATGCCTTGATCGCCATATTCAGCTTGCCCAGAGCGGGTCAATTGCAGCACCGCAGCCTTAGAGGCGCAGTAATGGCTCCAGCCTTCCAGCACCCCATAGGCCGCACCAGACGAAATATTGAGGATCGTTCCACCCCCCTGTGCCGTCATGATCGGTAGGGCCGCCTTCATCATGTAAAAGACACCTTTGACATTTACATCAATCACCCGGTCCCAATCGGCTGGTTCGAAATCCGCCAATCGATGCACAGGCAAAAGCATTCCGGCGTTGTTAACGACAATATCAAGACGACCAAATTGAGCAACGGTCTGATCAACAGCCGCCTGCACCTGTTTGAAATCGGCGATATTGCAGGCTATCGCCAGCGCTTTTGGCCCAATTTTCTCAGCTAATTTTGCCAGTTTACCTTCAGAGCGGGCCGCCAAAACCACCTGCGCCCCGTCAGCTGCAAAATGTTTAGCCGCCGCCGCTCCAATGCCGCGGCTTGCGCCAGTTATCAAAACTGTTTGCCCTGAAAAATCCATTCTTGTAAGGCCTTTCGCTGTGTCTGACCAAAGGCTAGCTCTGCCGGGCAATCCGCACAAGTCATCACTTCTGGCTTTACCCAGCCCACAAGCCGTGGCACCACAGCTTTAGACCGGAGATTGCCATGCGCGCGACATTGATAATTTTGACTTTTGCCTATGTCTTATCCCAATTTTATCGGGCATTTCTGGCAGTTTTAGCAGCCCCCTTGCAGGCAGATATTGGCGCCACAGCTGCGCAGCTCTCGGCAGCCTCTGGCCATTGGTTTTTAACCTTCGCTCTGATGCAAATACCCGTCGGTTGGGCCTTGGACACTTTGGGCCCGCGGCGCACCAACGCCGCGCTTCTCGCTCTAGGAGCCGGTGGGGGCGCTTTTGTTTTCGCGGCCGCAACCGAACCTTGGCATATTTCCGCCGCGATGATGATGATCGGCGTCGGCTGCTCACCAGTTTTAATGGCTGCATACTATGTGGTCGCCCGCAGTTTTCCTGCCACAGCCTTCGCCACGATGGCCGCCTTCATCTTGGGTATCGGGTCCGTCGGCAATATCGGGGCAGCCCTTCCGCTAACGCTGCTTGCTGACGTCCTAGGCTGGCGCTTGTCGATCGTCATCATCGCACTCATCACCCTTGTGATTGCCGCCCTATGCTACGTAATTGTCAAGGATCCACCAAAGGTTGAAACCGATGAAAAGGGCAGCTTGGTTGATCTGCTCCGCATACGCGCCATCTGGTTCATCTTGCCGCTGGTGCTGGTCAGCTATGCCCCCTCTGCTGGGTTGCGCGGCCTTTGGGTGGGTCCTTATTTCACCGATGTGTTCGGCGCCTCCACAACCCAGGTTGGCACAGTGACCACGCTGATGGCTCTAGCGATGATTGCCGGTACCTTTTGCTATGGTCCGCTTGACCGCCTGTTGGGTACGCGCAAATCGGTGATTTTCACAGGCAACCTGATCAGCGGCTTGTTGTGCTTTGCCCTTTATCTTTATGGAGATGCAGGTTTCTGGAGTACAGCCGCAATGATGGCAGGAATTGGGTTTTTCGGTGCTTCATTCCCCATTTTGGTCGCCCATGGACGCAGTTTTTTCCCAGATCATCTAATGGGGCGCGGCGTGACTTTGATCAATCTCTTTGGAATCGGGGGCGTTGGCATCATGCAAAATGTCACCGCGCGTGTTTTTGACGTCAAGATAGCAGAGAACCACGCACCGATTGTCTCATATAACGCCGTCATTTTGGTGTTTTGTGTGACATTACTGCTGGGGTCGGTGATTTATATCTTCTCACAAGACAGAACCGACTAGCTGCCTCTTTTCATTGGACACCCGGCGCGATACACGAACCCGTCTTTAAAACAAGGAAGAGACCTATGTCTTACAAAGTTGTTGTTGTCGGAGCCACTGGAAATGTGGGCCGCGAAATGCTGAACATTTTGGACGAACGCGAATTTCCAATCGCGGAAATTGCTGCTCTGGCCAGCCGCAAGTCCCTCGGCACGGAAGTGAGCTTTGGCGACAAGACTTTAAAAACAAACGATCTGGCGAGTTTTGATTTCGCCGGCTGGGATATGGCGCTCTTTGCGGTGGGCTCTGAAGCCACCAAAGAATATGCCCCAAAAGCCGCAGCGGCCGGCTGCATTGTGATCGATAATTCGAGCCTTTATCGCTACGATCCAGAGGTGCCCTTGATCGTACCAGAGGTGAATGCCGACGCAATTTTCGAATGCCACAAAAAGAACATCATCGCCAATCCCAATTGCTCAACCGCGCAAATGGTCGTGGCGCTGAAACCCTTGCATGATCGTGCGAAAATCAAACGGGTGGTGGTCAGCACCTATCAATCAGTTTCGGGCGCAGGCAAAGAGGGGATTGACGAGCTTTGGGACCAAACCAAATCGATTTACAATCCGGTAGACAACAAACCACCAACGAAGTTTACCAAGCAAATTGCCTTTAATGTGATCCCGCACATCGATATTTTTCTCGACAGCGGCGACACCAAAGAAGAATGGAAAATGGTCGCAGAGACCAAAAAAATTATCGACTCCGAGATAAAGGTCACCGCCACCTGTGTACGCGTGCCAGTTTTCGTAGGCCATTCCGAATCAATCAATATCGAGTTTGAGGAGTTCCTCGATGAGGATGAAGCCCGCGACATCCTGCGCGAGTCACCTGGCCTTATGGTGATCGATAAGCGCGAAGATGGCGGCTACGTCAGCCCAGTGGAATGCGTCGGCGATTACGCCACGTTCATCAGCCGCATTCGACAGGATGTCACAGTCGACAATGGCATCAACCTCTGGTGCGTGTCCGACAATCTGCGCAAAGGTGCAGCGTTGAATGCTGTTCAAATCGCGGAAGTCTTAGGTAATAAAGTCCTGAAAAAAGGCTAAAACCCCGAAGGTAGACTGAAAAGGCCTCACTGGAATGTGGGGCCTTTTCATTGAGTCTTGGTTTTGCGGTTAGAGCATCTTCAATCAAAGTGGATACCGCTTTGGCATTTCGAACATTCAATTATTTATTAGCCTAGTGCATGTCTGTTGACATTCAATTCAACAAAACATGCTCAAATCCGTACAAAATCATTCAACTTTGAATCAAATTGCTCCAAAGAACCCTCCGCGATGTCCGTCCACAGGCCATGCAGGGTCAGCTCGTTCTTTTCGACTGCGGTTTTCACAAATGGGAAGGTCATAAGGTTTTCAACGGAGACCAAAACCGCCTCACGTTCCAATCGCGCCACACGCTCCGCCTCATCCTTCATATCTTTGACACGCTCGTAGCCCGGGCGCAAAATATCCATCCAGCGGCCAACAAAGCTGCTGCTTTTTTCCAAATCTGGCGCGCGCCCGGTGCACATATCGTGACAGCCCCGCACCCCGCCGCAGCTGGAATGACCCAAGACTATAATATGAGAAACTTTTAACGCTTTGACCGCATATTCCACCGCTGCGGAGGTGCCATGCGGCTCGCCATCAGGAAGATAGGCCGGCACCAGATTGGCGATATTACGATGAATGAAAAATTCCCCCTGCTCTGCACCAAAAATCGCAGTCACATGAACGCGACTGTCACAGCATGAAATCACCATCGCGCGCGGGCGCTGACCTTCACTGGCCAATCGGCGATACCAGGCATGATTATCTTCAAACGTTGTCGCCTTCCAGCCATGATAACGTTGAATTAAATAATTTGGCAGCGGTTTCACGCAGACCATGGGCACCCCCTCTTACATAGATATTGAGTTTAACTTACCAAATAGTTACAAAAAACTCGAGAGGTAATCCCTATCTTGGCTTATAGATCGGTAAATTCTTTTGGGCAGAAAGCAACCAGCTGTGGGAGCGCAGTAAATAGGTGAGTTCATGGTCCAAATTAGCATACTTTTGCATGACGAACATCTTCCCTTTTGCACCAACAAAATTTACGAAATCTATTGTGAATTTGAACCCCAGAGGACAAAGGCAATCATAAATGGCGCCTTAGATAAATTCGCCATTCGCCTCTACGTTCTGGAATGCGCGGGCAAGAAGAACAAGCGCTCCGCTGTACGCAAGGCCGTTGACGCTTTGATGGGCATCAGACATCAAATTGGACTGAGCATTTTGACTAATGCAGCCCACAATATGCGCGCCTTGACCACAGCTTTCGATGATCTCGCTCTGGCCGCCGCAGTGGCGCGAATGATGCCGCTTGGCGACATATGCCTCGTATCACTTTGGGCGATACAGGACCAAAAAAAATAGGTAGCTTTAGCCAAGCCCACCGTATTCCCCTGTCCGCGCAGGTTTGTGCCCAGCAAAGACCGCACCGCATTGCATTCACCTCAGGGCGATGTTTACCTACGAAAAAGCTATTCGAGGGATCTGCCATGTCAGCGATTTTTGCCGCGCCCACACCCAAGTCCGTGCCCCTGCACCTCATTGCCCGCGCGGAGGCGAAAAATTGGCTGGCCAAAGGGAGCATCGAGGCGCAAAATGCCGCTAAAACCCAAAATTGGTCGGGCAAATTGGGCCAGATCTTGTGCCTCACCGAGCAGGGCCTGCCTGTGCGGCTGGCCATTGGGTATGGCGATGCCGCAGAGCGTAAACGCAAACGCTTCGGCGCGGTTGCCGAACTGCCCACAATGCCTGCACAAGTGTTTGAGCTGGTTGAGAACTATCAAGACCAGGCCGAGGAATTCGCTTTGGCCTTTGCCTTGGGCAAATATCGATACGATCGCTATGCCACCAATTCCACCCCAAAAGCCGAGTTGATCTGCCCAAAAGGTGTAGATGCTGAAAAAATTGAGGCTATTGTTTCCGGCGAATTTCTCACCCGAGATTTGATCAACACACCGGCCAATGACATGGGCCCAGCGGAGCTTGAAGCGGCGACCCGAGACTTAGCCAAAACTTATGCCGCAGATATATCAGTCGTGACGGGCGCAGAGCTGCTAGCGCAAAATTTCCCCCTGATTCACACGGTGGGCCGCGCCTCGCCGCGGACTC